>Ga0222626_1000918_pt1 | contig 14737 bp, 11 predicted proteins | sample AntAcemetageno91_FD_179862 | JGI IMG/M metagenome (GOLD analysis project Ga0222626, IMG submission 179862) | Saline water microbial communities from Ace Lake, Antarctica - #91 | ecosystem: Environmental > Aquatic > Non-marine Saline and Alkaline > Saline | place: Antarctica: Ace Lake | collected...
CCGCTCAGGGCAAGAAGGACATTTTCCCATACCCTGAGTTTTTTAAGGAAATAGCCTTCAAAGGCTGTACCTATTGCGATTGCGCCCAATGTTACAAAACAGAAAGCCAATATTATTTCCAAGGGGGACCCGATCATCAGGATACCCGGGTTAAATACGAACGCCCACGGAACCAGATAGGCTGCAAAACCTAATCGCATGGCTCGAAAGCCTGTCCTGAATGGGTTTCCGCCGGAAATGCCTGCGGCAATGTATGCGTCCACACATACCGGTGGGGTAATAAAGGAAAGGCAGCCAAAATAAAAAAGGAACATGTGGGCTGCAATTGGCTCTATTCCGGCCTTTATCAGTGCGGGGGCAAGCAGAACAACGGTCAGTATGTAGACGCCTACTGCGGTCATACCCATACCGAGTATGAATGCTGCGAGCCCGATCATTATCAAAAGACCCATCAGATTGCCGCCGCATATGGTGAGGATCTCTGAGGTGAACTTTGTTCCGGCCCCGGTCATCTGTATGGACCCAACAAGGATGCCGATGGCCGTGCAAAGGGGTATTATCGGCATCATTCCCCTCGCTGAATCCTCTAATGCCAAAAGGAGTTTTCGCGGTGTAAGCCTGCTCTTCTTTTTAACGAAGCTAACAACGATCAACGCCCCCAATGTGTACATTATTGATGTTTGTGCAGAATACCTGAGGCCGCCCAAAAGGAACAGGAGGAGGGCAAAGGGGAGTAAATACTGCCAGCCTTCTGCTAATGTCTTTTTGAGAGATGGCAAACTTTCCTTAGGTAGACCTTTGAGACCGATCTTGCACGCCTCCAGATCTACCTGCGCAAACAGGGTTGCATAAAAGGCAATGGCAGGCAAGAAAGCTGCAACGCATACACTCCAGTATGTCATCTGGAGAAACTCGGCGATCAGAAAGGCCACTGCCCCCATGACCGGCGGCATGAACATGCCGCCGAGGGAGGCAGTGGCCTCAATGGCGCCGGCGTAATTCTTTCCGTACCCGGTCTTCTTCATCAGGGGGATGGTAATCTGCCCCGTGGTGGCAACGTTTGCGGCGGTAGAGCCCGATATGGTTCCGAAGAATGTGCTGGCAATAATGGCTGCTTTGGCCGCCCCTCCCCTCATAGAACCTGCAGAAGCGAGAGCGAGGTCATTGAAAAACTGACTCGCGCCTAAGGCCCTGAGAAATCCCCCGAAGATGATAAACCCGGCAACAATTGTAGATACAATACCGATAATCATCCCCCAGATTCCCTCACCACTCAAGAACATCCATCCGAACGCCATCTGATACGAAAAACCTGTGCTGCGCAAAAAACCGGGAAAGAGGTTACTGTAGACAGCGTAAAGAAAGGAGAAGATTATGATGCCGGACAAGATCCAGCCCACGGTTCTTCTGGCGGCTTCTATAACGGTCAGGAAAAGAAGGGATGCCAGGACCATCTCATAGGGATAGCATATCAACCTCCCCTCCGCGACCAGGTCGTTGGCGTTGACAGCGACATATGAGCAACCGGCAATGATGATAATAATCGGAACTATATCATACCATTTCAGGTTGCCTGGGGGTCTTTTTTTTGCGGGGGAAATAATAAGCAGGGTCAGTATGCAGATCAGTCCCGCACTGATGGCCCTGTGGGTGAGAGGATAGATGATTAAGCCCAAATAGAAGAAGAGATTGCACAGATAAGAAAGGGTGTATATGGACCATACGGCACCTATGAGAAAGGCCAGTTTATATCTAAGACCCCTCTCTTTCCATTTGGCGCCAACTTCAAACTGCTCCATACTGCACCCTTTCTCAGTTAGTGTCCATCCAGAAATGAGATAGTTTCCGCAAGGTCAAGAAAGATTAGGATTTTAACCACAGGAATACATTGAAGTATTTCGAGGATTAAAATCCGAATCTGACGCAGAGATTGCGGAAAATAGCCATTTATGGATCGGCACTAGTTAGGGGTTGACCCACTTCCTGCATTACTTCTTTCCTAAACGATCAATTATTTCCTTTTGTATTTTCAGCATCTTTACCTGATATGCCTCTGCTTCCTCTGACCACAATCCCTTTTCCTTGAAAAACCGAATTGCGCCCTCATGGTAGGGGACGGCAAGGGCAACCGGTCTGTGTTTCAGGCTCCAGAATTTTGCAGCGGGATGGGAGCTCGCAAATTCATCCGTATGCTCGAATATGGCCTTGTCTACACCATAAACCACATCAGGATTAGTCTTTGCCGAGGTAAACATGGCGTTTTGATAGCACATTGCATTGGGTACAGCGCTCTTGTTGCGAAACCGGGGATCATTTGCCGGTATATCCGCAATGATGTATCCCTCCATCTTCTTCGCAACGTATTCGGCCTGTTTTCTGGTTAGATTGATGAACCGGCACTCACCCTTGGCCTCATTTACCTGCATTACTGCGCCAGGGACAACCGGGTACATGATGGCATCTACTCTTCCCTCGATAAGCCCCCTGATGGCCTCCTTTATACTTGAAAACGCAAGGACAGCTTTTAGGTCGTCAAAGGTCAAACCCGCCGATGCAAGCTGGTTCTTTGCCATCTCCGTAAACATGGGGTTTGCCTTAAATTTTATATAGGCCACTTTGCCTTTGAGATCGCTGATGGATTTTATCCCTTTGCCCGGGGTAGTCCAGAACATGAACATATAATCATGGCCTGCTGCAACAGTGCGAACAGGTTGGGGTCCCATCTTGGCATAGGACCCACGACCTAAGAAGGCATTTAGTATATCTGGTGCGCTGTGATTGGCAAAATCGCACTTGCCCATTTTCATCATCGGCAACCATAGCTTGGGACCGCCCAATGGTTGAACAATCCAGTTCTCAATCGGTGTGTATTTTTGGACGGCCGTCCCTATGCCCACAAGTACCATATGGACCGAGGCTCCGGGTGCCGGTGAAATAACAGCCACATCTTTGGGCCACTCTCCGGACCAAACAGCGGTTGACATGAATAGGGAAATCAACACGGCCAACAGAGAGATTCTAACAACACCGATATTTCTCGAAATATGTCCTTGCTTCATCTCTACACCTCCTTAGTTTTTTGCAAAAATTAGTTTGAAACACCCAATTTACCCTTTTTGTTTATCACCCTCCTTTCCGCCAGCCTTCTTCTCCTGGTCTATAAAAGGCTGAAGACGGCGTCTGACTTCCAATAAATGTTTTTCAAGTAAATTAAGAGCCTTTTCTCGTTTTTTTTCTACAATGGCTTTCAGGATCTGCTCATGATACTCTACGACGTTACCCGATGTTTCCACATCCGGTCCGATTCGACTGAGGAAATCGGCAACCGCTGCCATAATCGTTTCAACGATGAGAACAAAAACATGATTTTTGGAGGCCTTTGCCAGCAGTTTATGGAACTGGAGATTTTCCTCTGTGGCGATTATGTTGTTTTCTATCTTTTTTTTCGCCCTGTTGACACTTTCTTGTAAACTTCTGATATCCGAGTCGTCGATAGAATCCATCACATAATTCAATACTACGCGCTCAATTTCCAGACGTGCTACGGTTAACTCCTCCAAAGAGATCTTTTTCATTCGAAAAGCATCCAAAAAGAGGGCGCTAATAGTATTTAAGATGGTATCTTTGATGATAGGACCACCACTGCCCCCTTTATGGACAGTAATGAAACCGGAAAGTTCGAGAATGCGAAGGGCCTCTCTGATGGTCTGGCGACCTACGTTGAATTGCCGGGCAAGGTCTGTCTCCGAAGGAAGTTTGTCACCGGGTTTGAGAATCCCGTCAAAAATAAGGGTCTTAATTTTGAGGGAAACCTCTTCAAAGGCCCTCCTGTTTTTGATAGGGCTAAACAAACTCTTATCAGCGTTCATGGCATGACTCTATATGGTTTGTCAGACAATCTGAGTATACGACTAAGCCAAACAGTGATGACTGTCAAGAAAAAAATAGTAAGGAGCTTCGTTGAGCGTAAAAGAGTTATGCTTAAGCAATTCGATTGACAGCAGCTCAGGGCAATGGTAACAGGACGTCGGAACAATTTACCGATCTCTGAAGAAAGGAATTCACTTGTCTATGAATCTAATTATGGTAATTCACTGTCACCAGCCAGTGGGCAATTTTGACCACGTTTTTGGTATGGCCCATGATAAATGCTATCGACCTTTGCTGGATCTGATTGAGGCTTACCCTGAGGTCAAGGTGGGTCTCCACTTTTCAGGGCCTTTGTTGGAGTGGCTTGAAAAGCACCGGTCCGGCACATTAGAGCTTATGGCAGGCCTGGTCGCGAGAGGGCAGGTGGAACCCCTGTCCGGGGGATTTTTTGAGCCCCTGCTTGCCTCTATCCCTGTCCGGGATGCCAAGGGACAGCTACTTATGATGAACGATTATCTTGAAAACCGCTTCGGGTTCAAACCGCGCGGATTCTGGCTAACCGAGCGCGTCTGGGACCCGGCCCTTCCGTTGACCCTTGCCGGCACGGGAATGGAATATACAGTGGTGGATGACACCCATTTCTATTATGCGGGTCTCAGACCCGATGAAATCTATGGTCGCTACGTAACTGAAAAAGAGGGCCACACCCTGAGCCTCTTAGCCACGCCCATGACCATGCGCTACATTATACCTTTCAAACCGGTGGAAGAAGTCCTGGGTCATCTTCGGGGACTTGAAGAGGCCGGCCATAATGTAGCCCTTTACGGCGACGACGGTGAAAAGTTCGGGCTCTGGCCAGGGACCTATGAATGGGTTATTGAGAAGGGCTGGTTGGAAAGGTTTTTCGCTTCCATAACCGACAACCGGGAGTGGTTGAAGACTATCCTTCCCGGAGAGTTTGCGACCTCAAGTCCACCCCTTGGGCGTATTTATCTTCCGCAGGCGTCATACGAGGAAATGACCGAGTGGGCACTGCCACCTGAGCAGGGTAGGGCGCTTGAAGAGATCATCTCTTCGCTCAAGGATCAGGGCCGGTGGGATGAGTGGCGTCCCTTTGTGAGAGGCGGGGTGTGGGATAACTTCCTGGTCAAGTATGACGAGGCCAACCGAATGCACAAGAAGATGCTCTTTTTGAGTGAGAGGGTTGGCCGGGACGATGAGGCCCGGGACTATCTCTGGCGGGCGCAGTGCAATTGCGCATACTGGCACGGTGTCTTTGGCGGGCTTTACTTGGGCCACCTGAGACGGGCCGTGCATGAAAATCTTATTAAGGCCCAGGCCCTGCTCATGCAGAAATCAGGGGATGACCTACAGTTGCTGAGGTTTGATTTTGACAAGGATGGCGCCGAGGAGATCCTGGTTTCAAACCGAAACCTCAGTTTTGGTCTGGACCCTAACCGTGGTGGAGGGCTCTTTGATATCTGTCATCTGGACCGTGCACTGAACCTGAGCGACACCCTTACCCGGAGGCCCGAGGCCTATCACCGGCACCTTAATGAAGCAAGAGAGGATGGGGGCGCAGGCGGTGAAGGGATTGCATCAATACATGATCTGGGCGGGGCAGGGGATGAAGGCCTTGCGGGCCTGCTCATTTTTGACCGGTATACAAAGGCCTCTCTTTTAGATCACTTCCTGGGAGCGGAGGTTAACCCTGAAGGTTATGCAGTCAATGAATATGCCGAATTGGGGGATTTTGTGCAAGGGAAGTACAGGGTGGCAGAGGCGTCTGTTTCATCCGGGGAAGCTTTTATTGAAATGGGCCGAAGAGGCAGGGTTGACGGGTTAGCCTTGGGGGTGAAAAAGACTATCAGGGCAGGAAAAGACGCTCGGGTGGTAGTTGACTATCAATTTGAGTGCCAGGGTAATGAGCCAATATCAACCCGATATGGGTGCGAATTCAACCTGACCCTTTATTCTGATGAGGATCAGGAAAGATACTTTCGCATCCCTGAAACAGGGAGGCGGCGGGAGGTGCCTGAAATCGGCGAAGAGGAGAATTTGACCCGGTTTGAACTGGTCAATGGTCCGGATCGCCTCTGTGCTATCTTTTCCTTCTCCAAGCCAGTCTCGGTCTGGTTTTTTCCGCTTATGACGGTATCCAAGTCCGAAGAGGGATTTGAGCGCACCTACCAGGGTTCGAGCCTCCTCTTCCTTCATCCCATAAAACTTACACCAGGACAAAAGACCGGGTTTCAGATTCAACTGGAACTTAATGAGTTGTGATACGCCCGTAAAAAGTCTTTATTTCATTTATTCTTGACAGGATGTACAGGATCTTCAGGATTTGCACCAAAATCTTATCCAGTTCATCCTGTTTATCCTGTCTAAGATTCCTAATCCTCGAGAAAAAGATCAGTACTCAAATACCGTTCACCGGTGCTTGGTAGGATCACTACGATCTGCTTGTCTTGATTCTCCTTTCTGCGAGCAACGCGAAGGGCCGCAGTCACTGCAGCGCCTGATGAAATCCCGCAAAGAATCCCCTCCTCTTTGGCCATATCCCTGGCCGTTTCAAAGGCCTCGCCGTTGGAGACGGTTACGATCTCATCAATGATGGCGGTATTGAGCACGGGGGGTACAAAACCAGCCCCGATGCCCTGGATTTTGTGGGGACCGGGGTTGCCGCCGGAAAGTACCGGCGAGTCGCTGGGCTCGACCGCCACAGTCCACAAGGCAGGCTTTCGGCCTTTGATCACTTCCGAGACCCCGGTTATGGTGCCGCCGGTGCCTACGCCGGCCACCAAAATATCCACACTCCCTTTTGTATCCCGCCAGATTTCCTCTGCCGTTGTCTTTCGGTGAATCTCAGGATTTGCCGGATTGCTGAATTGATCAGGCATATAGGCATTTGGGGATTCCGCCAAGATTTCTGCGGCTCTCTGTATAGCCCCTTTCATCCCTTCGCTTCCTGGTGTGAGTACCAGCTCCGCGCCGAGATGTTTAAGGAGCTTTCGTCTCTCAAGACTCATGGTATCTGGCATAGTCAGGAGGAGTCGGTACTTCTTGGTAGCGCATACGAAGGCCAGAGCTATCCCCGTGTTGCCGCTCGTGGGCTCTATGATCAAGGTGTCAGGTTGAATCAACCCGTCCCTTTCCGCGGCTTCGATCATTGCCAGTCCGATCCTGTCCTTTACGCTTCCAAGTGGGTTGTTGAATTCCAGTTTGGCTAAGATGGTCGCTGGCAGGCCCTTGGATATCTCATTCAGACGCACAAGGGGTGTCGAACCGATGGTCCTGGTTATGTCTGAAAAAGTCTCTCCCATGTTTTTCTTCTCCTTTCCTCAAATCTTTGTTGTATCTTCGGAAGTTGCTCCCTTGAAGATCAATTTGGGAGTTTTTAAAAAGACCTTGGTGTCCGGAGGGACAGATTCGGTAATCCAGACATTGCCGCCGATCACCGAACGGGCGCCGATTACGGTCTCTCCTCCAAGGATGCTTGCCCCTGCATAGATGACCACATCATCCTCTATGGTGGGATGACGCTTCTTTTTCCGAAGGTTTTCGAGGGCCCCCTTGGGAAGAGAGATGGAACCTAATGTAACACCCTGATAGATTCTTACACGGTCTCCGATTTCTGTCGTTTGGCCGATTACGACCCCTGTCCCGTGATCAATGAAGAAACTCTCACCGATGTGAGCCCCGGGGTGAATATCAATGCCCGTCTCGCTCTGGGCATATTGAGTCATGATACGCGGGATTAGGGGAACGCCCTGTTCATAGAGCTGATGGGCCATACGGTAGACCGTGACGGCCAAAAGTCCAGGATAGCTGAAGATGATTTCGTCATAGCTTTGTGCAGCCGGGTCTCCCTCCCGGGCAGCGATAACATCCTTGGCAAGGGTCTTTCTCAACCCGGACATTTCCTCAAGGAAGTTGATGGCGGTCTCATGGCCCCTTTCAAGGCACTGGGTGCAGGGTAAATCATAACGGAGGCATTCATGGCGAATGGAAAGGGTAATCTGTTCGGACAGGGCCTCAAAGAGTCCGGTGACCTCCTGTCCGAAGTAGTAACCGAGGTTGATCCTGTCCACCGGTGTGCCGATAAAATAGCCGGGAAAGAGTATCTTTCTCACCTTTTCAATGAGGGCAATGATCGATTCGCGTGAAGGAATCGGCTCCGGGCTCACGTGCTCGAAGCAAACACTCCCCTCACAGGAGAGTACGAGTTGGTCGACGACGCCTGGGATTTCCCGCCGGTAGCGCTCTCTGCTTGATTCATCAATCCTGCATTGGTCTTCTTTTGGCATGCTCTTCATGGTATTTTCCTCATGTCCCCCCCCCCGCCCATAGCCGTCAGTCTAGGTGGAGGTTCCTTATAAATATAGTGTGATATCTTGGTTGGATTGCTCCCCGGTTGATATCAAAAATTACAAATAACAAGCACCAAATTACAAATAAATCTCAAATTTCAATATCCAATAACTAAAACAACAAAGGAACTGGTGATTTTTAAAATTAGTTATCCCAATCGAATCTAACGAGAATTCCAAATAGTTTGGGATTTTGAATTTCGGTGATTGATATTTGTTTGTTATTTGTTTTATTGGAATTTGGAATTTACCGTCTAAATGATTCAAAATGCAGGCAATGTTAGCTTAGCCTGACGGCTATGCCCTCCGCCTTCTAACATACCTGACCTTCCGGTTTCCAAAAGGGAGAGAGTTCCCGTAGCCTCGCGATAATCGGCGGAATCTTATCTATCACAAAGTCGATCTCCTCCCCGGTATTATAGACGCTCAGGCTGAACCGTACGGATCCGTGAGCCATGGTAAAGGGTACGCCCATGGCGCGAAGCACATGAGAAGGCTGAAGGGACCCGGAGGTGCAGGCCGACCCGGAAGAGGCGCAGATGCCGAATTCATCCATTAGGAGGAGGATGGATTCTCCTTCAATGGACTCAAAGCTGATATTGGTGGTATTTGGAAGCCTTTCGGAATCACCACCGTTTACACGGCTATTGGGAATCTGCCTCAATAACTCTCTCTCAAGTTTGTCTCGGAGGGCTTTGACCTTGGTGTTCTCTTCTTCCATACGGCTGGCGGCCAATTCGCAGGCCTTACCGAGTGCGATGATACTCGCCGTGTTTTCGGTCCCTCCCCGGCGTCCCCGTTCCTGGTGTCCACCGATCAGAAAGGGGGAAAATTTGGTGCCTTTCCGGACATAGAGTACCCCGATCCCCTTGGGGGCATGAAGCTTGTGGCCGGAGATGGAAAGCATGTCAATGGTGCTGTTCTGAAGATCTATCGGGATCTTGCCGACGGCCTGAACCGCATCTGTATGAAAGAGAATCCCCCTGTCCCTTGCCATTTGGGCTGCCTTTTCCACCGGAAAAATCACCCCGGTTTCATTGTTCGCCCACATAAGACTGACGATGGCCGTATCCGGGGTGAGGCTATCCTTATATCGATTCATGTCTAAGCGCCCCTCCCTGTCTACCGGGATCTCGGTCACGCGATAGCCCTGCTTGGTCAGCTCATTACAGAGCACCTTTACAGCCGGATGTTCCACGCGACTGGTGACAATATGCATCTTGTCTTTCCCTGTGCTCAGGGCGGACATAATGGCCGTATTGTCGCTTTCAGACCCGCAGCTCGTGAAGATGATCTCCTCCGGAAAGGCGCCTAAGATAGCGGCTGTCTGCTCTCTGGCATCCCGAATATTGCGGGCAACCAGACCCCCAAAGGTATATGCGCTACTTGGGTTTCCATACCGGTCGGTGAGGAAGGGGAGCATTGCCTCTAATACTTCAGGCGCCACCTGGGTAGTGGCGTTATTGTCCATGTATATGGTTTTCATTCGGTCACCTCCTCGACGACCAGTTCCGGCCATACCATCTCACGAAGCGTCTTTTCCACTAAATTGGTCAAGGTCAACTCAGAGGCTTTGCAAACGGCACAGGCCCCACGGGTAGCCACTAAAACACGATTTCCAATCACGTCTATCAGCTCTATATCACCACCATCCTGCTGCAGAGAGGGTCTGATCTCCCGTTCAAGGGTTTCCTCGATCATCCTGATTTTTCGGATGTTGGAGAGCTTCGGGGGTTTCGCCGGCGCTTCTTCGTCCCGGACTTTGGCAATTAGCTCCCGGATAGTGTCATGGCATGTCTCACAGCCACCTCCGGCCTTGGTATAATTCGTGACTTCTTCAACCGAAGAGAGATTATTTTCTCTAATCGCTTTTTCAATTTCCATATCGGTGACCCCGAAGCATTCACAGACGATCTCCCCCTCCTGTTCCTTTGGGGCCTCTCCTTTATAGTTGGAAAGGGCTGATTCAAGGGCCTGACGGCCAAGCACGGAGCAGTGCATCTTCTCCTTGGGAAGGCCTCCCAAGTAATCAGCAATCTCCTGATTGGTGACTTTTTCGGCGTCTTTTAGACTCTTTCCTTTGAGCATCTCGGTGAGGGCCGAGGCCGAAGCAATGGCACTGGCGCAACCAAAAGTCTGGAATTTTGCGTCTTCAATCGTTCCTTCATCGTCCACCTTCAGGGTGAGTTTAAGGGCATCTCCACAGGCCATTGAGCCCACTTCACCGACCGCGTTAGCATCCTCCACTTCCCCGGCGTTCCGAGGATTGAGGAAGTGTTCCTTTACCTTATCCGTATATTCCCACATAGGACTCCTCCTTAATAACAAGGTGGTTTAAGATTATGACAGGTTGATTTGAAAAATGAGAATCCTCCAGTTATGTAACTTCTCAATAAGTTCGGGCGAATCAACTGGATTCCCGCTTTCGCGGGAATGACTAAATGAGCTGAGTGCCCGTCATTCCCGCGAAAGCGGGAATCCAGAAATGTGGCATACCAAAGCACTTAGCCGAACTTATTGAGAAGTTACCCAGTTATCCGATAAAACCTTGGAAAGGCCGGGGATTCTTAAATATCTTTGTAACCTTTCAACCCGTGAACGGCTACATATCTTTTTAGCACAAAAAGAACTTAATCTCAAGATGCAATGATTGCTCAGCTTCTTCTTCCTCCCCATATTACCCTCCTTTTACCTCCAGGAATCTGTTTGGGCGCGCGGGAGCTGGCCGGCCATCATGGATCGAATATACTGATCGAGCCCATCTGGATCATCTCTTTCTATGTCTTCGATTTTTTTGTGAAGCCGGGTCATGACGTCCTGGTTTTTAAGCATGTCCACCGGATGCAGGCCATAATGGCCGGACCGTTGGAGCAGCACATAGGCCTTTTGATCCTGTTTCGGCAGGGATAAAAAGAGGTCCAGTTCTTCGAGCATGCGTGCCTTGTCCGTGTTTAGATGGCCGTCCACATGCATCAGAAGGTTAAGGCTGAAATCCGCGCACCGGAAGTGGGGAGGCATTTCATCCAGATGGGATAATAGCAAGCGGATTTCCGCCACAATTTCCAGATCGCCAAGGGGCGTGAACCGGCCATCATCAACCATGGTTTCCATAGGGGAGTCGGGTGGCAGCGCAAAAGTGCGCACCCGGATGAAATCGGGTCGGATCTGGTTTAGCACATTTGCCGTCTCCATGGCATTCTCCCGGCTCAATGCTCTGCCGCCAACACCGGGCATGATATATTCCGAAAGGGATATGCCGGCCGCCATCACACGCTGTCCCCCTTTGACCATCTCCTCGGGGCTCTCCCCCTTTTGAATCAGTTTCAAGACCTTTGAAGAACCGCTTTCAAGCCCCGTATGGATCCGTGTCAGCCCCGCTTCTCTGAGGGTTTTAAGCGACTCGATACTTTTTTTCTTCAGGCTCTTTGCACGGGCATAGGAAGTGACCCGGGTAATACCGGGAAATTTCTTTTTGAGGTGGCTAAGGATTTCCAGCAGTTCCCCCGTGGGAAGGATGAGGGAGTCTGCGTCCTGAAAAAACGCCGTGGTGATTCCGGCGGCATAGGGGCCGTGATATAGAGCCATTTCATCTAAGTCTTTTTTGATTTCCGCTACGGATCGTCTCGAGAAGCCGGTTCCCTTATAGGCCGGACAGAATAGGCACCGGTTCCATGGACAGTTCCTCGTCACACGAACCAGCAGGCTGTTTGCCTCGCTCGGCGGCCTGATGACACCCTGTTCAAACATAATGTATTCTCCTAATTTTTTTGAAAGGTACCCGCATGGATCGATTGCTTCCTGCAAAAAGAATAATCATCCATGCTCGGTTATTCAACTTAAGATTGTTCCAAGTTCGAGTGTTGCGATCGGCTGGTTTCTACCAAGCACTTGCGGAGGTGCATAGGGAATTTAGGTGTCGGGCGTATCCTGGATACCGGGAAGATGATCAAAAAAGAGATGTTGTTTCATTGTTTCAATATGTCATGTGTCCCTATGGTTCGAAAGAGAACCTCGTCTTCTAAAAATTCAAAGGTGAACCGATATTTCATGGTAACAGATCCCTCCCACCGATTCTTTGTTCCCTGGATTCGCTTAATTTTGAGAGAGGGGTGAGATATTTCTTTCAAAAAGAGGGTCAGTTTTTCATTGAAGGCTTTTTGGATTTTTTTGGGCAGTCTGTTATATTCCTTTTTAAAACGCTTGCTGAACTGATAAGCTCTTATTTTTTCAACCATTTCAATCCTTCTTCCGCAGTTTTGAATTTTGGCGAAACATGGCCTTCTGCGATCTCGTCGTCAACGCTGCCCTCCATCTTCTGCCATTCTTTTGTCCAATACCATCCCTGAGAAGGATCAATAAGCTTTCTGGGTTTTAAGATGATGTCAGTGTCTTTCACATCCACCTCAACATAGTCGCCTTTTGTAATACCAAGGGCGTTCATGATTTTTAACGGTATACGTATCTGTCCCTGTGGGCTGATTTTCATTATTGCAGGCATAAAGGTCCCCTTTAAACAATTAAACTTTTAAACAATTATACGTGCTGTTTCTTTAGCATGTCAAGCAAAATTCTGAAAGTTGGCCTTTTGATTAAATTTGGATCAAAATCACGGGGTTTATTCTTGGCTCATCTCGCTATTTTTACCTCAAAATTATCTTGTGGACCTTGGGCGACATGGGTACACAGCGTGCATGAATTGTGTGTTGGCGCACTTTGTCGGTCGGAAGAAGGATCATTCTAAAAAGACCGCTAAGCACTTTCTGCACTTACGTCCCCCTTCACTTCCTCTTCACTTCGCGTCCCCCTTCACTTCGATGACTTTTGTTTATTGTTCTTTAGTATCGTTAAAATTTACAGGATGACTTTGCCCGGGAGGGAATGGATGAGAGTACTGTTGATCAGGGGAATAAAGGAAGTTCTCAGCTGTTACGGATGGATCGCGATAGAATATGATGTAAAAAGGACTGTCTTTGTATGAAGTCTGAGTCTGCCAAAATTCAATATTTCAGCAAGTCAAAGGGTGACTTTTCAGATACGCAACAGGTTTGGACTACCCCAGACAGCCAAAATCAAGAATAGGATAATTATCGTTTAACGACTGAGTTCACCTGTATTTTGGAGGGGAGCGGAAAAATGTCAGTTGCAGCGATTTGTTATGTTGGGATTTTGACTCAGCTATTGGTTTTCCATCATGGTTTGATTAATGAAGTTTAGGCCTTTTGTGGCATATTGATTGTCAGGTTCAATTTGCTTCCAAAAAACTAGTTTTCCTTTCAGTGAATCTAAATAAAAGGGATTCGCTATTTTTTTCTTATTCACATGAGAAAGGTAGCCATATTTATTGATGAAGAATAATTCTTTACGTATTTCTCTCTTGGTTTTCCTTGGTAGCTTTAGCTTTTCACCTACGACAGACAATCCTGTAACAATCCTTTGCCCTGGTTTTGTGTGTAAAGTTGTTTTGTCTGTATTAACTTCAAGTCCAAAGTCCTCTATTATTTCAGTAACGATTGAAATGAATTTATGAGGAATGTAGTTGCCAGAATAAAAAATGTCGTCAGCGTATCTAGAATAGTTAAGATTGTAAGATAATGATAATCTATAGAGTCTATCATCAAGGCTCCGTAGTAGTATGTTTGTCAAGTATGGACTTGTTGCAGCTCCTTGACTTAGAACCTCCTCGTGACAGCATAACGACGCTAAATAATAAGAAACATTGTTTGCATAACCTATTTTGCTAAACAAATTGATTACCCAGTTAATCGTTATTGAAGGAAAAAAATCCTTCAGATCCATTTTCAACAAACATTTAGTCGATAAATGATTAGTGGCATTTAAAATTATAGATCTTCCTGGAATGAATCCATGAGCAGAATTGTGAACTGTTTGAGCAAGAAGAATATTGTTATAGATCCATCTTTGGCAATGAAGTAAAGATGGATAAGGTGCAGTTATATGCCTTTTCCCACCTTTGCGCTTAGACATGAAAAATGATCGGTAATATGAATCGCTGCTATTAACCATTTTTGCAAGGTCAAATTCTTTAATGCCAAAAAGCTTAGCAAGATGGCGAAACTCGAAAATAACCGGTGCATTGTTTTGGTTTAGCAATTTAACGTAAGGAAGATAAGAATTGATAATATCCTTAGATATTCCTCTATCTTTAAAGAAGTTTTCCCACTTGCGGATACTAATTTTCTGATACATAAAAAAATGGCTTGCAGAAGCTACCTTCTTTACTCAGCTAGTGTCATAAAAGTACATGCTATTTGCGCACGCGCAAAAAGGATGTTCTTTTATGACGTGCGACAAATTGCTTTTTAATTTTCGCACCCATTAAGTTACTTCGTCCTTCAAGTAACTTAATGGTCTAGTACAGCAAATCATAAATTCATCGAGGGTTGATACAAATGAAGTATCACTGTAAATGTTGGGAATAACAGAAGAATTAAAAGCTGGACATTTGGAGCCAAGCAATGTATTTTAAATTGCATGAC
>Ga0222626_1000926_pt1 | contig 14540 bp, 9 predicted proteins | sample AntAcemetageno91_FD_179862 | JGI IMG/M metagenome (GOLD analysis project Ga0222626, IMG submission 179862) | Saline water microbial communities from Ace Lake, Antarctica - #91 | ecosystem: Environmental > Aquatic > Non-marine Saline and Alkaline > Saline | place: Antarctica: Ace Lake | collected...
CCCACCGAGGCATTTGCAGCAAAGGGACCACCACCCCCGGAGATTGACGGCCACCCTATCTCCCTCTTAGGAGCGGTGGCCTTTACTTATCCCTTTAATCTCTCTGGCCATCCTGCAGCCACTGTTCGGGCCGGGCTAACTGAATCGGGCCTCCCGGCAGGTCTTCAGCTTATCGGCCCAATGCACCGAGATGATCTGGTCCTCCAGGCCGCCTATGCCTACGAACAGTCATGTCCGTGGAACGAGTGGCCTGGTATCTTAACTTAACCTTTACTAAATTCCTCAATTCGCAATTCCTTAATCAATCGGTTTATCCTTTTGACAATTCCACCGAAAATTAATAGTCTGTATAAAATCCTATTAACCTTGATACTCTCGCCCCTTTACTCCCAATATGATCCTGAAAAGAAAACAGAAATCCGCAGAAGAGATACTTAAGGCTGAAACCGGTTTTATCCGCGATTTACGCCCATATGAATATTATATTGTTGCAACTATCGCCATTTTGTGGGTGCTTTTTCAGTTAGCGCTACCCAGTTTTCTCATTATTGACAGCACAAAAGAAAGGGCGATCCATCTCGCTTTCGCCATAACACTCCTCTTCCTCGTAAGCCCCTGTTTAAAGCGACCCACAAAATACCTTGGCTTCCTTTCGGTTAAGGATCGAATTCCGGTTATCGATTACATCTTTGCAGCCTTAGGCGCGTTAACAGCGCTCTATATCGCTTTGGACTATGAGGGGCTGGCCATGAGGGCCGGTTCACCGACTGCCCGGGACCTTGTCTCGGGTTCCATCCTCGTAATACTCCTCCTTGAGGCCACAAGAAGGGTGATAGGGCCGGCCCTATCTGTCATTGCCCTCATCTTCACCTCTTATGCCTTTCTGGGTCCCTATATGCCCGACATCCTGGCATTTAAAGGGGTTTCCCTCAGCAAATACCTGAGCAATATCTCACTCTCAACTGAGGGGATATACGGGATCCCCCTTGGGGTTTCCTCTTCTATTGTTTTCCTCTTTGTGCTCTTGGGCGCCTTGTTAGAGAAGGCGGGCGCAGGAAGATTCTTCACGAACCTTGCCCTTGCCTTTCTCGGACGGTACAAGGGCGGGGCTGCAAAGGCAGCAGTGGTGGCCAGCGGGGCCACCGGTCTTGTCTCCGGCTCCAGTATTGCCAATATCGTCACAACCGGGCCATTCACGATACCGTTGATGAAAAAGATCGGTTACCCGGCAAAAAAGGCTGCTGCAATTGAAGTTGCCTCAAGCACGGACGGTCAGTTAATGCCTCCTATCATGGGCGCAGCCGCGTTTATAATAGCCGAGTATGTAAATGTCCCTTATATAGATGTGGTAAAGGCGGCCGCCATTCCAGCCTTTGTTTCATATTTCGGGCTCTTCTGCATAACTCACCTTGAGGCATCAAAATTAGGCATAAAGGGTCTTGCCCGGGTCGATATCCCTAATTTCTTTAGCACCCTAAAGAACGGGATACACTATTTGATTCCAATTGGCGTATTGCTGTATGAACTCATCTTTCTCAGGCACTCACCGGAATTAGCCGCTTTCAGGGCGATTATGCTTTTGTTGTTGATCATCTTCTACCAGGAGATAAGAAAGGCTATTTCAGATAAGAGAGGATTGAGATCCGCCATAATGGAAGGGGGCAGGATTATCATAAGCGGTTTCATTCAGGGCTCCAAAAATATGATGTCTGTAGCGCTCGCATGTGCGTCTGCAGGAATAATCGTGGGCGTGGTAAATATGGGGATCGGCGGAATGATATCAGGCGTTGTCGAATACCTTTCCCATGGAAACATATTTCTTCTGCTCCTTATTACAGCCATGGCAAGTCTTATGATCGGCATGGGACTTCCAACCACAGCAACTTATATTGTAATGGCATCCCTGACAGCGCCTATCATCGTTGAAGTGGGGACACTCTTTGACTTTATGATTCCTTTAATGGCTGCCCACCTTTTTTGTTTTTACTTTGGCATATTGGCCGACGATACGCCACCAGTAGGCCTTGCAGCCTATGCAGCGTCTGCCATAGCAGAGTCCGAGCCGATTCCCACCGGCATACAGGGCTTTTTATATGATATTAGAACGTCCTGTATCGCCTTTATGTTTGTATTCAATCCGGATCTGATACTGCATAATATCAACAGCTGGCCTCATGCCATCCTGATATTCGGCATGGCCTTGGTCGGGATCTCCGCGTTTGAGTGTTTTGCGCAGGGGTGGTGTTTTACCCGCAACAAATGGTACGATATCCCTTTTTTTCTCTCAGCGGCCTTTATCCTCTTTCACCCGGGGGGAATAGCGCCTCTTTTAAATGTTGATCTTAGCATGAAGTACTATCTGTTCCCTATCGGCCTTTTTATTTACGGTCTGGTAATATTACTTCAAAAGATGAGGCTAAGGGCGGCCGGATCTGATTTGAGCTTGACCTGAAAGAGGTTTGTTTCCTATAAAGTTTTGATGGCTATATAATGAATCGTTGTAATGGTGCGCAGCTTGCATATTGATCCTGCAAATCTGCGTTTATCTGCGTCCTAACATATTAGATGAAAGGATAGATAAAGATGAAGGTACTGATTGTTGGTAGTGGGGGGCGTGAACACGCCCTCGCGTGGAAGGCCGCCCAATCAAATCAGGTCGCAAAGGTATTTGTGGCCCCTGGTAATGCCGGGACGGCTGGAGAACCTAAGGTTGAAAACATCCAAATCGGTTCAGACGACATCGAGGCTCTGATCGATTTCGCCAAGAAGGAAGGGGTGGAAGTTACCATTGTGGGCCCGGAGATGCCTTTAGTGGAAGGAATCACCGACGTATTTAACCATGCCGGCCTGAGCTGCTTCGGGCCTACGAAATGGGCAGCTCAATTAGAGGGTTCCAAGGCCTTTTGCAAGGACTTCTTAGCCCGTTACAACATTCCGACAGGAGAGTACAAAATTTTTACTGAATTGGAACCAGCCATTAGCTATATCCGTGAGCAGGGCGCTCCCATTGTTGTCAAGGCAGATGGTCTGGCCGCAGGAAAGGGCGTTATCATTGCCCAGTCTGAAGCGGAGGCCATTGAAGCAGTCGACGGCATGTTGTCCGGAAGGACCTTTGGCGAGGCGGGACAGAGGGTGGTTGTCGAAGAATGCCTCAAAGGTGAAGAGGCCAGTTTCATTGTCATGGTCGATGGAGAACATATCCTCCCCTTGGCTACTTCACAGGACCACAAGGCCCGTGATAATGGAGATTCAGGCCCAAACACGGGGGGTATGGGCGCCTATTCGCCGGCCCCTGTAGTGACCTCGGAGATCTACGACCGGATCATGAAAGAGGTCATTGAGCCCACGGTTAAGGGCATGGCGGCTGAAGGTCATCCCTATACCGGGTTTCTCTATGCCGGGGTGATGATATCGAAGGACGGCATACCCAATGTGCTGGAGTATAATTGCCGTTTTGGCGATCCTGAGACCCAGCCGATCATTCTAAGACTTAAGTCCGATCTGATCGAAATGTGTTTAGCTGCTTTTGAGCGGCGTTTAGACCAGATAGAGGTTGAATGGGACGATCGTGCGGCCCTGGGCGTGGTAATGGCTACCGGCGGATATCCGGTTAGCTACGACAAGGGCGATGTTATTTCCGGTCTGCCTGAGCATGAGCAGGAAGGGGTCAAGGTCTTTCATGCCGGGACTAAGATTGAAGGAGGGCGGGTTGTCACCAATGGTGGAAGAGTGCTCTGCGCAACTGCTTTAGGGCTGACAGTTGGCGAGGCTAAGGCCAAGGCTTATGAACTTGCAGAACTAATCCGGTGGAACAGGGTCTATTATCGGACCGATATCGGTTACCGTGCGGTCGCGAGAGAAGGGTAGGTTTCCCTGTGAACGGCTGCCGTTTCCCTTAACCACACTTGGTAAAGCCGCAGAAATGACAGGTCATGCAGCCCTCTTCAAAACTGATGGTCTGGCCGCAATCCGGGCAGGTTTCTCCAAGGAGGCTGTTTTCATATTTGCCGGGTTTTTTGAGAGGTTGATCTTTCATATACCTTTTTTCAAGGACCCTGCTGATGGCATCAGGAATAGAGAGGACCAATCCGTCCTTTTGAAATACAGGATGCTCACCTCCGATCCCCTTTAGCTGTTCAACAATTTTTTCAACCCTCACCCCCGCTCTGAGGGCTAAGGATACGAGCCTCCCGATCGCCTCGGTCTTTGCGGTGGTGGACCTTCCGGATTTACCGATGGTGGCAAACACCTCAAAAGGCCGATCCTCATACTCTGTAACAGTGACGTATAAGGCCCCCATGCCGGTTGTCATTTTGGTCGTGAAGCCTTCCAAAGTCTCTGGCCGCTCTCTTACGGCCCCCATGAACCCACTGCTTTCGGTCTGCTTATCCTTATCGGCAAATGAAAGGACCTGGTTTTCCTTGCTCCCGTCTCTGTAAATGGTGACGCCTTTACAACCTAACTCGTAGGCCAGGTCATAGACCTTCCGTACATCATCAATCGTGGCATCCCGGGGGAGGTTCACCGTCTTTGATACGGCGTTGTCTACATATTTTTGAAAGGCCGCCTGCATGCGAATATGCCACTCCGGGACGACATCGTGGGCAGTAACAAAGAGATCTCTTTCCTTCTCGGGTACCTCTTCCATAGCCCTGATACTCCCCTCCTTAGCAATGGCATCCATCAATTCAGGAGTAAAGAAACCCTTTTCCCTGGCCATTTTCTCAAAGTACGGGTTCACCTCTAACAGTTTGTCGTTATCCATGACGTTTCTGACAAAACTGAGCGCGAATAAGGGTTCGATCCCGCTGGAACAGTCTGCTATGATACTGAGTGTACCGGTTGGGGCAATGGTAGTGGTGGTTGCGTTTCTGTAGGAACACCCCTTCCGGTCTTTAAATGTGCTTTTATCAAAGTTCCCAAAAACTCCTCTCTCTTCTGCCAGGTCTTTGGATGCTTCATGGGATTCCCTCTGTATAAAACCCATTACCTCCTCTGCTATCTCAAGGGCCATCTCCGAATCGTACGGAATCCCCAACCGGTACAACAGGTCGGCAAAACCCATGACCCCGAGCCCGATCTTGCGATTCCCTTTCACCATAGTATCAATTTCAGGCAGTGGATATTTAGACATGTCAATGGTATCATCCAAGAAACGGACACTCCACCAGACAACCTCCTTCAGTCCATTATAATCGATGACAGATTCTGTATCGGTCTCCGTTACGAACTTGGCCAAATTAATGGAGCCGAGGTTGCATGCCTCCAAAGGAAGGAGTGGCTGCTCGCCACAGGGATTGGTGCTCTCTATTTCCCCCAAGCCAGGGGTTGGATTGTCCCTGTTAATCCTGTCTAAGAATATGATACCCGGGTCCCCGTTTTCCCAGGCCTGTTTAACCAACCCATTATAGACCTCTGCGGCATCTAATTCTCCAGCCTTTTTATTATCCCTGGGATTTGTCAGATCGTAGTGCCCATTTCTCTTGACACTCTCCATAAAGGGGTCTGTGACGGTGACCGAGATATTGAAGTTATTCAGCTCGCGGTTATTCTGTTTACAGTAAATGAATTCCTTAATATCGGGGTGATCAACCCTCAGAACAGACATATTGGCGCCCCTGCGTGTGCCCCCCTGTTTGACCTGCTCAGTGGCAGTATTGAAAATCCTCATAAAAGAAACCGGACCTGAAGCGATACCGCCCGTTGTGCCGACCCTGCTATTGGCCGGTCTCAGGCGTGAGAAGGAAAACCCGGTTCCGCCACCCGACTTATGGATAAGCGCCGCGTTCTTCAGGGCATCAAAAATACCCTCCATGCTGTCTTCAACCGGGAGCACAAAGCATGCCGCTAACTGACCCAATCTGCGTCCGGCGTTCATCAATGTGGGGGAGTTGGGGAGGAATTTTAACTCGGTCATCATCTGGTAAAAGATCTCTTCCATTTCTTTCACCCGGGCGTCTCCTCCATACCTCTTCTCCGCCTTCGCGATATGTTTTGCCACCCGGTCGAACATCTCCTCAGGGGTTTCAGTAACTCGCCCCTCGTCGTCTTTCCTGAGATATCTTCTTTCCAGCACCCGCCTTGCGTTGTCGGAAAGCACCAGACCTTTTTTTATGAAAATAGACTTGTCCAACCGGATCGGGGAGGTCTTGGAAAGTCCGAATTCAAGCAGTTTTGCCTCGATTATTGCCTCTATAACAGACATGGTAATTGTCTCGGCCTCCATCTTGGCGATTTCTTTGTGAAGAAATCTGCTGATGTCCATGGCCTGGTCTGTATTGATAGGGTTTTTGCTGATTAAAAGATCAGAAAACCGGCTGTCGTCCAACCTGTATGCACCGAGATCAAAGGCTTCCTCATCTGTAACTAAGATCTTCCCTTGTTGACCCATGGACATCCTCCTGTTCATTACGTTCAAAGATTCATAATCTTACTCATAATCTTAATCATACTCTTTTACAGTCTGTTTTAGGGATGTTCGATTATGATTACGATTAAGATTATGAGTAAGAAAATAACCTAAGTGGTCGATGCTAAAGCTAATCCCTAAAACGCCTCTCTGTACCCTTCGCGGGCCTCGTGGTAAAATCACTTTTTGCTTAAAAACCTTGGCGTCTTTGTTTACCCCGTAGGTCCGGAAGATCGTACTGGCGCGTCTTTGCTTGAGGCCTTGCCTGTTTCCTGAAAATAAGATACATTATGAAATATGGCCGGACATCAAATATTGATTAATGATTTAAGAGCGCGAGCCGAGAAATCACTTTTACATATCTTGCGTCTGATTCTGAGAAAAATAAAGGACCATACTTCAAGATTAATCATGAGGTTTCTATTTTACATACAATATGTAGTATGTCAAGAAAAAAAAGCATACTATATCTGACTATATCCAGGAGGAGGACTAATCCCTTGAAACTCTTTAATAAAAAAAATCAGTGCAGTAAGAGAGCCCGATGTTGGGCAGCCATCCTTTTTATCTGGGCCCTAATCCTTGTAGGGCTTGTGACCAATCTCAATGCCGCTTCGGTGACTGAGGGGGCAAAAAAATTCAAATTAGATAACGGATTTACAGTCATACTCAAAGAGGACAACAGCGCACCTGTAGCTGCCATCCAGGTATGGGTCAAGACAGGAAGCGCCAATGAAACAGAGGAAGAGGCAGGGATCACACATCTTATAGAACATATGATTTTTAAGGGTACTCCCTCCAAAAAAACCGGGGAAATCGCCAGGACCATTGAGGTCTCCGGAGGCCACATCAATGCCTATACCTCATTTGACAGGACCGTGTACTTCGTGGAAATTGCCAGCGCCCAGTTTGTTACCGGCTTGGATGTCCTATTAGATGCCGTGCAGCACTCCCTATTTGACAAGAAGGAGCTTGAGCGTGAAAAGGAGGTGGTTTTAGAGGAATATCGGCGGTCCTTAGATATCCCTGAGAGGCAATTGGGTTGGGCAATAATGGAACTGAGCTACAAGAACCATCCTTATAAACGCCCAATCATCGGATATGAAAAGACAATTCGGTCCTTTGACCGGGAGGCCATCCTGAATTATATGGACAAGTGGTATACCCCCGCCAATATGGTCCTGGTAGCGGTTGGGGACTTCGATACGGAAGAGGCGCTCAAAACCGTCAAGGCCCTTGTCAGGGATTTTCCTCAGAGGACAGGAAAGACACCTTTTAGACCGGAAGAACCACCGCAGACCGCTCTTAGAAAAATCATCAAAAAAGATAGGGTTCAGCAGGTCTATCTGAATATGGTCTGGCACATACCCTCTGTGACCCACAAGGATATGTATCCTCTTGATATTTTAGAAACTATCCTTGGTCATGGCAAAAGCTCAAGGCTGTACAGCCGGTTGAAAATGAAAGCCAATCTTGTTTACGGCGTCAGTGCGGGTGCCTATGCCCTTGCAGACCCTGGACTCTTTTCCTTAGACGCAACCCTCAGCCCTGATAAACTTGATCCCGCACTTGAGGCCATTGGTAATGAGATCTCGACCATCACCCGCGAACGGGTGGCCGAGTCGGAATTGACGAGGGCCATGACCATTGCTGAGGCTCAATTTGTTTTTGATATGGAAGATATGGCAGGTCAGGCAAGAACCTTGGCGTTTTTTCAGACTATGACCGGGGATATGCATAATGCCGACCACTATCTGACTAATTTGAAAAAGGTCACATCCGATGATGTCGCCCGTGTTGCAAGAGATTACCTCAGGCCGGAAAACCTCTCCATAGGGGTCATGGCGCCCGAAGGAACAGAGATCGCCCTTGATGAGAGTGTGATTACGTCTCTATTCACACAGACCGATCAGGCAGACTCGCCTAAAGGAGTGGAAAGTCCTAAGGGAGAAAAAGATACTGCAATGGTCGTCCTCCCTAACGGCATGAGGTTGATTATCAAAGAAAATCATCGCCTCCCCGAAGTATCAATTGTCGGGGTTTTTTTGGGAGGAACGCGTCTTGAAAAGCCCGGTAAGTGGGGAATATCCAACTTTGTGGCCAATATGCTGACACGGGGCACAAAGGAGAGAACCGCTCAAGAGATAGCTACCACTGTAGAGTCGTGGGCAGGCTCCCTGAACGGGTTTTCGGGAAGAAACAGCATAGGGGTTTCAGCCAAATTCTTGAGCCGTGACCTTTATGCCGGGCTTGAACTATTAACTGATGTTGTGCTTAATCCTGATTTCCCTCAATCAGAGATAGACAAGGTCAGAGTGGACGTCCTCGCTGCCATTAAAGCCAAAAAGGACCGCCCCACGGCACAGCTTTTTGAGCTGTTTTATAAGACCCTCTATCCAAACTATCCTTACGGGCATCCCCGGACAGGAACCACGGAAACCATCCAATCTATCAATAGATCAGACCTTGAGAAATGGTATAAGTCCTTTATAGCAATCCCATCCAATTTTGTCCTGACAGTGGTCGGAGACCTGAAAAAGGATCAATTGATCCCTTATGTCAAAACGCTCTTTGGGACTTTTCCTCCCTCCGGACATAAGCTTCCAGGCGTGGCACCCGAACCCCCATTAGCGAAGTTTAGAGAGGCCCATCTGAATCGTCCAGGTGCCCAGACCCATCTCGTTGTAGGATATCTCGGGGCAGGTCTGAAAAGCAAGGACAACCCCCCCATGGCCCTGATCAAGACGGCACTTGCAGGGCAGGGGGGGAGGTTGTTCACACAACTGAGGGATAAACAGAGCCTTGCCTATGCTATAACCGCGTTCAGGAGTCCGGGGCTTGACACAGGCGTCTTTGGCGCTTACATAGCGTGCGACCCCAGCAAGACGGCTGTTGCCACAGAAGCTATTTTTGAAGAATTAGACAAGATGAGAGAAAAGGGCCTTAATAAAAAGGAATTGGAGGGAGCAAAAAGCTATCTGTTGGGAAACCTTCAGATAGGGCTCCAGACCAATGGGAGTCAGGCCATGCAGATGGCCTTGGACGAGCTTTACGGTCTGGGCTATAACAACCTCCCCAAATTTATCCGAGACATAAAGGCGGTTACCTTGGATGAGATCAAAGACGCAGCGCAAAAGATTCTTATTCCCGGAAAATATGTGCTCGTCACAGTGGGGCCTGGTCAACCATAATATTCTACAAAGTGCCTAAAGTGAGCTAAAGTGCCTAAAGTTATGGTAAACACCGAGGGATAGTATCTTCTCAATAAATTGGGGCAAGTACTTTTTGAGACCACTTTTCTGGATTCCCGCTTTCGCTGGAATGACAGTCACTTACCCCTCATCGTCATTCCCGCGAAAGCGGGAATCCAGTGGCTACACCGCTACTTATTGAGATGTTACGAGGGATATATGACAAATCTTTCGCAAACATGATTTGATTTCAATAAATAGGTACTAAAGCCCGAGTTCTCTCGCCAAGATTATCCGCATGACCTCAGATGTACCTTCCACAATCTGCAATACCTTGGCCCCCCTGTAATATCGCGAGACCGGGTATTCTGCCATATATCCGTAGCCACCGTGTATCTGGACCGCATCTGAGGCTGTTTTCTCTAACATCTCAGAGGCGAAGAGTTTGGCAGTCGTTGCCTCAAATGAATGTTTTCGTCCCCTGTCCTTCAGCCATGCGGCCTTCAGGTATTGATTCCTGGCCAATTCAATGGCCACGGCCATGTCGGCCAATTTAAACTGGATGGCCTGGAAGCTGGCGATCGGCTTTCTAAACTGTACCCTCTCCTTGGCATAACGAATCGACTCATTTAAACAGGCCTGTGCAGATCCCACAGCTATTGCGGCAATACTTATTCGCCCTGTTTGAAGAACAGCCAGGTGCTGGGAAAACCCTTTAACCGGATCACCCAAGAGATTATCCTCAGGGACGGGACAGTCCTCGAAGATTACTTCGTGGGTGGCTGAACCATGCCATCCGATCTTTTCGTATCTCTTCCCTAAAACAAATCCCGAAGCGCTTTTTGGTACGATAAAGGTGGCGATGCGCCCAGGACCCTGAACGGCCTTTTTAGTAACCGCTGCAATTATAATCAGGCTGGCGGTATCGAGACCGATATTTGTGATGAACTGTTTGGTGCCGTTGATAACCCATTTGCCGCCCTGCAGAAGGGCCCTGGTTCGAATGGATTGGGCATCTGATCCCGCATCCGGTTCTGTCAGGCCAAAGGCCCCGATTTCTTCGCCCCTGGCAATAGGTGTTAGCCACTTTCTCTTCTGGTCCTCGGTTCCAAAGACATCTAATTCCTGTGCAACAACACTGGTGGTCACATCGAGAAGGGCCCCGAATGTGGGATCGCCGCGGGATATCTCCTCAATGCAGAGGTGCATCCCCACCCAATCACCCCCGCTGCCGCCGTATTCATCGGATATTGGGATACCCATCATACCGAGTTCCGCCATTTGGGCCATTATATCGTAGGGGTATTCTCCGGTACGTTCGATCTCTTCTGCCCTCGGGGCAATCACCTCCGTGGTAAAATCCCGGCACATGTCCCGGATCATCTTATGCTCTTCTGTCAAATCAAAATCCATATTCCACCTCCTTAACAACTCAACTATTTGACTATTGCATGAGATTCTCTATACTCCTATTTCACCCAAAATTCAATCTCTCAATATCGTGAGTCAGAGTTGATCTTGACCCATAAATCCGTATTGCACTATATTCACATAGAAAAAAGCCGATTTCTTATCCATTCCGTTGTATGCTGTGCTTCTGGGAGGAAAGAGATGCCTAAATCCTTTTGTGATGATGCCATTGATGAAATAGTGCGGAAAATCGATTGTTTTTCTTTCAGTCATATGGCTTCTGTTCAAAAAATTGATGCATTGATAAACGCTTGAAATCTGGTATATCATAGTGCTGACTGGATATTGGTTGTGTCGTTGGAGGTACAGACTAATCAGATGAATTCCCGATTCAAACGTAATTGGGAACAACAAAGTGAAGGAGAAGTCAATGACTATTACAATCAATCAAGTAGATAAGGTTGAGATCCTGACACTTCAGGACAACTACGTTGATTTGATCTCTCGGGATAATACCGAAATGGTTCAGAGAGCCATGCCTGTAAAAGATATGGAAGTACAGAATTCTATCTTGGCTGAACACGGCTTTTCTTCTATGGTGACGGTAACAAAGGGTGACAAGGCACGAAGCATCCTATTCGATTTTGGATTTTCTTCGCACGGGGCAGCGTTCAATGCCGATGCCTTAAGTGTAGATTTGAGCACAATCGAGACTGCTGTCCTTTCTCATGGGCATTTGGACCACGTGGGAGGGTTGGCTGAGCTCGTGGAAAGGACGGGCAAGAAAGGGATGGAGATCGTGCTTCACCCTGAAGCCTTCAGAAATCCCCGGTACTTAAAGATTACAGAAGATTCTAAGATAAATTTTCCTCCCTTTACCCGTGAAAAAGTCGAAAAAGCAGGGTTGAAATTGGTAGAGACAGAAGAACCCTATCCCCTTCTCGACGGGGATATCTTTTTTTTGGGAGAAATTCCCAGGGTTACGGATTTTGAGAAAGGACTTCCTATTGCCTATTACCAGAAGAAAGGTGAGGAGAGATGGGATGACATTGTAGACGACAGCTCCATCATTGCCAATGTTAAGGGGAGGGGGCTTGTGGTACTGTCGGGATGCGGTCACTCCGGAATAGTCAATACGGTAATGTATTCAAAAGAGATTTCCGGTGTTGACAAGGTCTACGCTGTTATGGGAGGCTTTCATCTTACCGGGCCGGAGATGGCATCCATTATTGATCCAACGGTCCGTGGCCTAAAGCAAATGGACCCTGCCTATATAATTCCAACGCACTGTACCGGAAGAGCTGCCACCCTGAAAATAGAAAAGGAGATGCCTGACAGGTTTCTCCTGAACATGTCCGGGACAAAGCTGATTTTTGCTGCCTAAATTAGGCCCTAACAAATAAAATTGTGCGCAAAATGATCACAATTTTTTCTCTTCATTCTACCTCCCAGACCAGCCAAGAGCCTCTTTAGACAGTTAACAATTAAATCCTGCGCAAAAAACACAAAAAATTTTCTTTGTTTTTCTTTGCGAGCTTTGCGCCTTTGCGCGAGACTTTTTTGATTCCGGCTTGTCCCGCTTAGAATTAGGTCAGCAAAATGGAGGCCTAAACGGATATAAAAATAGACTTGAATCAAATTTTATACTTGACATACAAATAAGACTATAGTATCTTTTTGAGCTATAATTTATTAAAGATAATTTTATGAGTAATATTAACGGCATACCACTTAGAGAGCGAAAACAGGCCCGAACCCGTCTTGCACTATTAGATGCTGCCATTGAGCAAATGCGGGAAAAGGCCTTAGCCGACATTACGGTCGAGGAGATCTGTCAGGAGGTCGAGGTCTCTAAGGGGACATTTTTTCGGTACTTCGCTCGCAAAGCCGATCTGATCTTATATCATATTCGCCTTTGGAGCATCGAGGTTATGTGGCATGCAACAAAGGCTGCAGGTGGCTCTCCTGGCTTAGCGATGATCGAAGCGCTCTTTGACTGGACTGCGGCTGTCATCGAGGATCACCCGCGTCTTTTTGCGGAGCTTATCGCATTTAGGGCCTTTGAGCCACAGGAGTTTACAAAACTTGTCCGGGACGACAAAATCATGGTCAGCCAGGCCGAGCGTCTTCTACGCTTCCCGGACCTGGATGGTATAGAATCGATTCCCGAGGGAACTTTCCATAGTATCTTCCGTCATAACCTGCAGGCTGCCGTTAAGAAGTCTGAACTCCCGGACAGTATCGATATTGACGATGTCGTTTTATCCTTGGCCTGCATCTTCTACGGTGTTCCCCTGATGTTAGCTGACCGTGCCCACAAGAACCTATCGGCCGCCTATTCCCTTCAGATACATCTTCTGTGGACAGGACTCCGGGCTTCCGCCGTTGAAGGGTCCGAGTGATGAATCGAGGTTTGTTTGCATAGAGCGAGATGCCTTACTGTTGTTTAGGCGCGTTAAGGAGATGAGAGACCATGGCTGAGCCGTTTGATCTGGTTATTCGCAATGCCCGAATCGTGGATGGTACGGGGAATCCCTATTATCTTGCTCATATGGCCATTAGCCAGGGACAGATTGTGAAAATTGACCGCCACATAGACCCGGGAGGAGCCAGGAAAATCATTGATGCCGACGGCATGGTCGCCTGTCCCGGTTTTTTTGACACCCACAGCCACGATGACGCTTACCTGATAGCCAGACCCAGTTGCGACGATAAGGTGCTTCAGGGTGTAACCACCGAAGTCATTGGCAATTGTGGTTATAGCCTGGCGCCTTTGTCGGAGAAGCATCACGCAGACCTGCGAAATATTGCCCGAATTATTGGCGGAGACCACATGCCCGAGAATGTCTGGCGGATTCGTTCCTTTGCCGATTACTTGGCAGAATTAGAACGAGTCAAACCGGGTATCAATGTGGTGCCATTGGTGGGCCATGCTGCTATTCGGATTGCAGTAATGGGCATGGAACAGCGAGATCCAACAGAAGCCGAACTGGGAGAGATGAAGAGACTGACCTCTAAAGCCATGGAGGAGGGCGCTTTCGGTTTGTCGGCAGGCCTCATCTACGTACCGGCGAATTACGCCAAGACCGAGGAGATTATCGAATTGGTCAGAATTGTGGGTCAATACAATGGGTTATATACGACCCACCTCAGGAGCGAAGGCGATAATGTAATGCAGGCTATCGATGAGGCCCTCAGCATCGGTCAGGCAGGCGAAGTACCGGTGGTTATCTCCCACCACAAGGTCATGGGCCGTGGTAATTGGGGCCGGAGCGTTGAAACGCTGCAGAAATTCGAGGAGGCAAGGGCCGGGGGCCAGGAGGTCGTTTGCGACCAGTACCCCTACACCGCAGGGAGTACATATTTGGCGGCACTGCTTCCACCGTCTATTCAGGCCGGCGGGTATGAAGCGTACTGCGAGAAACTGAAAGACCCTACCCTCAGGAAGGTTGTGGTTAATCAGATCGAAAATGATGACCGTGGTCAATGGGAGAATATGATCAAAGCAGCCGGTTTTGAGGGGGTAGTCA
>Ga0222626_1000931_pt1 | contig 14489 bp, 7 predicted proteins | sample AntAcemetageno91_FD_179862 | JGI IMG/M metagenome (GOLD analysis project Ga0222626, IMG submission 179862) | Saline water microbial communities from Ace Lake, Antarctica - #91 | ecosystem: Environmental > Aquatic > Non-marine Saline and Alkaline > Saline | place: Antarctica: Ace Lake | collected...
AAGCGTTATTGGCTGCTCCCCATTGTCATTGTGCTCGCCGGCTTAGGTGCGTTGATCGTTTTTACCCAGACCAGTGCCGTGGCGCCGTTTATCTATGCCCTGTTTTAATCGACAGATTTCGCAGATTACACGGATTACTATAATAAATTAGGCAGTTACCAATTGAGTTTGGTGCAAAAAACACAAGAAATTTTTTACTCACGCAAAGCCGCAAAGATAAAAAACTATAGCTGAAAACGAAATTGCGAAAATCGTTGTTGATGCGGCGTATCACATTCACAGAAGGTTGGGTCCTGGTTTGTTGCCAATAGACTGTAGGTTTTCTTTGCGTCTTCGCCGGTGTCCCTGCTGCGGCTTTGCGTGAGGCCTTTTCTGTTCCGATTTATCCGGTTTAGGAAGACACGATGCATATCTTAGGTATTTCCTGCTTTTATCACGACAGCGCAGCGTGCCTGATTCAGGACGGCACGATTCGGGCGGCTGCCCAAGAGGAGCGGTTTACCAGGAAAAAGCATGATCCAAGGTTTCCCAAGAACGCTGTCGCCTACTGTTTAAGAGAAGGGGGGATTGAGGCTCAGGACCTGGATTATGTGGTTTTTTACGACAAGCCATTCATGACCTTTGAGCGACTCCTCCTCAGTTATTTAACGGTTGCGCCGAAAGGGGTTCGGTCCTGGATAGAGGCCATGCCCCTGTGGTTAGGCCAGAAGCTGAATATCCCTAAAGTCATTCAAATGGAAACCGGCTACGAGGGAGAGGTGCTCTATACCGAGCATCATGAGGCCCATGCGGCCTCTGCATTTTACCCCTCCCCTTTTGACGAGGCTGCGATTCTGACCATTGATGGTGTGGGTGAATGGGCCACGGCAAGCTACGGATTTGGAAAGGGTAAAGAGATGACGCTCCTCAAAGAGCTCCGGTTTCCCGACTCGTTGGGTTTGCTCTATTCCGCCTTTACCTATTTTACAGGTTTCAGGGTCAATTCAGGGGAGTACAAGCTCATGGGTCTGGCCCCGTATGGAGTGCCGCGATACAAGGACCTGATCCTCTCTGAGCTGATCGATATGAAAAGGGATGGTTCTATCCGGTTGAATCTCTCTTATTTTAATTTCTTAGGTGGTCTGCGCATGACCAACAGGCGCTTTGCAAGACTCTTTGGCGGCCCCCGCCGCAAGCCTGAAACGGAAATTACCGAGAGAGAGATGGATATAGCTTCAAGCATTCAAGCGGTTACGGAGGAAGCGGTTTTAAGGATGGTGCGCCATGTTCACGGGGAAACCGGGCAGGAGAACCTCTGCCTGGCCGGGGGCGTGGCCCTCAACTGTGTTGTCAACGGCCGCATCGTGCGCGAGGGCCCTTTTGAGAATCTGTGGATCCAGCCTGCGGCCGGGGACGCAGGCGGGGCCATGGGGGCGGCCCTGTCGGTCTGGCATCGATACTTAGGCAATGACCGGGTCGATCCTGAGGGAAAAGACGTTCAGGCGGGTTCATATCTTGGGCCTTCCTTTTCAAATGAAGCGATCAAGACCTATCTTGAGGGGAAGGGTTACCCCTATCATCTGTTAGGGGCCGATCAGAGGGCTGAGGCCATCGCAAGGCAGATAGCGGACGGGAAGATTGTAGGGTACATGGCCGGCCGTATGGAATTCGGGCCGAGGGCGTTGGGGGCCAGGAGTATCCTTGGAGACCCCAGGAAAGAAGAGACGCAGACCGTGATGAACCTCAAGATAAAGTACCGGGAGTCCTTCAGGCCCTTTGCCCCTTCTGTATTAGAGGAAAGGGCCTCGGCGTATTTTGATGCAGAGGGACCCAGTCCGTATATGCTTTTGGTTGCAAATGTTCGAGAAGAGAGGCGTTTTCCGCAGCCATCCGGGGACGGGATGCCCATGTTGGAGCGTCTTAGAGTAAAAAGGAGCAACATCCCTGCCGTGACCCATCTCGATTATTCGGCGCGTCTTCAGACCGTCAATAAAAGAGACAAACCGGATTACCACGCGGTCATTTCCCAATTTGAGAAGCTCACCGGCTGTGCGGTCATTGTCAACACCAGTTTCAATGTGCGGGGAGAGCCGATTATCTGTACCCCGGAAGATGCCTACCGATGCTTTATGCGCACGGAAATGGACGTGCTGGTTTTAGAGGATTGCATGCTGTTTAAAGAGGAACAACCTGCCTGGAAAGAAAAGGGAGACTGGCGAAGTGAACTCGAACTCGACTGAACCCGGACAGATACGAAAGTTCGGAATCATTGCATGGGTCTTTTTCGGACTCTTGTGTGGTTTAGGAATCTGGGCGAAGAGGCCTGTTCCCACCTGTCTTTTCGGGTTTCTCTCTCTCCTGGGGTTGGGGTTTGTCTTGATCCCTTCCCGATTAAGACCTGTCTATGGGGTCTGGCTTAAGATTGCCCATGTGATCGGAAGAATCCTGACCACATTGATTCTGGCCCTGGCATATTATCTGGTGATGACCCCATCCGCATGGGCCAAGCGCCTTATCGGGGGGAGACCGCTTCCCATGAAACCGGACAAGGGGGCAGAGTCCTACTGGGTGGCGAGGGACGAACCGGTCCAGCCCAGGGAACGCTTTTTGAAGCGGTATTAGGGAGAAATTTGCCAAAGCCTGGTTTCGTGTGAAAATGGAAACTTGAAACTGGAAATTGGAAACTGGATGCATCGGTAAAAAGTCAAAAAGCACCCGTTATTGTCATTCCCGTGAAAACAGGAATCCAGGAAAATCAACCACTTCTGGACTCCCGCATTCGCGGGAGTGACGGCCTTGGAGACTTTTCACGGGACCATCAAACTTGAAACCAGAAGTGGAGGCTTTCTGTGAAATACCATGCGGGTCGAAAATCCCGTTTAGAGCTGGGATCTCGGATCTTGGATATTCGATGTCGGACGCTGGACGTCTCCCGCCGGCAGCGGGATTCGATGTTCATCCGTTCCATGTTCATGTGTCTGATTCTTTTTTTATCGTTGCCGGTTACCATGGCCGCCAGCCAGGATGGTGTTCTTGATTCGCGAGGGGCCATCGGGGTGCTGGCTGCCGGAAGAGGGAATCCCTGGGTCAATCTGACCGATGGCTATGATCTGGGGGCTGCCCCGGCAGGCAGTGGAAGAAACATTCAGGAACCTGCCAATCATGAGATGCGACCCCTTTCCCTAACGAGCGGAGATGTGGACGGAGACGGTGTCCCTGATCTCCTGAGCGGCTATGGGACGTCAGGGGGAGGAGTGGTGTGGCTCCATCGGGGTAATGTGGATGCGATCTATCCTGATACGCCCGAGGCGCGTAAGCGACGGGAAAAAGGTGCTTTTACAGGCCAGCCGTTTTATCCCCCGGAGACCCTCTTTAATCTGCCTGCCGCTCCTGATTTTCTTGAGGCCGGGGATTTCGACGCCGATGGACACCTGGATATCCTGGGAGCGACCCGTGGCAGCAGTGAGATCCACTGGCTGAGGGGGGATGGGGCCGGTGGATTTTCGTTGGCTGACCCGGTTTCCCTGCCCGGTAAAATAACTGTCCTGAAGGCCGGTGAGTTCAACCGCCGTGATACCCTGACAGACGTGGTCGTCGGCATCACGGGCACTGAGGGCTCCTCCATCCTCATCTTTCAGTCCCGGATGGGGGCTCTGATAAGAGAGCCGGCCCGGCTCGCCTTGACCGCACCGGCCGTAGCCCTGGATCTGGGCCGGTTAGATGATCATTATCCCCGGGACCTGTTGGTCGCGGCCGGGGAAGAGATCCTCATGGTCATGGGCCGGGACGGACCTCGTGGGGACAGGGTATCAGCGGACCGGGTCCTGATCAGCCGTCTTCCCTTCCCTGTTCAGTCAGTGGTCTCGGGTGATTTTATCTGGGACCCTCTTCACCGGGTCGATCTGGCCATCCTGTCCCCTGAGGGGACCGTGTATATTATGAAAAATCGGCCGGATGGAAATCCCGCCGGTCTGATCTCCCTGAAGGAAACAGATGACGCCGCTGCCTGGGACCTGCACCGGTCCATGGTACTCCCCACTGCCGGGGTTTCCCTGGGCGGCCACGCCCGACCAGCCCTGCTTCGGGCACGTATATCGAGTATCCCCGCAGATGATCTGCTGGTCCTGGATTCCTGCGGAAACCGGTTGCATATCCTCATGGGAAGTGCCGCGGGATGGAAGGCTCAGGAAGTTTCGGCACAGACCCCCGATGCCGCGATGTCCGGGGTCCCGGTGAGTCTTGACTTGACAGGTGAACCCCTGGCGGTCATCCCCATGCGTCTGAATGTGGACGCCCTCGACGACCTGGTGATCCTCAAGGATGGCGCCGGTCCCATAGCCGTGGTCATGACCGCCTCCGGTTGGACGTTCACCGTGAACCAGTCAGGGGATGAATCGGATGAAGACACAGAGGATGGTTACTGCGATAGCGATTCTAATGCGCCCGGTTTCCAGTGCACATTGCGGGCCGCATTAGAGCAGGCCGATGCGCTTCCCGGCGCCGACACCATTGAATTCCAGGTCGGGTATGTCAATCTGGGACAAGGGCTCCCCTTTGTCAAGGACCCGGTGACCATCAACGGGAACTCCGTCCCCACGGGAAACCGGGTGGAACTGGATGGGAGTGAGGAGGGTGAGGGTCTGTCGATCGATGCCGGCAGCTCCGTGGTCCGGGGGCTGGTGATCAACGGGGGCCTCAGGGAAGGGTTGGGTCTTCATGGGGTCCATGCCCTTTACTTAGATGAGAACGGGGGAAACATCATCGAAGGTAACTATCTTGGAACAGATATCTCCGGACAGCTGGCAAGGCCGAGCTTTGGGGGACTGGGGATCGAAGATTCCTCCAACAACACCATCGGCGGCACCGTGGCGGCTGCCCGAAACCTGATTTCAGGCAATGCAGCCCAGGGTTTTTCCGTGGTCGGCAACGCCAACAATAACCATATCATCGGAAATTTCATCGGCACAAATGTGGACGGCAGCACCCTGGTGCCGAATTACGGTTTCGGATTGTCTATGGGCACCAAATCCGAGGGAGTACGACCCCAGGACAACATCATCGAGGAGAACGTCATATCAGGCACCTGGCCTCTCGATCCGGTTTATGACCCCAGTGGGATCAGCGGCGTGGGCGTTTCCATCCAGGCGGATGGCACGCTTCTCAAGAATAATTTCATCGGCACCGGGGCCGGTGGTTCGGGTGTTCTGGGGAATTACCGGAGCGGGATCTGGGTCACAGAGGGGTATGGGAATTGTATCGAAAAGAACACCATCGCCCACAACGGCGGCGACGGGGTCATCCTCTGGGAATATCATGATGACGAAACGACCCACGTCGGATATGCCGATATTACCCAGAATGCCATCTTCTCCAACGCGGGGCTGGGCATCAATCTCACCGCGGTCTGGCCCCCTGACGCCGTCACTCCCAACGACCCGGCCCCCGATGCGGATACGGGTCCGAATGGTCTGCAGAACTTCCCGGAAATTGTACTCAATGAAGGCCGTGACGAGATCGCACTGACCCTGACCAGCACACCCAATACTGAGTTTGTCATTGAGTTTTTTGCCAGTCCCGGTTGTGATCCCTCAGGCTACGGCGAGGGACAAATCTTCCTCGATCAGACCAGTTGGTTTGGATTTCCCTACCCGGTCAAAGGGACCACCGGCGCGGACGGGGTCCTGAATATGACGATTTCCTTGAGTCAAACGGTCCCTGAGGGGCAGGTGGTCACGGCCACGGCAACCAACCCGGAAGGACATACCTCCGAGTTTTCAAAATGCGCCGGCCAGGCAGGGGAAGGGATAGCGTTGTCCCCTCGCCTTATCCTGGGATTAGGTCTCTGTGGCAATGCCTCTCGATCCATAGAAGTGAGAGACCTGAGCACCGACGACATCATTACCGCCTCCGACGATGTGACGTACGAATGGATTGAGCTCAATGGGCTCTCTGAGGAACTGGCTACGCATATCCTGGATGAGCTCAAAAAGCTGGCTCCGGGGATGAATATCCCCGATGATCCCATTGCCACCATCAGCGTCGAGAAATTGGGCAATCATCAAGATCCCTCCGGCGTGGTCAAATTCCTTACATCGGGGGTCAATGTCCTTCGCGCCAAGAGGACCCTTCCGGGCGGGAAGGTCTATGAATCGAACGCTGCCTTCCTGATCGGCGGCAAGATCTCACTGGCAGGGGTCGATTCGCTCGATGTCGAACCCCTGGCCGCAACCAGTCCTCTGAGCGATGCGGCCACATACCTCACCAGCCGGTTTCTGGGGTTTCTGGAGGGCGGGGCGGCCCCGTCCCTCAATGCCCCGATGATCCTCTTTCCCCCTTCGGCCGAGGGTTGCAACTCGTCAGTAGGAAGCCTGGGCCATTACGGCTTCGTGACGGTGAAGAGCGTGAAGTTCAATTTCTTCGACGGCCTGATCAAAGATGTGGATCTGATGGAAGGACTCAGGACGCTCATTGGACTGGCCCCCACGCCAAGCCCCATCACGTGGATAGCCAAAGCCATTGCCGTCGGGACTGCCCCGGTTACAGTGGCCCAGTTGTTAGACTACCAGTCCAGTTACGAGATGGCCAATCCGGGCCAGCAGGATCCCTTCATGGATGTGAGCAACGAATTCGGCTCTCTCTTATCCCCTGACTTCAAAGGGAAAGTGACGGCCCTGGGTTCGGGGATTTCCGGGGTTCAGGCGACCTTTGACATGGCGGATTACTGCATCGAAGGCAAGGCGATCGATCTGATGATGGTCTTGATTTTGCCTGATCTTGAAAAGGTGGATATCCGAAACGAGCAGGGGGTGGTGGAAGGTCCCATAGATGTGGGCGTCAAACAGACCCGCCAGCCCCATGCGGTGGGCATGTTCAACGCCTTCAGCCAGTCGTCTGAGCCATTCTCCATCCCTTTCGATCCCCTCGGCCATACCGGAGAGGAGCTGAAAAAGCTGGCGGAAAAGATCATCCCCGGGGGCCGTGAAGTCTTTGAAGATGTCGGGGTGCCGATCCATTTTACGCTCCCGCTGGGTGCCTCCTTGGGGACCCGTGGGCTCTACGAGGGGGGGGATGCCTATCTGGGACTGGAATTCACCTGGCTCCCCTTAGGGCCGGCCGTGCAGATTAATGCCCTCAGGATTCAAACCAGGTTGCCGGATGTCGTTACCACTTGGTCCCTGGACCCAACCCCAAATGACCTGGCCACAGTGGACAGTGATACCGGTCTGCTCACGGGTGTCAAGCCCGGCCTCACTGAACTGGATTTAGATGTATGTCTGAAATTTACCTCCATAAGTCATCGCACAGACACGAACGGTATCCGTGTGCTGGCTGGCCATGGAATCCTCGTTCAGAAATATGAAGACAAGCGCGCGACCAGTTCCAAGGAGGGGGAAGACACGGGCCTCAACGGATGGACCATCACCCTCCAGCGGGTGGATAACGAGCAGACGACTTCCGGGGTCACTCAGGACTGGGACATCAACGAGGATGGGGTGATCGACGAGCGCAGCGAGCGCGGTTGGGCTATTTTTGAAGATCTCGAGGCCACATCCTATCGGGTTTTGGAGAAGGAACGGGATGGGTGGACCCGGACAACGCCTGATCCCGGGGTTATCACCCTTGAGGCGGACCAGATGGTCACGGTCCGTTTCGGAAACTACAAGCACATCACAATCCAGGGCAAAAAATTCGATGATAAAGATGGAGACGGGTTTCTGGATCCGGGCGAACCGGGACTGGCCGGCTGGCGTATTGAGGTGGACCTGAACAGTGACGGTTCGGTGGAACATGCCGGTGTCACGGATGCTGGTGGGAACTACCTGTTTGAAGATATCGGCCTGGGCGACCTGGCCGGGGCGCGGCATTTCACCGTTCGGGAGGTACCACAGCCTGGATACGTCCAGACCTTTCCCCTCGATAACGGGCCGATCCCGTTTTTCAGCGATCTCGAGGCCACGGTCAACTTCGGCAATTTCATGGTGATGGAAGTGCGGGGCAGAAAATTTGATGACAGGGACGGAGACGGGGTCCAGGGGGTGGGCGAACCGGGGTTAGCGGGATGGCGAATCGAACTGGACCTCCACGATGACGGGATTGTGGATGATTTCAGGATAACGGATGGGAGTGGGGACTATGTCTTTGACAGTGTCGGCCCCGGCGACCCGGACAGGGCACGCACGCTCAAGATCCGCGAGGTCCCTCAGCCGGGTTGGGTACAGACCTTTCCGGAAAATGACACATCTTATCCGATTCAGGGTGGTCGCCAGGTGATCGCAGACTTCGGCAATTTCGAGATGATGAAGGTCAGGGGAAAGAAATTTGACGACAGGGATGGAGACGGGGTCCAGGGGGTGGGCGAACCGGGGTTGCCGGGATGGCGAATCGAACTGGACCTCCATGGTGACGGGATTGTGGATGATTTCAGGATAACGGATCGGAGCGGGGACTACGCCTTTGACCGTGTCGACCCCGGCGACCCGGACAAGGCGCGCGTTTTCAGGGTTCGCGAGGTCCTTCAGCCGGATTGGATACGGACCTTTCCGGAAAATGACACCGCTTATCCGCTTCAGAGTGGTTTGGAGGTGATCGCGGACTTCGGAAACTTCAAGAGGCCAAAGGTCTGCGGCCGGACCTTCGACGATCTGAATGGCAATGGCGTCAAAGACGGGGACGACACGGGGCTTTCCGGTTGGACCGTGGAGCTGGTGGAACCGGACGGGAATGTGCGCCGGGCCGTGACCCAGGCCCGTGGGGGTTATTGTTTTGAGGATCTTGACCCGGGCCTGTACCTGCTCAGGGAGACGCTCCTGTGGGGCTGGACCCGGACCTTCCCTCCGGAAGACGGAATGCACCGGGTGACTGCAAAAAGCGGGGAGGATATCCTGAACCTCGATTTTGGCAACTATTCTCCTCCCGGGGATGTGGTGCTTTGCGGGCTGATGTTCCACGACCTCAATCAGGATGGGACAAGGGATTCGGGGGAGCCGGTACTTGAGAACTGGACCGTCGAACTAATCAGTGGGATCCATACCGTTCAGACCACCCATACCCGTGCGGACGGTGTTTATTGTTTCGCCAATGTGAGGGAGGGGGCCTATCATATCCGAGAGGTTCCCCGGCGGGGCTGGGTCCAGACCTTTCCCGGCGGTTCAGGGGTTCATGAGGTAGCGGCCGTCAGCGGCCAGGACCGTGACGATCTTCATTTCGGTAATTTTCACCCTACGCTCTATGTGGAGCCCGGCGGTTTATGTGGCGGCAATGCCACCTGCTTTCAGAGCATACAGGGTGCCGTTGATGGGGCGCCTGGCGTGGCCAACCTGCGGATAGCAGAAGGGGATTATGGCGAAGATGTTGAGGTGAATCACCCCAAGGAACTGGTTCTCCAGGGCGGTTATGATTCGTCTTTTGCCTCATCCTCAGGAACCTCAGCCGTCCGGTCCATCACCATAAGAAACGGGACCCTGATCCCTTCGAATCTGATCCTGGGGCCTGTGACGGCGGCAAACTGCGTGCCGGCCCTGGTTTCACCCGCGGAAGGTGCGGTAATGGATAATGGCTGCTGTGTCTTTGGATACTGTACAGATGACTGGATCTGGGACTTTGTCTGGCTTTCGTGCCCGGGGGCGACCGAATATCACCTCTATGTGTATAACCTGCCTGGCGGGAGGGTTCAAGTGGATGAATCCGGGTTGACCGATACCACATTCAGGGTCCCGAGTGACCGCTACAACGTTTCGGCGCGTAGCGGATGGCACTGGCGGATCCGGGCCAAGGCCGGCGGGGTCTGGGGAGACTGGAGCCCGGAACGAACCTTTGATGTGGAGCCAACATGCCTTGATGATTGAGGAGCGGGGGAGAAACTTGAAACTGGATGGTCTCGTAAAAAGTCTCCAAAGCCGTCACTCCCGCGAACGCGGGAGTCCAGAAGTGTTTGATTTCCCTGGATTCCCGCGTTCGCGGGAATGACGAAAACAGAGAAGTTTTTACGAGTTTGTCAAACTTGAAACTTGAAATTTGAAACTGGGGGCTGGGTCTGGGATTTCGGTGATGGCCATGTGAGTACCGAGCAAAACCCCTCTCATGTCTATGAGAGCCCGGGCCTCTATTCCGTCTCTCTGACCGTATCCAACGCCAGGGGTTCTGACCAGGTCGTCAAAACGGAATATATGGAGGTCTTAGCGCATGTATCCTATAAAAAGTTTAATTTTCGTCTGTGTGATGTCGGGGCTGGTCTTATTTGGCGCTCCCGCACCCTTTTGTGAAGCGGCTGGCAACAAACCCAACCGTCTCGAATATCCTGCTGTAGTTGTTAAAGGGGGTATGGCAATGAGAGTTTTGTGGACCGTTTCGGCCTATCATATAGGGAAAAATGCTGCGTGGGGAAAGGCCGAAGCACGTAATATGCTTTTTAAACCACTGGATATTAATACGTCGAGCATCACCTTTGACGGTCAGACCTGCCGCGATGTGACATTTGAGACCGAAATTGTCGATGCAGCCCAATATTTGGTGGAAAAATACCAAGCAACACCACAATCCTTTAATTTGGAGGAGAAGACCCTTAAAGTTATCAAAACCAACTGTTGTCTTCCGGGGTTTTCTGAATACATGCGTTTGAGGGATAGAAGACTGATCGTTCCCATCAATGGCGTTTTGTTTGTCTTTGAGCCGGCGGTAAATTATTAGATCTGAAGACCTAAATGGTTTTTGAAAATTAGGGAGGTAAAAAATGCGCAAAACCACACTTGTTTTTTTCTCTGTCTTGTTAATCGTTTCTCTGTTTAGCTTTGAAAAAGCAGCAGTGGCAGATGATGATACTTTTTATGATCCCCTTCAGACGACTTTGCCGATACCCTTGACACCCCAACTGTCTGCCGATGGGAATACTTTATATAACGGCCTTCCGCTTTTAGCTGTAGTGGATGATCCCAACCCCTCGATACCCCTGCGGCGGATCCCTGCCCCAGCCGGTATCTCAGACCAGCCTGAAGCAGCAACCGCAAGCTTTTCGATAACATATATCCCCAACGGTGGTGCCGACCTATGGGGTGAACCGTGCTACACGTTTCCAGAAGAAGCCAAGACCGACTTCAATTATGCAGCCAACATCTGGGCAAATACCCTCAGCTCTGACGTCCCCATAACAATTAATGCCTGCTGGGCGGATCTGGGGTCCTCATCGACGTTAGGATATTCCGGTGGCGGGCCTTTACGCAGAGATTTTACAGGGGCAACGCGATCAAATACCTGGTATGTAGGCTCTCTGGCCAATGCCCAGAATGGATCCGACCTGGATCCATCAAAATTTGACATGCATATCACCTATAATCGCAACTTCGAATGGTATTACGGCACGGACGGCAATCCGCCGTCCACCCAACATGATTTGGTGACGGTTGTCCTGCACGAGATCTGCCATGGTTTAAATTTCTCCGGATCCATGAGTTACTCGGGAGGGAGTGGCAGTTGGGGCTACGATACCGGTTATCCGAACATTTATGACGTATTTATAAAGGATGGTTCCGGCACACAGCTCATTGATACCGGTACTTACCCAAACGGGTCTGCAGCCCTCGGCAGTGTTTTGACGTCCAATGATATATGGTTTCATGGGAGCCAGGCAATGGCGGCCAATGGTAATCAACGGGTTAAAATGTACGCCCCGTCTACCTGGAGTTCAGGGTCAAGCTACTCCCACCTCGACTATGATACATTCAACAATACGCCAAACCAACTGATGGTATATGCCATAAGTGCCGGTGAATCCGTTCACGATCCAGGAGCAGTTACCAGAGGCCTGCTGGAAGACTTGGGTTGGACTGCCGGTACAACATCAAATATCTATGTTGACCCCTCCGGTCATTGTGGCGGTAAAGTCCCCTGCTATACCACCATTCAGGAAGCGGTCAACGATGCCAGCACCGGGACCACCATAAAGATAGCCGGCGGGATCTACGGGGAGGATGTCAGCCTGCATACGGACAAAGACGTGGTCTTTGAAGGGGGGTATGATTCCACGTTTACAACGCAATCATCCGAAACAATATTTCAAACAATGACAATCAATAACGGTCGCGCTGTGGTTGATAAGTTGATTCTTGGAAGCACAGTACCTCGGCCAAACATTAGCTATTCCGGCTCAAACCCGTATGACTATGGGACCGTTGAGGTGGGGTCTTCTTTGGACCATGCATTCACCATCCAGAACACCGGGTCAGCCACACTCAATATTTCCGGTGCTTCTGTTTCCGGGACAGGTTTTTCGGTAGTGGGAAGCGTTCCCAGTAGTATTGCTGCTGCGGGAAGCGACACCATTACGGTGCGCTTTACGCCCGGTTCTGTTGGGAGCCATACTGGTACGTTGAGTATCAACTCAGACGACCCCGACACCCCAGTCCTGAACATTGGATTGAATGGAGAAGGGGGATCCGAGCCACAACAAGTAGCGAGCGCCGTATTCTATAACGCTTTGACTTGTGGTGGCTCTTTTACTGCTACATTGACCATCGATGGCCAGGTGCTGACGTCAGTGAGCGGAGTATATAGTGATTGTGAGGAATTCGAATGTGGGGTAAGTCTCAATTGGAACCTCGATGCCACCAGCCCCTGCGGGACAATAACGTGGCAAGGTATTATAATATTGGATTGTGATTGTTTATACGAATTTGTATTGTTCCTCGCTGATGATGAGCCAGCTCTGGGTTATAACAAGACCTGTCCCGGGGATTGTTCAGATGTGCCTTCGGTTTCTATTGGATCGATCAAGTTGTTGGATTCTGTGGTTGTACCTCGTGGGGCCACGCCTTCGGGCTTCACTGTTTATAATCCCTCGATTCCGGATTAGCACATAGAAGAAACGAACGCGTTTCGAGACCTGCCCAGTGCCGCCCACCGGACTTACCCCGCTGAAATGCGTTGCCCTATTGATTAACCTCTCAAACCTTCCCGCAAGGCGGGATGGTCCCACTTTTGTTAGGCGGGTAAGTGAGGGATGTTTTTCACCGCCCGCTTCGCTTGAGACGCAGAGTTCGCAGAGAGAAAAGATCTTACAGCGTGAGGGCTTTGAAGATAGTGGCAGCGCACATAAGAACACTGGTGAACAACATTCATTGTCGGGCTCGGCATGTTGTTATTTGTTTTCCTTCCTCTCAAAGGAAAACAAATCAAAAACTAAACTCTGCGTCCTCTGTGTCTCTGCGGTGAATAGTGTTTTGTCAAAGACCCTTTCAGGGTCACCATTCAAGCCATTCCTTCGAGGGGTGGTGGTGACTCCGGTGAATCTTAAAGAGAAAACCTTTGCGCCTCTGCGCCTTTGCGTGATATCCTATCTTCTGGAGGCGTTACGGAGGGAAGCGACGGCTTGACACCCAGTGAATACAAAGAGGAATGCGGAGATTTGGGATATGGAAAAGAATTCCAGGATTTATGTTGCGGGTCATCACGGCCTGGTGGGATCCGCCATTGTGCGAAAGCTCAGGGAATCGGGATACGAGAATCTTCTGCTGAAGGGGCATGAAGCCCTGGATCTTTTGAGGCAGGAGCGTGTTGAGAGATTTTTTGAGCAGGAGCGGCCTGAGTATGTGTTCCTGGCTGCTGCGAGGGTCGGCGGGATATGGGCCAATTCGCATTTTCCTGCTGAATTTATCTACAACAATTTGGTCATTGAGACGAATGTCATTCATGCTTCCTACCTCTATGGGGTAAAAAAGCTCCTTTTTCTCGGCAGCTCATGCATTTATCCCAAACACTGCCCCCAGCCGATGGGAGAATCATCCCTCCTTTCCGGATATTTAGAGCCCACCAACGAGCCCTATGCCGTGGCCAAGATTGCCGGTATCAAGATGTGCCAGGCATACAACCGCCAGTACGGGACCCGCTTCATCAGCGTTATGCCCACCAACCTCTATGGCCCCGGTGACAACTTCGATTTAAAGACCTCGCATGTCCTCCCTGCCCTGATCAGGAAATTTCACGAGGCAAAGATGAAGGGCCATCAATCGGTGGAAGTCTGGGGTACGGGTACGCCAAGACGTGAGTTTCTTTACGTTGACGACCTTGCCGATGCGTGTCTCTTTCTGATAAATAATTATGAGGAAGACGACATAATCAATGTGGGTGTCGGCAAAGACCAGCCTATTCTGCAATTGGCCGAGATGGTCGGTGAGGTTGTCGGGTTTGAAGGTGATCTCGGATTTGACCACACCAAGCCGGATGGAACCCCGCTCAAGCTATTGGATATTTCCAGATTGACCGCCCTTGGCTGGCAGGCGCAGACACCATTGAGGGAAGGGATCAGACTGGCTTATCAGTGGTTTCTTGAGCAGCAGTAACTCCATTTCAGCGATTGTCCTCCCTGATTTGATGAAGCCGCCCCGGTTAAATAAGGAACCGTAAATAATTAAATCATCGTTTTTTCATTGACAACATCTTTTCCGATAGGTATCATATCTTCCATGATGCCGTCAGTAATCACCGAAGCACTTTCGAAAAAATTCAATTTGCTTAAAGGC
>Ga0222626_1000934_pt1 | contig 14462 bp, 9 predicted proteins | sample AntAcemetageno91_FD_179862 | JGI IMG/M metagenome (GOLD analysis project Ga0222626, IMG submission 179862) | Saline water microbial communities from Ace Lake, Antarctica - #91 | ecosystem: Environmental > Aquatic > Non-marine Saline and Alkaline > Saline | place: Antarctica: Ace Lake | collected...
CCACAACCTGCTCATTCGCCAGCACTGTCTTGCAGGATGGACACCAGTTTACAGCTGCTTTCTTCTTATAGGCAAGGCCCTTTTCTAGTAATTTAAGAAATATCCATTGTGTCCATTTATAATAATCCGGCAGACATGAAGCAACCTCCCGCGTCCAATCATAACCTATGCCCCATTGCGCGAGCTGCTGTTTCATTACGCTGATGTTATCAAGGGTAGAATCCTTTGGGTGCAATCCGTTCTTTATGGCAACATTTTCCGCGGGAAGACCAAACGCGTCCCAGCCCATAGGCGAGAGCAGGTTATACCCTTTCATCATCTTATAGCGCACAAGGGCATCACCTATAATATAGTTTCTGCCATGCCCAACATGGAGCTTGCCTGATGGGTATGGAAACATCACAAGGCAATAATACTTCTCCTTGTCACTATTAGGATCCATATTAAAAAGCTTGGCATCATCCCAATATTTCTGCCACTTCTTATCTATACGATCAAATGGGTAAAGCTTATCCTTCATTATGTTTATTTGTACCTGTGTTTAAGCAGGCCAACCTCCTCGTAATTCTTATATTTTTCAAGTCATCATTTGGGCTACTTTTCGGTGTTTCCATAATAAACGGCAGACTCTTAAGCTTAGGGTGATTTAATATCCTCTTTATTCCATCCTTGCCTATCATCCCCTTACCTATATGTTCATGCCTATCTGCTTTTGAACCCAGGGATTTTTTCGCGTCATTTAAATGAATAGCCTTAAGATGTCTTAACCCTACTTTTTCCTCAAACTCTTTAATGGTCTGATCCAGGCCTTCTGCACTCTTAATATCATAGCCTGCGGCATATAAGTGGCACGTATCCCAACAGACTCCCACTCTTTTGCTTTTTACATTATTGAGTATATATTCGAGGTGCTCGAACTTACTGCCTAATGATGTCCCTGCCCCGGCACATGTCTCCAGAAGGATCATTGTTTTAAGCCTTGCCTTTTTTATGACATCGCTAAGGCCTTGGCAAAATCTGTCTAAGCCCGCTTCTTCGCCTGAACCTGTATGAGCGCCTAAATGAGTAACAAAGTATTCCGCACCAAGGGCATCGGTTCTTTTGATATCCTCAATGTATAAGGCTATGGATATTTTCCAAAGCCTCTCTCTAGGGCTGGCTAAATTTATAAGATATGGTATATGAACTAAAACCGGATAAATATTATGCTGCGATCTCTTCTTCCTAAAACTCTTAACCTCTTGGACAGCAAGTGGTTTTGTTTTCCAGGTTCTTGGATTTCTGGAAAATATCTGAATAGTTTCGCATCCTAATGCCACAGCCCTGTCTATAGCTTCATCTATCCTACCTGCTATCGAAACATGTACCCCTATGCGCATATATTAGTTCTACGTTGTATGTTGACAATATATAATTATGGTGCTATAATTCCGTTACACTTTTAATTTCTTGGGGCTGTAGCTCAGTTGGAAGAGCACTTGCATGGCATGCAAGGGGTCAGGGGTTCGAGCCCCCTCAGCTCCACCATACCTTGTAACAGAAAATAATCTTGGCTATTTTTGCATCAATATAGATATGTATAAGTATATTAAGATATAAAAGATAAAAAGTCAAGTGATAAGACCTTGTTCTCTGAAAAAATATAGGTTTTTTTATGTAACCTGTTTATTCTCAACATATTGTGTCTAATATGTACCAAATATAGTGATATTTGGATAAAAATACCACTATATGCTAACCTTAACAAATATGTTGACTTATAGAAACAGTAAAGATAGAATGTTATTTGTTTAGTATTAAGCCGAGATGGCGGAACTGGCAGACGCGGCGGCCTCAAAAGCCGTTAATCGCAAGATTGTGTGGGTTCAACTCCCACTCTCGGCACCATAAATTAAAAACCGTTGTAAACATTATAGTTACAACGGTCATTTTTTACTTGTGCCATATTTGTGCCAACGTACAATACTTCGTCTATTAAAATTCCAGTCTTTCTATAGCACTCTTCAAATGCTCCTGTGCTAAATGCGCGTAAATCATTGTAGTCTTAATATCTGAATGCCCCATCAACTTCCGTACTGTAGGTAAATCTACCTCCTTCATAATCAAATGACTGGCAAAGGTATGTCTGAAAGTATGTATATTTCCCGGCTTAATACCAATATTCATACAAACCCTAACTAACCTTTCTCTCAAATGATTTCTATTAAGCTGGGTACCTTTCTCTGTAGCAAATACCCATCTACTATCTCTCTGCAATTCTTTCAGCACTTCTACTATTTTATTCGTCATTGGAATAGCCCGTGGTTTGCTATTTTTAGGCTCCCAAAAATCTTTAACTCTTATAGTTATTGCTCTTCTTTCAAAATCAACATCTTCCCATTCCAAATTAATCAGCTCTCCTAATCTCATGCCTGTACTGGCTAAAGTCAGGAAAACCGGGTAATCTCTTTTTTGACAATGCAGCAAAATCTCCCGAAGCTCTTCTTCAACAAAAAACCTTGGCTGTTTTTGCGCAACTTTTAACCTCTCAATATCATCGAGTGGGTTCTTTTTCATGTAATTATTTTTTATTGCCCGTTTAAAGAACGCTTTCAATAGATCCAGCTCATAATTCACTGTTATCGGTTTAATGAACTTCAATCTTTCCTGCTTGTATTCTTCGATTAGTAAGGAAGTAATCGCTGACAACTCTACAACTTCACTTTCGCGTATAAACTTTTTAAAATGTTCAATAATTTCACGATATCGGATAGCAGTCTTCTCCCTCTTGTTAACTTTGATATAAGATAGATAGCCTTCGATAAACTTGTCTATCTTAATTTCCTTTCTCAAAATTCCCAATTCACCCTTAATAATCTTAACCTCAACATCTTTAAGGGCAAACTCTGCCATACTTTTAAGTTTTCCGATTTTCTTTCTAATACGCCTGCCTTTATATTGAAAATCTAAATACCAAATATCTCTTCTTTTGTATATCCTTGCCATTTATAATTCAAACTCCACCTTTCCTAACACCTTTTTCTGATTTTCAGCCAGCCATTTTTCTATCTCATCCTCTTTAAATCTCACAAATCTTCCAATCTTAATATGCGGAATAAACCTCTGATGCGTCCATTGATAGATCGTAGAAATCTTTACCTCTAACATACTGCTTACCTGTTTTGGACTTAATACCTTAACCATTTTACTTTCCCCTTTCATCTGAATTTTATGCGCAGCTCAACATCAACAAAATTACCATTATCTTTCACAGTCCTATTAAACTGTATGGTCCTCAATATAATCCTGCTTAAAGTCTCTGCGTATCTTTTCTTTTCCCATCCTGTTAAATTCTGCCTTCCAAAACTAATCCTTATCAAAGTGTCACCTCTCAGATTTAACATATGTTTAAACATTACAAATCAAAAAATATATGCGCCCTGTTTAGATTTACCATATGTTTAAACATAACTATTCAAAAAAATATCACCCTTCTTTTTCTAAAAGTCTGTCGATCTTTTCTTGAGCCAATTGAGAAGGTTGGAATTTTCCAGTCTCCCAGCGATGGATTGTTTGGAAAGAAACGCCTATTTCTCTTGCAAGCCGTTCCTGACTCCAACCTTTTTCTTTTCTTATTGCTTTAAGTTTTTGTTCGTTCGACATTATTCTTTCCTTTTATTACTTATAGTTATTTTAGCATATGTTTAAACACTTGTCAAGTATTAATTTTACTTTTGTTACTTTCACCTATCTTATTTTTACGCTGCCTGTAGTATAAGCTTTAAGGTCTTTCTGTATTGCTCTATCGCATCTAAGACCTCTTGAGGAAGTGCCATTGGTGGAAGTATAATATCTATGATGTACCTGTCATCTTTTACATTAAATGCACTGACAAGTGCATGCAAGGCTCTAGGCAGTGACAAGGATTTAGACTTGTCTAAATCTACTTTGGCAACTCTTGCCCCATATGTTTTCAGTATATCTTCTGAATGATACACAGTATTAAATTCTGATTCTGTCTGCGTAGTAACTGGGTTTGCAACAATACCGATGTTTACATCACGCGATCCAAGCCCCAGCTTACTAAACCTAGTCTTCTCGATAAGTGCTTTTATGTGCTCTGCCCTATCTTCTTTTGTAATTGGGGCTATATATTTTTCATCTAAAATCTCTTCGCATGATTTAATGTGTTCGCATGGTTCTAGATTATAAGCTTTAAGCAATGCCGTAAGTTCGTTCTTGCTAATATCTAATATAAGATAGGTTTTAATCTCATTGGGCAATCCAATAAAAAACTCCAGGAGTCCTTTTGGCATAACCTGTGCTGTCTTGCCAAAGATATTACCTCTTTCTATTATATATGCTGATGGTCTTCCCGAGCGCATATTATTCATTAGTATTCCTAACATCTTAACATACATATATTCTTGTATGCCAAGTGGATCAAAAACTTTTGCTGCTATGGCGTTTAAATCTACTGCATCTTCTGCTTTTTTCAGTTGAGAGGAATCGGGCTTTTTAGTGCCGCCAGAACTGGTTCTTTCAATAATGTCGTCTGATGATGAAGCATTAGCTGCATCTTGATGTTTTTGAGTCTGCTCATTAATTGCCTGGTTGTATTCAGCGTCTGTTGCTACGATATGTAAATTCTCTATACTTTTATTAGCAACTCTCTGTAGATCTTTTAATAAAGAAGTTTTCTCTCTTTTCTCTTCGAGATAATATAAAGGGATGCTTAATGTAGCTTCTGTTTTTTTATTCCTAGCTAAAAGGTCTTCTTTGTCAATAGGCTTTTCCTCAAATCTTCCATAAGGTGCTATCGCGTCTTTTGTAATAGCTATTGCATCATTAGTAAAAGGCATCGCGTGTTTTGTTAAAAACAGGTTTTGCGTATATATACCGCTGTAAAAATTCTCATTAATATCATTAACTTCCTGTTTCCTATTAGGATCAACTGCATCTTTTTCGAGTCCATTGTCAGCTATCCTTACCACAAGATTCTTCTCGCCATTAATAGTTTCTACGTTGAAAGATATTGCGATGTTTCCAGCATAATTTTTAGGCAGGTCTTTCTTCGGCATTACCTCAGGATCGTAGTATGATGTAATTGCATCATAAGAATAACACATTAAGCAAAATAGAATATCATCGAAGTCGTATCCTCTCATGTGCCCGGGAATAGACACGGGTATCGAGTCAAGCAATGGCCCTATCCTGTCATAAAACTCATATAATCTTCTTGAACAACTTATTTTATCGTAAAAATCGGGATCTTGTTCAAGCTTTATTTCATACTCTCCATGTTGGTATTTTTGTGTAACAGTATCGATAAAATCTCTTAAAGACTTTTCTACTTTTTCTGATTGTAAAAAATCAGATTCCGCAATAACGCTGGATTGCACAATAATAACGGGACTGTCCTTTTCATATGTTATTGTTTCATATCGCGGTAATAAATCTCGTAAATTACTTCCGCGTGGATCAGATCTTAAGAGCCAAACCAACTTATCACCAATCGCCCTTTCTTGTTTGCTAAAAGCGAATTTATAATCACCAAATTTTTCATAAGTTATAGCATGAGCAAGAAATTCATGCAAAAGCTCAGTTGCATTTTCATGTTCGTCTGCCTTCATCAAAGGCCTCATTATAACTGAGATATAGCCCAAATATAGCTTGTCTTGCAAAAATATATCTACCATTTTGTTTGTCAATACATTCTTAGCTAAGTCTGCGTGGATTTTTTCATGGTGAATAGTAACATCTACAATTGCTAATAAATGCTCCACGCCTAAACCCTCTCCTGCCCTAAGAATGCTTTCAGAATTAATGATAATTATTATATCTGTATTTGCAGGAAGACTGTGTTTTTCCTTAAGAAGTTCTACTTCCTCTGCTGCACCCCATTCTGAAAAAATGGTAAACCCGAACCAATCCTTGTCGTGATATTTTCGGCTATGTATAAAAGTGTGAATAAAATCAGAATCTGAAATGATAGGCGGTGCCCCTATTTTTTCATAAGCTTTATTTAGCGCTTGAATCCTTTTTTCTATAATATTGATAGAGCCTGATGATGAAGCTTTGGGCGCATCTTGGACAATTTTAGATTTGCTAATATCAATTTTTTCTTGTGCCTTACCACTTGAGGATGCCTTTAACGATTCGGTCTCTTTTGTTATTTGTCCATCTTGTTGTCCTTTACCCATCATTAAGGTGCTATCCTTATATAAAGCTGGCGAAATAGCTTCCTTTATCACGTTTTCTTTTTTTATCGCGTCTTCAATGGTTTTTCTTATCTCTCCTGCTTGATCCGGTTGGTTAGCCTTAAAGAAAAGATAGAAAATATCCTTATCTACTATCTCAAAGTCATAAGAATCAACCAATCCCTTTTCTTTCAGGTTCTCAAAAATGTTGTTAAACCATCGTGAAAAATTGTTAAATCTTATGGGATAATTAATCTTTAGCGCATAATTCGAGTTTTTGTGATAATTCAAGGCATCCGAAAGCTCGTATGCTAACGGTTTTAGCAATTTCTTTAACTCTTTTGCTGATTCAATCGATAGCTGATTATGCATTTCAGTGCTTTCATTAATCGCTTGCCGTAACTTTGGATTTTCTATATATTTTTTCGCGGCATTTACCAACCTTCTCCAGCTCATGGGATTAAGATGGCTGAGCATATTTTCCTTAAGCTCAGGATCGTATATCTGGTTCTTCTTGATCACTTCCTCTAAAGAACGTGTATTCTGAGCGTTGTAATCAAAGCCAATTCTGTAGACCAGTTCCATTGCCGCATTAAATGAACCAATACCTTTTATCGTCCCCCCATACTCTTCTGCACCATTAGACTGAACTATCATTTGCTCTATGCCTATCCCACTAAGCCCACCATGATATTTCTTATAACTGTGTAGAGTATCTCTCAGCAACGATTTCATAATCACAATGTCCCTAATAATTTTCTTGCTATTACCTCCTAAGCTCTCTATCTGTTTCATCTGCTTCCAGAAATAGTCAGCATAAATATCTTTATCTCCACCAGCGGTAAGTTGAAAATCATAACTATTGCCTGTTGTTTTACTAAACAATTTATAAGTAATAAGCGTTCCTGACAGATTCATTCTGCCTGATTTATAAAATTCCGTTAAATAGTCTGACTTTAGGTTTCTATTCAATGCTTTTGGTAAATCTTTAATCCTGGCTAAAAAGTCCGCCAGAAGGTCTAGATCTTCAAATAGAATAGCATAATCAAAATCTAACATTGAGCCAGGAAGATTTGTCCCCCTCCCAGTAGAACCTGTATTAATCACCCGAAAATCTGAGCTTATGAACATTTTCGCAAAGTCTTCCATGCCTAATTTGGGATTTGAGCTTATGAGCATTTTCGCAAAGTCTTCCATGCCTAATTCGAGAGCAGTGTGCACCTGAGAAACAAAATCATCCTTTTCACCTACCCCTCCTTCCTTATCTTTTTTAAACATACCGAGGCTGACGCTGCTTAGATCTTCTTCCTCAAATGTCCATCTTCTTATCTTTTCCTCATTGTTCAGATAATTAAGCAAAGTTATCTTTTTATTAAGCCATGGGTGCTTAACAGTCTCTGGCTTGTTACCGTTTCTGGGGCCTGCTTTAACAACTTCTCTACCTTGTATTGCTTGTTTTAGACAACTGATTAACATGTCTTTATTATTTTTGGAAGGATTGTAATTAGCTTCTAGTGCTTTGAAAAAATCATTATCTAAAAACCCAAACACAGCTTGATAATAGCTATCTTTTAGGCCGCATTTATCTTTCAAAATATCTGTCTCTTCTTTTATCTTTTTTATTGCTAATTTTAGTTCTTCCTTACTCAATTTTGCCTCTATTATCCAGGTAAATATCTTATAAATATTCTGCTTAGCAGCTTTTTCTTTTATCTGCCAGCTTAGAAGTCTCTGTATTAAATCAGCTACTGCTATACCTTTTAACGTTAACGTTCTTTTGCGGGCGTATTCCGGAAGCGGATCTCCTTTATAATGAAAAGCTAAGGATACATTTTTATCTACCTCTCGGTTATTCCTTCCTTCAATCATCATGAGTCCTAAATCAAATTCATGAAAAGCATTTGCTCCATAAGGCCGTGTTTCATCATCTCCGTAGGCTTCCCCACCTTTATTGGCATAATGCACAATAGCGGTTGTAATAGCATGGGTTAAATAATTTGCCTCCTTGTGATCATATTCAGTACTGCCTCTATAAGCACTTAATAAAAACTCAAAACCCATAGGAACGATTAATTGGCCTTTTTCGTGATTTAAAATTTTATACCCCATCCCATTTAAGGATTCTTCTGTGCTGTCAGTTGTTAATCCTAATTGGGATAAAATAAACTCTATACTCTCTTTGGTGAATGGAATAATATCAATTTTACTCTCCAATTTCCTAAAACCTTTTAATATTCCTTTCCTTCCTTCATAGTCAACAATCAAATCTGTGGCCTGGGAAATAATATCGTTTAAACTATTCAGACAACAGGCTTCTATTATCTTATCCCTACTGACATTATTAGCCTTCATATACTCTTTTAATACATAAAATGATTTTTGCTTTATTAGATACCTTATCTTTGTAAATTGAGGATCTTCAAGGTAAGGCTTAAATAGCTCTTCTGTCATATCTTTCGGGTTACGGCGGTACTCCTCTTCTACAAACTCATCTAGGAGTAAGATCTCCGCTAGCTCGGGCGCTTCAACGTATTTGCGCCAATCATTTGGAAGATGTGAAGCTAAACCAACTAACAGCTCGATTGAATTTGAGGAAGATTCTGTAATCCAGTTAGCTAACAGGCCTGCTTTATCTGGGGATTTAAACGCTTCAGTAATAAAAAACACGCCATTGTTACTTAATAAAGACTCCACAGATTCTTTGGGATTGGGTGATTGCGATAAACTAATAATTGTTAATCGAGTAACATAGTCGGATATTTCCGAGGCTTCCAGGGAATCAATCAAACCTTTAAATGCTGAAAAAGCATTGGTGGAGATAAAATTATCCGCTGCTTCTCTGGGATTAGGGGAACTCAATAGAGACCGAATAATTATTCCCGTGTTATCACCAAATATTCCCGCGGCTTTTAAGGAATCAGTAAGATTGGCAAAGCTTAGCGCTGCTTCTTTGGGGTTGGTAGAACAGGATAAATAAGCAATAATTGCATCTATGTCGCCTGCGTGCGAACCAGCAGCTTCAAGAGAATGAACCAAAGAAACAAAAGCAGAAGAAGCACCTGTTTTTATAAAATTATCAGCTGATACTTTGGGGGTAATATCTTCGCACAAACTACTAATAATTGAATCTATATAATCAATAGATAAACTCGTGGATTGCAAAAGTTCTGTAAGCCTTATAAATGATTCGACCACAGCATAACCTTTAGGTAATCTGCCAATGATTATGCTTACTTGATCGTCAGATAAACCAGCATCTTGAAGGGTATAAGCCAAGAAAGTAAATCTTTTTTTAGTTATAATTTTTGATATGAATCGCATTGCTAGACCACATACTAGTATGCTACTAAAAACACCACCGACATATGGTAAAACCTCAACTATTGTTTTACCCATTGCCCGCAGAAAAGATGTGTCATGCTTAAATTGCGTTATAATTTTTTTAATAGCCTCAGTATTATTTTGAATACCTTCATCAATACAAATAACATTGCGTGCATTATACACTCTCATTAATCTTCTATCTGGATATTGTCTTGCACCTGTATTCTCATAAAGACCCTCGATTGGAATAAGGTAAAATTTTCCGGAATCATCCCTATATACAGGGCATCTCCTCTTTACTTCTGAAAGCTGAATATTTAATTTATCAAGTTCTTCTTTTTGATCTTTCCGTTTACTCTCAATTGTTTCTTTATGCTTTAGCATAATCTCTTTTAAATCATCAGGGAGATGTTTATCTATATAATCTTCTATTTCAGCGGTGGTTTTCTGTTTATTTTTTATTATTCTATTATCTTCGGCATTACTTAACCTTGCATTTCCTAAAACCGCTCCAGCTGTCAATACACCAATTGTCTTTAAAAAATCCCTGCGAGTCATTTCAGTTGATTTAGTAGTGCCACTAGAAGATGTCCTTGACGATTCAGTCACTTCTACTGACGATGAAACCTTGGCTACATCTTGAATAGTTGGAGCCTTACCTGCGTAGTTCTCTTTTTTATCTAGCCCTTCATCGTTCGTTTGCTTGACTACTGAGGATGATTCTATATCTAGCTTGCCTCTTTCAAGTAAAACATTCTTTACAAAATTCATGTGAAGCAGAAACTGTTCTTTAGCTTTTTGCGCATATCCTACATCTACCATCTCTTTCCCGGTATGAAGTACATCTGCAAGCATACTATTCATAAAATTGAGTATCGCATCGGGGGAAGGCATCTGGTTGTTCATCTGTCGCTGGTATATCTTTTCATAATCACCAGAGCCTATCTTAGGGCATACTACAATATAAGATATATCCAATTGTTTTAAGATATTTACAATGCCTTGTGTATGAAAGCCGCCTGCCACAAGCACGCTTGAATCTTTGCCTGAAACAGCCATTCTGCGTAAGGTATTACTTATTAGGGCTATATCTCTTTTTAGAGCTAATTCATAGTAATCCAAGGCGTCTTTAAATGCTTCATTATTTGCTGGAGGAGTTACTAAATTAGAACTTATGTTGTATATATTGTTCTGTTTATTAATAAATGACACTACCTGTGCCATGTTTACTGTTTTTTTGAGAGCGCTTAGCTCATTCATATTCTTCTCAGTAAGCTTTAAATCGTATAAATCGATACTGAGTTCTATATATCTTATGTAATCATCAAAGAGCTTTTCAGTGTTATTCGCGTAACATAGAGTCTTTATATCCTTTAAAGCAGCCTCTATTTCGTCAAAAAGGATTATGTTATCTACCTTATCTGAAAGTTTTATATAATCTATATAAGCGAAGAGTTGCTTGTAAGAGGTCTTGTTAATTGAGTCTTTGTTAAAATCAGCAATATCTTCTACATATTCATAGTAAGCAGAGGCGCTTATCTTGTTTAGTTTAAAGTCTAAGCTGTTTTTAAGAAGCGTGCTTAACGCGTCATCTTTAAGAATATTGGATAATCTCTTTACAAGTCTATCTCTCTGTGACTCTGCTTTTTCAAAGTCTATTTCTTTTTCAGCAGACATTGCTTGAGAAAATACTTTAAGATTAGGATAAGCAGATAGCTGGATATCTTTCTTAACAGCCTCTTTAGTGATATATGCTACAAACTCGCCTAACTCTATCTGCTTGATCTTATATGCCTGTTTTTTGTTATCTATTGCTTTAAGAGGTCTTGAGAAGATATGAGTCTTTAAGGTGTTTAAGCCTCTTTCTAATGCCTTCAGGTAAGAGCCAATCTCTTTTGTATTGGCATTATGTTTTTTATAAGCTGCTGCGTGCTTAAAATATAAGTTCTTATCTTCAACGCCAAAAGCTGAAATCTCTTTATCTTTATTTAATATCTTATAGTATTCTGCTCCTGTAAAAAGACCCTCATGAACATAGAATCTAGAGGTTATCTCCTTTGCTTTTGTATCTGGAATATTATCATAAAAGGATGTATCAAGCTTATCAGAGGCACCTTCAAGACATAAAAGATCTATATCGTAATTCTCTTCCATTACATCTATTATGCTTGCTATATTAAGCTGTGCTGTCTCATCCGCATGGCGGTCTTGTATATGTACTATAAGGCCCTGCTTTTTGCCTTTGTGGTGCTGGATTACATTACCAAACTTCGCAGGAACTGTGAGTCTCAAGCATTCGAACGCCTTCTCTTCATTAGGCCTCTCTTCTTCAAGAAAGCGCTGGGCATGAGATTTTGTTTTAAATAGGGTAGAGGCATAGCTATAGTTATTAGTAAGAACTATAGCTACACTTAATAACATTGATATAGATTTTATAACAATTCTATTCATAATAAAGACTATCCCTCTATATAGATTAACACTTAGAATGCCTGATTGTTCCTATATATTCGTCTTATTAAAAGTATTTAGTAAGTATATATAACAATACGCTTAGTATTAAGTGTATATAGTAAATATACCTTATCCTATGCTAAAGTCAAGGTTTGGAGGTGATTATTTAAAAGCAAAAAACATAGGTCCCCAGATCTTGTCTATTAGAATTGCTTTTTTACCTTAGGATGCTTAAGAAAATAGATAGGTGGATAAAATATAGCGCAAAATATCACAGCTATAATAAATAGCGGGATTAGTCGTTCAATAAAGTTCCCATGAAAAAGACCTAGAAAAAATAAAATAAGAAGCGGTAACACTATTACCAATAATACAAATAGCACTTTTTCATTTGCTTTTCTAGCCCATGGTTTGAGCCTAAGCATGCCTATGCCAAGCCAGATAAAGATTAAAGAAGGCAAACCAGGTATGACAAGTAAGTATTTAGCGCTATCTGGGGGAAATAGCTGTAAAAATAAAACGATAATTCCTAACGCCCCAATTGCAATCTCGACAATGCCGAATATCGTTACTCCAATAGACCTTTTAGTTTCCATTGCTCCCCTTCCTTTTTTTTAACCTATTTTTTGCGTATATTCTTAGTAAGTATACCTTATAATATTGAATATTCAATAACGTAAAAGTTATGTTACGAAGATTTTTTACTATTGGTAGTTTTTTTGAATGTCACTCTCAAAGACTCTTGCCAGGCCATTCGCGGAGCTCACGGCGCTTCCTCGGACATTGCGTCTTTTCCTATTTGAACTGCATCCTTACTTTTGGGCAGGTTAGAAACTTGATTGTTAAAAAGGATATTATGCATAAAGGTATAAACATCACCAAAATTGTTGATAAGCCTCCGCAAAGATTTCCTTTGTTTATTTCACTTACTGCGCCAAGGCTCAGAAAAGTAGCTATCAGCAAGAATGCCAAAGGAACTACAAAAATATTTATTTTTCTGGCCCAATCTTTAAGCGTTAACATACCGATTCCTGAAGCCAGGACAAAAACAAACGGCAAAGCCATTACTCCATAAAGTATCGATAAATCTACGCCCAGGAAGTTGTTTCCAAGTGCTCTAAAAAACATCACAACACAATAAAAAAATAGCAGGGTTCCCGGTACTCCAAGCACAATCTCAAACAATGCCAGCATTGTCACACCAGCCGATCTTATATGTGGTAAGTCTACTAAGCCACTCTCCTCCCTCATCCATCCTCCTATTTATATGTTATTTATGGTTATATTAACACAGATTTGAGGGGTTTTCAACGGGGAGTTTATAAAAAGAGTTGCACAAAACACCATTAAACGTTATAATATGCACTAAACATAGCAGTAGTAAGGCAATATGCTTGTGCCAGATCTGTGCCATATTCAGGGAACAATAAACAAAAACAACTCAAGCAGATAAAGACAGATAAAAAAGCGTAACACCATATGAATCATAATGTTACACAAATAAAAACAGCTAAACTAATCTCAACACAACCAAACAAAACTCTTTTTAGCCGAATCCCACTCTCGGCACCAAGTCATTATGGGAGTTGAAGAGAGCTTTGCGCCGAGCGAATAGCGAGGAATAGTGCAGGAACGAAGTTGAGTAAACGACAGCAAAGCGAGTGGCCGACCCACAGTCTCCTGGCGAGTTTAAAGCTAAGCCGAGACGAAGGGCGCCAACTCCCACTCTCGGCACCATTCTTCTACGCCGTTAAGTACTGATATCCCGGTACGGCTACGAAGGAATCATAAAGGAGATTGACCATGAAGAAAAAAGTATTGGGACTTGTAGGGGCTCTTGAAATCGAGCTCAAGGGCACAGATGAGATAGCACTACTTCAGCTCACAGGCCAGATTGATAGTTATACCACGGAAGAGATTACTAAGATTATTGGTGCTCATATGAGTAATAGTAGTTTCAAGGTAATAGTTGACCTCACAGACATTGATTATCTAGACAGTGCCGGGCTTAGCTCACTGATAAACGCTAAGACAAAGCTATCAAAAAGTGGCGGCGATCTAAGGCTTGTAGGATTAAAAGGAAAAGCAAAAGATGTCTTTGATCTCGCTGGGTTTACCGCTCTCTTTAACAACTTTGACAGCCATGAAGAGGCATTTGAAGGGTTTTAGGAATTTAGAATTTAGAATTTTACGCGAGTACCTGCCATTACCTGCCTACCGGGAAGAAGATTGCCCCTAACATCCCAATAGGCTGAATCAAACCAATTATCTATGATTAGAAACAAACTGCTATATTGATTTAGCTTATAATTAAAGGTAGACCCCATTATCAGATAGCTACTGTATCCTTTTCTGTTTTTATACAATAATCTTACGCTCTGGGTGCCAAAAGGCGACAGGATATCTACTTGTGAAGATACCTTATGATCAGGCTGATTTAAGGCATATTTTGAAAGATAATCCTGATTTTTCTCTATATCCGAATCTATATAAGCATAGCCTCCC
>Ga0222626_1000936_pt1 | contig 14433 bp, 9 predicted proteins | sample AntAcemetageno91_FD_179862 | JGI IMG/M metagenome (GOLD analysis project Ga0222626, IMG submission 179862) | Saline water microbial communities from Ace Lake, Antarctica - #91 | ecosystem: Environmental > Aquatic > Non-marine Saline and Alkaline > Saline | place: Antarctica: Ace Lake | collected...
AATAGATTGAACCATATTCTTACCCACGCCCATTAAGATTATAGCATCATCAAATTTTGAAAAAATTTTACAATCCTTTTTTAATGCAATGACTGCCTTGGGGAGCCAAGCATAGCGCAGAGAAAATTTTTCGTGTCCAGATATTTTATATTTCATATACTTGCATTTATTTCTTTCAATAATTTCATTATTTTTATTGGGGTGGGTCATAACATGAACCACTTTGAAGCTATTTTTTTTTATCTAAAGATAAAGTCAGTAATTACAGCCAATTGACAATAGCACATATTCAATTCCCGTATAGTGGCCCAGCTTATGATCAACCCCGTTTTATTTCTAATATTGCTCAGAAAATAGCTGTTGTAGAAATCTATGTCAACACCTCAATGAGGTGGGGCGGAATTTATGAACAATTTCCTAAGAGTGGGAAATCCCCCAAGGAGGTGTCAAATGAAAATAAGAGAAAAATTATCCACCAGAACATGGCATACTTCATGTCCGCTCATAAGGGACTTACCCGAATATAGACTACCAGTATGTCCAGCTTAATATGTTGATATTACATTATAAAAAATTTTAATTTGGTAGTTTATTATCGTCAAAGTCCCTAAGTGGTTGACCTTTTTTTGAAGAGATTCCCCTAAAACAAAGAAATGTTTTGAGAAAGTATCAACCAGTAAATGAAAGATGCCGATTTATGAAACATAACAAATGGTTTGCATTCACTTTAAACTTCTTTTTGCCTTTCACGACCCCGAACATTGACAATGTGTATACATTGTGATATGCTATGTATATGTTTAAATGGAACCCAGAGAAGAATAAATACTTGTACGAAACACGGGGAATCACTTTTGAAATGGTGATTCAGGCTATCTGTGACGGCTATGGCATTTCCGACATTGCACATCCTAATATCGAGAAATACCCTAACCAAAGAATTATCACCGTGATGATAAATGACTATGCTCATATGGTTCCGTATGTGATGGATGGTGAAGATCAATTTTTAAAAAAAATAATCCCTAGCCGGAAAGAAAACCGTAAATTTAAAGGAGAGAAAGATGTCTAATATAGAAAATCCAGATAAATTTAATTCCTATGAATTAGAAATTCTGGAAGCGCATAATAGTGGAAAACTAGATGACTCACCTTTGCCAAAATCTATGATAGTAGCGGCAAAAGAGACCTTGAAAAAAAATAAAAATATCAATATTAGAATTTCTGAGAATGATTTGGAATCCATTAAGATGCTTGCTGCAAGAGAAGGTATGCCATACCAAACTTTGATTGGTAGCCTTATCCATAAATACGCATCTGGCTATCTTCAACTCTAATTGCTCAAGAATGGAAACCTTTTTATAGATACCGCACTCTTTGAAATTCTGGGGTTGATCATAAGATGGGCCACTATACGGATTCTGAATGTGTGGAATTCCTAACTATTTTTAATCATAGACTTTATTTTAAACTTGAAAAAAACTCCTTCAAAGTGGCCCATGTTATGACCAAGCCCGAAATTCTTACTGAACAGCTCCCAGTGCATTCAACAGTTTCTCAACATTTTCAGGGCTGCATGGTTCCATTTTCATTATTAAAATTTGATGGATCTAAGTACCCACGCATATGTTTTTCGGCATTATGAACCCATATATCATTGATATTTATGGGTTTTATTTTTAGGAATATACGCCCGGGTACTTATGCCTGAATCCGCTGACTCAATCCAGAAAGTCGAAAATCCGTACGATTGTTATTCAAGGCGATCTCCACAGCCCGTCGGGACCCCACCAGAATAACAAGATGCTTTCCCCGGGTCATGGCCGTGTACAAAAGATTTCGCTGGAGCAAGGGATAGTGCATGGTAGTAATGGCAATCACAACCGCAGAATACTCAGACCCCTGGGATTTATGCACAGAAACAGCATAGGCCAGGGTCAACTCATCTAACTCCATGATATCGTAATCCACCAGTCGGCCCTCATAATCCACCACCAGTCGGTTTTCAGATGCCACCACCTCATCCACCACCCCAATATCCCCATTAAAAACATCCTTCTGGTAGTTGTTTTTAAGGTGCATCACCTTATCGCCGGTCTTAAATAGTATGCCACCGGCATTAATTCCCCCCGGGGTAGTGTTGAGAACAGACTGGAGCTGCTGGTTCAGATTAATGGTACCTGTTTCCCCTTTGTGCATGGGGGTTAATACCTGGATGTCGTTGACATGGGAAAAGGCATTTTTAATCCTGCCGTCGCACAGATCCAATATGGTTTGCACCACCCGACCCGGATCATTATTTTCAATGAAATAAAATTCCGACAGCCCTTTATCATCCTTATCCCGATCCAGACAGGGCATCTGACCATTTCTGATACAGTGGGCATTCATCACAATGGGGCTCTGTTCTGCCTGGCGAAAAATCTGGGTCAGGGAAAATGTTTTAACGGCACCAGATCCAATAATATCAGACAAGACATTTCCCGGCCCCACCGACGGCAACTGGAAAATATCCCCCACCAAAATCAACACAGAGGTTATGGGAACCGCCTGGAGCAGATGGTACATGAGCAGGGTATCCACCATGGAAGATTCATCCACAATCATGACATCAATATCCAGGGGGTTGCTGATATCTCTGCCAAAGGTGGCATCATCAGGATCATAGAGCAGGGTTTTATGCAGGGTAAAGGCTTTGCGGCCCGTAACCTCGGCAAGACGTCTTGCAGCCCGGCCCGTGGGGGCGGCAAGCAGCACCGACTGTTTTAACTTGGCAAAAAGAGAACACATCGAGCGCACCAAGGTGGTTTTTCCGGTGCCAGGGCCGCCGGTGACCACCACCACCCGGTGGGTCAAAAGCTCTTTAACCACGGACATCTGTTCATCGGATAATTTCAGTGCCAGACGTTTGAGAACCTCTTGTTCAATGATATTTTCATCCAACTCAAAGGGCGGCGGGCCAATGGAAAGCATGGCCTGTATTCTCTGGGCAATCCCTTCTTCTGCCCGGTGAAGTCGTTTTAAATAGACTTTTTCATCCGCTTCCATATCATCAGTGATTTCCGTCTGATCCATTTTTTCAATGACGATTTCACGTCCTTTTTCAAGGGCTTTAAGGGCATTGTTCATCTCTTCATCCAGGGCAGAGGTCATTTGAACACACCGCTGCAACAACTGGGATCTATAGGCGAACACATGGCCATCAGACTCCCATTTCAACAAGAAATAGACAATACAGGCTTTGATACGATCTGGATCATCGCGTTTCACACCGGCTTTCATGGCAATGGTATCTGCCACCTCAAAGCCTGCCTGGGGAATGTCCCGACTGATCCAATAGGGATTTTTTTTCAAGGTATCAAGGGCTTTGGGACCATAAAAACTGAGAATGGCCGCCGCATGGGTAACCCCGATGCCATTGTCCTGTAAGAACTGCATCACCCGGCGAACGGCATGGTGGCTGTCCCAGGCCTTGGTAATACGATCACATTTTGATTTTCCGATCCCCTGTATTTCACGGAGGCGATGGGGCTCATTATCAATGATATCAAGGGCATGTTCCTGGAATTTTTCCACTATTTTATCGGCCATGGTTTTACCAATACCCTTGATAATACCCGAACACAGATATTTTTTAATGCCCCCCACCGTGGCAGGCAAAATCACTTCAAAGGATTCCACCTTAAACTGCTCCCCATATTTAATATGGGTCACCCAGCCGCCTTTAAGTGCAAGGGTCTCCCCCTGGGCAACCCCTGCCATGTGCCCCACCACCACAACAGGTTCCCCGGTACCATGAATTTTTATTCTGGCGATTGTATAGTGATTGTCTTCGTTACGGAAGGTGATCCGGGCCAAGGTGCCTTTAACTGTAATCATGGAAAGCCCTGGTCACTGGTTATAATTTTGGATGATAAGTTTGGCCGCTGCCATGAGGTCAGGAACGACATGATCTGGAGAATGCCCCTGGGCTTGAAGTGCCTTCAACGCATTTACACCGTTGCCAGTTTGCACCAGCACGGCTTTGTCACATCCTGCATTCCTGGCACACAAAATGTCCTTGGCACTGTCCCCCACCATGCAGGTCTCTTCAAGATGAAGGTCATATTTTTTTTGAGCCTGCAGGATAAGACCCGGCAGGGGTTTACGACAGGAACAGTTTTCATGGGGAGCATGGGGACAAAAAAAGATATCCTTAATTGTCCCTCCTGCGGCTGTCACACCATTTTTTAATTTATCAAAAATGGCATCCAGGGTAGAGGCTGTAACCATTTTTCGATTGATAACCGACTGATTGGTGATAAGAATCACATCAAACCCATGGGCAGTTAAAAGGGCAATGGCCTTTGCGCTGCCGGGGATAAAACAAAACTCATCCGGGGTTTTGATGTACTCCGGAGAATCCACATTGATGACACCGTCCCGGTCAAGGAAAATTGTATTTGGCATGAGACTCTTATCTGTAATTTGGGAGTTGAGCATAAGATAGGCCGTTTTTATTTAGGACTCATTTTTTATTGAGCCACAGTAAAAGCATTGTTTATGCCCGATTTTTTGAGTGTTAATTTAAAGGATTCCGCAGCATCCAATTGGGTAAATTTTCCCACACGTACCCGATAAAAGGTTCCCCGATAATCCTTGTGGATGGTTATGTGGGCATTATCATATTTGGCTGATAATTTTTTCCGGTAGGCTTGGGCATTGGAAAGGACGGTAAAAGCCCCCACCTGCAGGGTGAAATTTCCGTTCCAATAGTCCACGGGAATATATTTCTCATTGTTTTCCCCTGTACTTTTTCCAACGCTTTTTCCCAGGGCAACCACCTTCACATTTGCCGTTCCCGGCCCCAAAACCCCTAATTTCTTTGCCCCGGCATAAGACAAATCAATGATTCTGTTGGCAACAAAAGGCCCCCTGTCATTGACGCGAAGCACCACCTTTTTCCCGTTATCAAGATTACTCACCTGAACCCAGGTGTTCATGGGAAGGGTTTTATGGGCTGCAGTCATGGCATACATGTTATAGGTTTCTCCATTGGCGGTTTTTCTGCCATGAAATTTTTTACCATACCAGGATGCCAGCCCTTGTTGGGAAAATCCCAGGGCATGGGACAGGGGGTGATAGGTTTTTCCCGCAATTTTATAGGGCTTGAAGGTGCCTGTTTTTTTTCCAGGCACCTGGGAGGATGTTGTGCCACCATAGCCCTTGAATTCATCCGGGGGGGGAACAGGGGGGGATGATGAACACCCCCCCACAGACATAATGACTGTTAGTAACAGGATCAAAATCCATTGAATCCGCATATAATCAGGCATCCAGCTCTATGGCACGATAAATCACATCGTCCATCTTATCTGTAAAATGAAATTCCATGGTCTCTCTGATTTTTTCAGGTATATCTTCCAGATCTTTTTCATTCCACAGGGGCAGAATCAAGCTTTTGATACCCGCCCTGTTGGCGGCAATAACCTTTTCCTTTATGCCCCCCACTGGCAAGACTTCCCCCCTCAAGGTAATTTCACCGGTCATGGCCAGTTTCTTTTTCACCATTTTTCCCGTGATAAGAGAGGTTAAAGCCGTTAACATAGTCACACCGGCAGAAGGTCCATCCTTGGGAATGGCTCCGGCGGGCACATGAATATGGATATCATGGGTATCAAAAAAGTCCTCTTCAATCTTAAATTTTTTCGCATGAGACCGAAGATAACTCATGGCAGTGCGGGCAGACTCTTTCATGACATCCCCAAGTTGACCGGTGAGTATCAAGTTTTTGCTCCCCTTCATGGCCGTGGCCTCAACAAAGAGAATATCTCCCCCCACAGGGGTCCATGCAAGACCCACAACCACGCCGGGCACGGTGATGTTGGCACCGTTTTCCAGCATATTTCGAACAGATCCGAGGTATGAATGGATATCTTTTTTACCCACGGCTATTCGTTCAGTTTCCTCCTGGGCGATTTTGCTGGCAGCTCCCCGGCACACGGATCCGATCTCTCTTTCAAGATTTCTCAACCCCGATTCCCGGGTATATCCTGAGATAATATCCTTGAGCGCCCCCTTGGTGATGGTAATCTGGGAGGTTTTCAATCCATTGGCCAGACGCTGCCTTGGCAGGAGATATTTAGTGGCAATTTTCAGCTTTTCATCTTCGGTGTACCCGGTAAGCTCCAACACTTCCATGCGATCCCGCAGGGGGGCAGGGATGGTGTGAAGCACATTGGCTGTGGTGAGGAAAATCACATCGGTGAGATCAAAGGGAACATCCATATAATGATCGGTGAAAGAATAATTTTGTTCCGGATCAAGCACCTCCAAAAGGGCGCTGGAAGGATCTCCCTGGTAGGAAGAACTCACCTTGTCAATTTCATCGAGCATAAACACCGGATTGTTTTTTCCGGCCCTGCGGATCTCCTGGATGATTCTGCCGGGCATGGCTCCCACGTAGGTTCTTCGATGACCCCGAATTTCCGCCTCATCCCGGATACCTCCCAATGCAATGCGCACAAATTTTCGCCCCAGGGCCCTTGCAATGGATTTACCAAGGGAGGTTTTACCCGTACCAGGTGGTCCGGAAAAACAAAGGATGGGACCTTTGGAATCTTTTTTCAGTTTGCGCACGGCCAGATATTCAATGATTCTCTTTTTGGGTTTTTCCAGACCATAATGATCCTGATCCAAAATTTTACGGGCCGCCTTAATATCGAGCTTATCTTTGGATTTTTCAGACCAGGGAAGGGAGGTCAGCCAATCCAGATAGGTGGACGCCACCACATACTCCGAGGATGAGGGATGCATGCGAGACAGACGCGTAACTTCGCGTTCCGCCTCTTTGGCCGCTTCTTCGGGTAGTTTTTTTGAGGCTATTTTTTTACGATATTCATCAATTTCAACGCTTTCACCGTCGGTTTCTCCCAGCTCCTCCTTGATGGCCTTGAGCTGTTGACGCAGGTAATACTCCCGTTGGCGTTTATCCATGTCCTCCTTGACTTGGGTTTGAATCTTAGAACCCATTTCAAGGATTTCCAATTGATCTGCCACAAGACGGGTCACCTTGGTCAATCGTTTTTTTACATCCAGGATTTCAAGCACTTTCTGTTTTTCAAGAATGGGGGCATTGATGGTGGAAGCCACCATATCTGCCAGCACATCCGGCTCTTTGATGGATTTAACCATCCCACCGATTTCCGCTGGCAATCCTGGAGAAAGCGAGACAATTTTTTCGTATTGATCCACCACATTGGACATGAGTGCCCGGGTCTCTTTATCGTCTTTTAAATTTTCCCCTTCAATGAGTTCTATGCGGGCCTGGATGTAGGGTTTCCCCTCAATGAACTCTTTTACCTTAAATCTGCTTAAGCCCTGGATCAATAATTGCGCTCTATTATCATCCATCTTGGCCATTTTTAAAATAATGGCCACGGTGCCAATTTTATTGAGATCCTTTGAAGAGTGCCGGGATTTAACATCAGAACGCTTTGATAACAGCACACCCAGCATCCTGTCCCCGGCCATGGTTTCATCAATTAGTTTCATGGCCTCGTCCTGCATGATCACAAGGGGAAGTACCATTTTAGGAAACAAATTTGTATCCACGATGGGTAAAACAGGAAGGGTCTCCGGTATGTGGTCTGGATTGACATTTACGGAAGTCTGAAGTTCACTCATGGGAAATTCCTATGCATTTATCTGTAAGATATTTCAACAGTTTCGGTTCTTTCCACTGGAAGCTTTGCAAGGCTTATTTCAAGAAACCCATTGCCATATGAGGCAGATACCTTATCCACATTAATTAACGAGGGCAGATAAAGTATCCTTTCAAATCGGCCGAATTGAATTTCAGCAAGTCTGAATGTGGCGGGGTGTTCCGGGGGTTTCCGGCATCGGCTTCCCGATAGTTTGACGGCCTTGTTGCTAACCTGGATCGTTATATCATCCTTTTCAACCCCTGATATTTCGGCTTGGATGGTAATATGATGCCTGGATTCAAAAATATCCATCTGCGGTTTCCAGATTCGCTTTGAAAGGCAAAACATGGGATTAATGGATTGAAACATATCATGCCCTTCTCTCTCTCCCCTTGAAGAGCGTTCAAAATCTTCACCAAAGATAATTTCTAAATATTCCATTACAGAAAACTCCTGAAGCTGTGTTGATTTATATATAAACACTGCGATATACAAACAGGCAGTTAATTCTTCTAAGAATAACACTGGGTTTGAAGCTTGTAAAGAAGGATTAATTAGAGAATCCAATAGTAAATATTCAGCCAGCACCCTATCTTCACCTAAATTTGGCCTGCTCACCTAAGATTAGTATGCTACGCAGTTCCAACTTAGAGGAATATGGGACACTGGCCAAACAGTTACATTACCACCCCCAATATTCACATTAAATACCTCAAAACCCTCTTTATCACCCTCGGTTCGATAGCCATCATAACATACTGTAATTTAATAAAATCTTATTTAAACCTGTTATTTATTTTTTTTATATCAATAAATTCAATCTGTTATAAAAAATGGTCGAATCGATGGTTATGATAGAGCTTTATAATTATTTCTTCACAGCGTCAAGCCTTAGTCCTCTGGAATCCAATTTTTTGTCCCCCATAACAGGCAGGCAAGCCCTGCAAGGCTGAAAACAAAGGAACTGTAACATACTACATTCATACCCAGCACATGCCACACCATACCGCCGTAAAAAGCTCCGGCAACCCTTCCCAGCCCTGCTGCCCCAAAAAAAAGAGACATCATGGTGGCCCGGGAGCCGGGAATCAATTCTGTACACATGGAAATAAGAGAGACAATGGTAAACTCAAACATAAAAAATATCAAAAACAGTGCCCCCAATGCCGCCCACATGGAAAATTCGGACATGGGAACTAATAAATAAGACAGGCCACTTAATAAAATCCCGCAACAAACAGATCTTTTCAAACCGAAGCGATCTGCCAGAAGCGCTGTACTCACAGATCCGCAAAGTTCTCCCACACCAATCACAGCCGTACCAAGCCCCAGATCCACCACTGAAAAATCAAACAGATTTTCCAGCCAGGCACCGTAGATGACAAAAAGATTATCATTGGCAAAACTGACGAAAAAAGCAAACCCCATGGCTCCCAATGCCCTGGGATGTTTAAAAAGAGGGGCCATGGATTTTATCAGTGCCTTAAACTTATTGGCGGTCTCTGGGATATCCGATGTATGTGCCACCCGGGAATCATCCTCTATATAGACAGAAACCAGCCAGAGACAAATGACACCGGAACCTGCCAGAACCAGAAACGGTGCCTGCCATCCCATTTTCGCTATGATAAATCCGGCCAGAGGGATGCCAGCAAGGGTGGCCACAGACCAGCTAATCTCCAGAATTCCCACCACAAGACCTCGTCTTTTATAGCTCACCCGGGTTCCTATATAGGCCTGGATGGCGGGATCAAAAAAATTCTTACCAAGGCCACTTAAAAACATGGCCACAACAAAACTTAAATATAAGGGTAAGAACCCCACCAACACCATCCCCAGAATGAGAATCACAAGCCCTGCCAACATCATGCGTTTATATCCGGTGCGATCACCAATGCTGGAGGTAAAGACACCAATCAAAGCCGTGGCTTGATTCAGGGCGATAACCGATGTCACCGCTGTCAACGGTACCCCCAACCCCCGACTGATCACCGGTGCAAAGGGATATATGAATCGGTTGGTGGTATTGATTACAGACCTTGTTGCAAAGGCTGCCAACAAGGTACCCAATATTCCATTTTTTTGTTTATCAGTTGTCATGTGATATCTCTCTTATCATATTATTTTGGCATCCCCAATAGCCGGTTTTCGTATCATAAACATATAAAAAAGGGGAGTGACATTATTAAATTAATGCCACTCCCCAAGAGAATCTAACTTCTACAACATTTTACAGATAAATCAAGTCAAAATCATCCCTCTGCCAGCTTTTTCAGCTTGGCATATTTTTCATTTACTTCCTCTTCAATCTTGGCTCTCAAGCGCTTGGACTCGCCAGGAAAACTTTTTTCCAATGCGGCAAAACGGTTTTCACCGGCAAGGAACTCCTGAAGCGTTCCATCGGGTTCCTTGGAATCCAGAATAAAAGGATTTTTACCTTCCAGCTTAAGCAGCGGATTGTATCTGTACATGGGCCAGAAACCAGATTCCACAGCCAGCTTAGTTTCCAGCTGGGTTTTACCCATACCCTTTCTAATCCCTTGGTTGATACAGGGAGCATAGCAGATAATCAGTGACGGTCCATCAAAGCTTTCCGCTTCAATAAAGGCTTTCATGACCTGCTGTTTGGAAGCGCCCATGGCAATGGATGCCACATAGACATATCCATAACTCATGGCAATGGCACCCATGTCTTTTTTACCAATTTTCTTACCGGATGCCGCGTACTTGGCAATGGCTCCGGTGGGAGTGGCCTTGGAGGACTGACCACCGGTATTGGAGTAAACCTCGGTGTCCATTACCAGAATATTGATATCATCTCCGGATGCCAGCACATGGTCCACACCGCCAAATCCGATATCATAGGCCCAGCCATCACCACCAAAGATCCAATGGGATTTCTTGGTGAACAAATTTCTATCGGCTGCAATATCATCCAGGATATCAATACCGCTGTCTCCGGTGAGCAGGGCTTTCAACTGATTACCATACTCCAGGGAAGTTGTGGCATCATTCATACCTGCAATCCATCCGGACAAGGCATCTTTGATATCAGATGAGATGTCCGCCTCAAGGGCTTTTTTCATCTTATCTGCCAGGGTGGCCCGTCGATTATTGGTGGCCAGCATCATGCCGTATCCATATTCTGCTGCATCTTCAAACAGAGAACTTGCCCAAGTGGGACCATGACCTTCAGCATTGACACAATAGGGAGCAGACGGAGCAGATCCTCCCCAGATAGAGGAACAACCCGTGGCATTGGCAATGGTCATTCTCTCGCCAAAGAGCTGGGTTAATACCTTGACATAGGGGGTTTCACCACATCCAGCACAGGCACCGGAGAACTCAAACAAGGGTTTAACAAACTGGCTGCCTTTGACAGATTCTCTTTTACCCAAGCCTTCTTTAAACGGAACGGTGAGGGAGAAATCGTAGTTGGGAATTTCCACGGTTGTCTGGGTGGCAAGGGGTTTCATCACCAATGCGGTTTCCTTGGCAGGACAAATGTCAGCGCAGTTACCACACCCTTGGCAATCCAGGGGATTTATCTGCATCCTAAATTTAAATGCTTTTAAATCCTTACCCTTACCCTCAACGGTTGTAAAGGTTTCAGGGGCTCCTTCAAGCTCTTGATCTGTAGCCACAATGGGGATGATGGCAGCATGGGGGCAAACAAAGGCGCATTGATTGCACTGGATACAATTTTCGGGGAGCCATTGTGGAATATTGATGGCAACACCGCGTTTCTCGTACATGCTGGTGCTGTTGGGAAAAAGGCCATCCGGAGTAAAGGCACTGACAGGAAGTTCATCCCCCTTTTGGGAGAGGATGGGTTTCATGACATTTTCAACATATTCAGTTCCCTTGGTATGGGAGACAGGCCAGCCTTCGGCACTTTTCCAGGATTCGGGCACCTTAATTTCAATGAGATTATCCAGTGTCTGATCCACCGCTTCAATGTTCATATTAACAATATGATCACCTTTTTTGCCGTAGGTCTTTTTGATGTCGGCCTTTAACAGCTCAATGGCTTTTTCAAAGGGAAGCACATTGGCCAATTTAAAAAAGCAGGTTTGCATGATCATGTTAATGCGGGTTCCCAGGCCAACCGCTGCACCAATTTTAACCGCATCCACATTGTAAAACTTGATTTTTTTATCTGCAATGACCTTTTTAACATCACCGGGAATGTGCTGTTCCATCTCTTCCACGGACCATGCGGAATTCAGGAGAAAAGTTCCCCCTTCTTTAATGCCCTGGAGCACATCATAAATTTCCACATAATTGGATTTATGCACGGCAACAAAATCAGGATCCGTAATGAGATAGGTTGATTTGATGGGCACATCACCGAATCTCAAATGGGAAATGGTAATACCGCCTGATTTTTTTGAATCATAGGCAAAGTAACCCTGGGCATATTTATCGGTGTTATTTCCAATGATCTTGATGGCACTCTGGTTGGCGCCCACCGTACCATCGGAACCAAGACCCCAAAATTTTGCGCTTACTGTGCCATCGGGTGCGGGATTAAAATCAGCCACAGGTTCCAGTGATGAATACGTGACATCATCCTTGATTCCCACAGTAAAATGATTTTTGGGGCCAACGGATTTCATATTATCAAAAACAGCTTTGATCATGGCAGGGTTAAATTCTTTGGAACCCAGGCCATATCGCCCCCCCACAATGCGGGGACCTTCCCCTTTTTCCATGAACGCCGTGCAGACATCCATATATAGGGGATCACCAAGAGCACCCGGCTCCTTGGTTCTATCCAACACCGTCAGGGTTTCTGCTGTGGCAGGAACGGCTGCCATAAAGGCTTCCACATTAAAGGGACGATACAGGCGAACCTTAACCACACCCACCCGTTCTCCACTCTTATTGAGCTTTTCAACGGCTTCTTCAATGGCCTCGCAGCTGGAACCCATGGCGACGATCACCCTGTCTGCCTCGGGATCTCCTGCATAATCAAACAGCTTGTAATCGCGACCGGTGAGTTGTCCCACCTTATCCATGTAGCTTTGAACTATCTGGGGGATTTTATCATAAAAGCAATTGGCGGCTTCTCTGCCCTGGAAATAGATATCAGGATTTTGGGCCGTTCCACGGGTGTCTGGTCTTTCTGGACTCATGGCCCGGGCTTTAAAGGCTTTATAGGCGTCCCAATTAAAAAGTGATGCCATATCTTCATAGTCAATGACTTCGATTTTTTGAATTTCATGGGAGGTTCTAAACCCATCATAAAAATGCATGAAGGGAACGCTTCCCTCCACCGTTGCAAGATGGGCCACCAAAGCAAGATCCATGGCTTCCTGCACAGAATTGGATGCCAGCATGGCAAAACCTGCCTGGCGAGCCGACATGACATCAGAATGATCACCGAAAATGGAAAGTGCATGGGCTGAAAGGGCTCTGGCAGTCACATGAAACACACAGGGAAGCAATTCACCGGCAATTTTGTACATATTGGGTATTTTCAACAAAAGACCCTGGGAAGCGGTGAAAGATGTGGTCAACGCACCAGCGGATAAAGACCCATGCACGGTTCCGGCAGCGCCAGCTTCCGACTGCATTTGTTTTATGCTGAGAACCTGACCAAAAATATTTTTTCTGCCGGCCGAAGCCCAGCTGTCCGCTATTTCGCCGAGGGGACTGGAAGGAGTAATCGGGTAAATAGCGGCAACATCGCTCATTGCATACGCGACATGGGTTGCTGCGGTATTACCATCAATTGTCTGCATCTTGTTTTTCATGTAACCACCTTCTTTTGAAAAATTAGAATCTATTGCCGAGCCATCAAATTTCTTTCTTCAATTATAATATCATCTGCCTGGTATCTTGAAATTATAATGGTAGCTATTATATTCATCAGTCAGAATTATATCCTTTCAAGGAATCGTGCGATGATCATTATTTTACAACATGAGGACATCCGTCATGTTTTCACAATTTCAATATATTCGGCAAGGCATGTGAATAAAATAAAACACTGTCATATTCCACAAATTTTATACCAGTTGGTAGCATATTCTTTTAATCCGACTCTATTTACAATGAATCAATACAAAAGTAAATAAAAATAATGGGTTTTCAAAAGTACCAATATTAAATATCAATCAAGTACGTCCAGCAGCATCAGTCCAAACAGCCTCCACCTTCGCCAAACATAACATGCCTGAATATTTCATATAAAAGAATAATCAAACCCACATAATGATAAATAACAAAAGAATAATTAAATAAAAAAAATCAAATAAATTGGTATGACCTTTGAATATATTCATGATGAATTCATAATCTCACAATGACTTCACCAAATGACTTGACCACCATCTCACTCCCTTTATAAATGAAATAAGCAAATTGCATACCATTAAAAATAACGGCTCAGAGAGTAAATATTCGGCCAGCACCCCATCTTCACTCATTTGGGCCTGCTCACATAGCAATAAGTACCCGAGTATATATTCCTCAAAATAAAATCCATAAATATCAACGGTATATCTCTGTGGAATACCGAAAAACATATGCATGGGTACTTAGTATGCTACGCAATCCCAACTAAGCGAATATGGGGCACTGGCCAAACATTTACAGTACCAAGCCGAATATTTAGCTCAGAGATGATTCCTTTCATTTACCACGGGCGCATTCCCATTTTCCCGGCCCATCATATAACCCATTGATTTCATTAAGCCACCAGCTATTGATGCAAAATGAAATATCTTGATAAATCAAAGAG
>Ga0222626_1000937_pt1 | contig 14427 bp, 14 predicted proteins | sample AntAcemetageno91_FD_179862 | JGI IMG/M metagenome (GOLD analysis project Ga0222626, IMG submission 179862) | Saline water microbial communities from Ace Lake, Antarctica - #91 | ecosystem: Environmental > Aquatic > Non-marine Saline and Alkaline > Saline | place: Antarctica: Ace Lake | collected...
TCAGAATTAGAAGTAATACTTCCGATTTCAGGAATAGGACTTATTTTGTGGTGGTTTGGACAGTTACTCGCTTCACCGAAATTAAATCCACAAAAAATAATATTTCCTATTATGTGGCTTATGGCATGGGGTGCTAATGCTTTATTTTCTTTTGATCCAGGTACATCGATTTCCTATCTTCTGGTGTGGGCGGTTGGATTGTTAGCACTGGGGACGAAGGAAACATTTTTTGCAATAGGATTACGTCGTATATTTTTTGGAATAGGAATTGCGGCTGGATTTGCAGCGGTACATTGGTTTCCAATGCTAGATGTTTCAGGAATTTTATTGTCTATTGGTGCAGTGTGGGGACTTGTTTTTCTTGCATGGGAACCACATTTTCGTGGAAAATTCTTTTGGCAACTGCTTTTTTTGGCAGGAGTATTTTATACAGAAAGTTTAGCTATTCAATCAGTAGCCCTCTTGGTATTACTTTTTGGACGTCGGTGGTTTGGGGTTTCCTCAGGAAAAAAATCTCCATTCTGGTTGGCGCTTATGGTATGGGGAATTTTTTTCGGATGGCAGTTGTCAGCAAATGGACCATTCGTATTCCATATGCAACCATATTGGACACAGATTTTTAGTGACTGGACACAGTTGTTACTGGGAGTAGGAGAAGGACAGTTCCTTGTCGGATTACAGCATTTTTCATCGGTATTACTTGATCCTTTTCAATTAAGGATCCCCGGTAGTGGTGCTATTCTTACTTTTTTTGAACACGGAATAGTAGGAGTAATTTTATTTGTTTCATTGATTCTATTTGCAAACTCAAATCGCCCACCATTTCTTTCTTGGTGGCTTCTGTTTTTTTGGGTTTTTTCTTCTGTTTTTGTCGCAAGAGAAGAAGGAATCATTTTCTTATTAGTTCTTTTGGCTACACAGGTGCCACGAGAACGTATTGAGAAGGAAGTTAAGGGTCGTCGAGTTCAACGACGACGAAAAATATCTGGACGACCGCGTAGAACATCAACGGCAAGCACAACGGATTTACCAGAAAGCTGAATTTTTTGAAGCCAAAGAGAGCCTTCTTTACAGAGCAATTCAATACCATGGGGAGTTTGTTCTTGAGAACATTCAATGAGTTTCATGTTTCCATATTTTGTATTCATAAAAATTCCAGGCCATACATTAAAGGCACGATATTTTCGCCAAATAATCTCAGCAGTTTCTTTTTCAGGGAAAACTTCTCCATCGGGTTTTTCAAATTTCCCACAATGTGTCGCATCCTCTTCTTTTTGAGGAAAAGCAGGGAGTGTTTCAAAATTTTTCACTAACTCAGGAAGCGCTTGTGCAGATTCTTGAGCCCAAGATGCCCACAATTCTTTTGTATCACGATTATCAATGTTTTCAGAGTGCTGCCAAAGAATGTCTCCAGCATCGAGCTTGGATACCATTTTTTGCAATGTAATTCCCGATACCTCCTCACCATTCAAAATAGCAGATTGAACGGGAGATGCTCCTCTCCATTTTGGTAAAAGTGAGAAATGAACATTAACCGTAGGTGCTATTTCAAGTGCCTGGGCAGGAAATATAACACCAAGAGCAATTACAACCACCAAATTAGGTTTGGTCTCATTATAGACAGAGAGAATGTCATTCTTTTTTTCTACTTCAAAAACGGGGAGATTCAAAGTTTTAGCGATATCTTTTATGGCACAAGGGGTAAGAATTTGTTTGCGTCCCACTTTTTTATCAGGAGGACAAAGAACACCTATGATTTCAATATCAGGGTTTGCTGCAAGTGATTTTAAGCTTGGAACAGCAATATCAGGGGTACCGGCAAAGAGTATTTTTCGTGCCATTTAGTTTGATCTATGGCAAACTGCCATCGATGCAAATCGTGCCAGAAATTCTCAAAAAAGTCGAACTTGCCGGAGCGAAAGTACTGGCGGTGACAAAATATTTTTCTCCAAAGGAAACACTGTTTTTCGTTTCTCAGTTACAGCGGAAAAAAACAATTATTGGATTTGGTGAAAATAGAATTGCAGATATTCAAAACAAATCATTTACTCGAGAAGATCTGCATTTTATTGGAAATATTCAATCACGTGATATTCCTGATATTGCTCATTATTGTTCAGTAGTACATTCGCTTTGCTCTGTGAAACATGCTGAAATTTTTGCGAAACAAAAAAAAGTTCCTGCGTTTTTTGTCCAAATAAATATTTCGCGTGAAAAACAAAAATCAGGAATTTTTCCAGAAGATATAGAACGTTTTTTGAAAGACATTTCGGGGTTTAACCTAAACATAGAAGGGATATCAGCAATTGGAGCAGGGGAGTTTAATGAGAAGGAAAAAAGAAAGGAGTTTCAAGAACTCGTTTCACTTCGAGATACATTTTTCTCGGAGAAAAAGATTTCAGCAGGAACGTCTCGAGATTTTGAAATAGCATTAGAGGAGGGAATCGACATTGTTAGAGTCGGGCAGGGATTGTTTTTTTCTTGAATTTTTTAAAAAAAACTATACAAAGAGTGTAATGGAAAAGTCTTCTCCCAAAACTTCATTACGGCGCGTAGCAATTTATACGCATAATAAGCCCGCAAAAGAAAAGGAAGAGACGCTATTTCTCAAAGAACAAATTATTCCGTTTCTCCAAAAGAATGGAGTACAGGTGATTCATGGTGATATTCGTACGGTTTCTATGCTTGAAAGTAAAATTGAGCTTATTGACGATGAAAAACCATATGATTTGAAAATTGGTATTGGAGGAGATGGAACGTTATTAAAGATGATGAGAACACTTCAAAAGAATGATGGACTTCTTTTGGGAATAAATTTTGGAACGCTGGGATTCCTTTCAGAGTTACATCCATCAGACTGGAAAGCCGTACTAACACAAGTATTTCGAGGAAAATATTTTATTGATGAGCGAATGCTTTTGAAAGCATTTGTATGGCGTAAAAATTCTCATGGAGAAAAAGAAAAAATATTTCGTGCCTATTCATTAAATGATCTTGTATTTGGTCATGGGGGATTAGCACGTTTGACGAACTTTCGTGTGAGAGTTGGACGACGAAATCTTTCGACATATCGAGCTGATGGAGTTATTTTTGCCACTCCAACAGGAACAACCGCATATTCTCTTTCGGCAGGAGGACCAATTGTTTGTCCAGGAATGGATGCTATTACTGTTACCCCAGTGGCACCACATCGCTTAACACATCGCCCAATTGTTTTATCGGCAGACAGAGCGATTAATCTTGATTTTGATGCACGAGCAGAGTCAGTATCTCTGACAGTAGATGGACAGATTCACTTCTCAATGCGACCAAGTGATGAAGTAACAATTCAGCGTGCAACACGTACAGCTAGATTTATTCGACTCAAACAATCACACTTTTTCAGAACTCTTCGAAACAAGATGGGATGGGGGGAGAAGAAGTAGAAAAGTTTTTTTTGAGCAGATTGAAACATATATTCTGATATGGTATTATGTTTTTTCGAGTTAATCCCATTTCTTATGTTGAATAGCCAAGAAGGAGTTGTAATAGACAAAGAAAAACACAAGTTGACGGTTCAACTGCCGGATGGGCGTGTGTGGGAACAGTGTTTTGTAACAAGCGCAGAAGTGGATAATATCTTGAATATTGAAGAAGGGGATATTGTGCAAGTGAAGGTTTATTCAAATTTAAAGGATTTAGGAAAGAAAGACCTTACGATTAAGGGAATTGATTTGTCCGCGGCATAGGGATTGACTTTTACCAGTATCATACTACCTTGTGCGTGTGTTAATAGAAATGAACATTTCGATTCTATTTTCCGTTCTTTGATATTTTAGGCGAGGAGATGTTTCCATTCTTGTGTTTTCGTAAGGCTCAAGTGTGGAAATATTTCCAAATTAAAACAAATAATTATGAAAACGATGTTATATATAATAATAGCCTTTGTGGTTGTTATTAATACGAAAGTAAGTGCACAAAAAATTCAATATGAAACTCTTAATTTTCTTATAGAGGAGGAAGGTATTACTCCTAAAGACGATAAGGCAGTTATTTTTATTTTAGGTGATTGGATTATATTGAGGAGTAATAAAGAGCCAGATTGTTTTTGGATTCAAAACGAATCAGGCACAGGGGAGACTTACAAACTTTATGAAAATGAAGTACAAGTATTTGACACTGTTTGCGGGGAATTTATTAAAACAGATTCTTTATTTATTCCCCCTCCTTCTAGAGTTGATATTTACCAATTCGACTTAGAAACTGATCTACTGAAAATCAATAAATGGTCGGTAAAAGGACGGCCATTAGGAAAGATTAATGATCAAGTTTTCCTTTTAAAGAAGAGACATTATGTATTTCATATTAAAATAGATGCGGAAAAATCCGTAACAATTTATTTGAAAAAGAGACTGTGGGGATCCTTTATTCTTGAAGAAATTCGTACAGGATTTCTTCCTACAATTAATCCCGAAACTCGGGAAAAGGCAATAAATATTTTATTGTATGCTCTCGATAAGAGGGAATGAAACGCCTAAAAAATTAAAAATGTCCCCCGTTGTGTGCAATGGGGGATTCTTTTGTGTTGACATTTTTTGTAAAAAACGCAAGATTAATACTGTATTTTTCTTATTCTAAAGAATACGAAGAATCATTTGATGGTTTAGTTCTTTTACAGATTTGGGAAAATATTAGCATTCCGAACAGTTCACGAGTATTCGCGGATTGGGGGAATGTTAAATTAAATTTTTTTATAAACCATAAATATTTATTGATATGCAAAAACCAGAATTAATATTTAATCCAAAGTTGACTTTGGAGAATGTAAACAAATTTTTAGAGGAATTTAAAAATATTTGGCTCCAAAAAAGGGAAAACCCTGTTTTTGAATACTGGGCAAAAATTATTCCTTCGTTAGAAATAGAAAAACGACAATTTATTAGTCTGCGTTTATTTGCAGATTATGTAACATTTTTTGATGAGAACGGTAGTTGCGAAAAAGAATCTAGGCAGTTAGACTATTTTTCTTACTTACATTCAACAGATAATTTTTTAGATATTTTCAAAGAAAGAGAATTAGCAAAAAAATTATGGGAAGGTATTGGAAAAATTTGTGAATAAAAAACTTCCTGAATTAAAAATCATCAAAAAAGCCTCGTCATAGACGAGGCTTTTAAATTATGCCTTAGATTCCGGATCAATTCCGGAATGACAATATTATCCCAACAATCCGTTAGCGGTGAAGAGTCCAGCGAAGATCAATGAAACAACCGTCATTAACTTAATCAAGATGTTGATAGAAGGTCCTGAGGTGTCCTTGAATGGATCACCAATAGTATCTCCTGTAACAGCGGCTTTGTGTGCATCAGACCCTTTTCCTCCGTGTGCACCAGCTTCGATGTATTTTTTAGCATTATCCCAAGCACCTCCGGAGTTAGCCATTGAAATAGCCATCATAACTCCACTGACAAGTGCTCCTGCGAGCAACCCTCCAAGAGCTGCCGAACCAAGAACAAGACCTACAGCAACCGGTACAATCACTGCCATCAATCCTGGAGCAATCATTTCACGAATAGCAGCAGTTGTAGAGATATCTACACAACGTGCGTGATCGGCTTTAGCAGTTCCTTCCATAAGACCTTTGATCTCGCGGAATTGACGACGAACCTCTTCAATCATATTGAACGCAGCGCGTCCTACAGCGGACATTGTCATAGCTGAGAATACGAATGGCAATAATCCTCCAAGGAGAAGACCAATGATTACATTTGGTGTCATAATGTCGATTGACTCCAAGTTAGCTGCTTGTGAGTAAGCAGAGAACAAAGCAAGTGCGGTAAGAGCAGCTGATCCGATAGCGAATCCTTTTCCGATAGCTGCTGTTGTATTTCCTGCAGAATCAAGTGCATCTGTTTTTTTACGAACGTCTGCTCCAAGTTCAGCCATTTCGGCGATTCCTCCAGCATTATCTGCTACAGGTCCGTATGCATCAACAGCAAGGGAAATTCCAAGAGTAGAAAGCATTCCCACAGCCGCGATAGCAATTCCGTAGAGTCCAGCAAAGTGAAACGCGATAAAGATAGCTACACAGATTAAAATCACAGGCAATGCCACGGATCGGTATCCGAGAGCTAATCCTTCGATAATTGTGGTAGCGGCTCCTGTTCCAGTAGCCTCTGCTACCTTCTGTACAGGAGAATGATTTTCTGATGTGAAGTACTCTGTAATTTTTCCAATAGCAACTCCTACAACAAGACCTCCTGTCATAGCAATAAATACTCCAAGACCTTTGTCTCCAAGGAAATAGTTTGCTAAGAAATATCCTGCAATAATTACTAGTGCTGACGCGATCCAGAGTCCTCCATGAAGAGCGGCTCCAATATTTTCTTTTTTTCCAACACGAACGAAGAAAGTTCCAATAATAGAACAAAGGATTCCCGCTCCTGCGAGCGCAAGAGGGAAATAGATTCCATTCATTCCAAATACTACAAATCCAAGAACCATTGCAGCTATAATAGATCCTACATATGACTCAAAGAGGTCAGCTCCCATTCCTGCTACGTCTCCAACATTGTCTCCAACGTTATCAGCAATAGTAGCGGGATTTCGAGGATCATCCTCAGGAATTCCTGCTTCAATTTTTCCCACCAAGTCCGCTCCAACGTCTGCCGCTTTCGTGAAGATTCCTCCACCAACACGTGCAAACAAAGCAATAGAAGAAGCTCCAAGAGCGAATCCTGTGATTACATTTAAGATAACGTTTGTTTCAATTCCAAGCTGAGTAAAGATTGCCATCAGGATTGTAAGTCCTAATAAACCAAGACCAACGACAGACAATCCCATAACAGCTCCTGATCGAAAGGCAACAGTAAGAGCGGCTCCTAAGCTTGTTCGAGCAGCTTCAGCAGTACGAACGTTTGCTTTTGTCGCAATTTTCATACCGAAAAATCCAGCAAGAACACTTGAAATAGCTCCGTATATAAATGATACAGCAGTCCACAATCCTTCATTTTCAGGAGTGAGTGAATCATCAAGGAAGAAATATAAAATAGCAGCGAGAATAATAACAAAGACCGAAAGGACCTTATATTCACGAGTTAAAAACGCCATCGCTCCTTCAGCAATAGCTTGAGCAATTTCTTGCATTTTTTTGTTCCCTGCAGATTTTTTCCCGATAAGCATGGAAAAAATTACGGCGACCAGTAGGGAAGCGAGACTGGTTAGTCCAATTATTAGAAAATAGTTCATGTGAGAAAAAGGGTTAAAATTTCGGGCGAATTCTACAAAAAATTCCCCCAGAAGCAAATTTTCTAGGGGAAATAAGGAACCTTCCTACTGCATTACAATTTTTACTCCTGGTAATTCTTTTCCCTCCAAAAACTCGAGCATTGCTCCACCACCAGTCGAAACATGTGTAAATTGCTCCACATGAAATCCTAATGTTTTTACTGCGGCAACCGTATCTCCTCCACCAAGAATGGAAGTAGCAGTTTCATTTTTTGCAATAGCATCAGCAACATCTCGTGTTCCAGTATCAAAGGGAGGTTTTTCAAAAAGTCCCACAGGACCATTCCAGATAATAGTTTTACTATGAGCAATTATTTCACGGAAACTAGCAATTGATCGTGGACCAAGGTCAAAAATTTTCATATCTTCACTTACATCTTCAGTGGGAACATAAATAGATTCAGCATCAGGAGAGCTTGCTACTTGTACGTCAATGGGAAGATGAACTCCGGTTTTGTATGTTCCAGCAAGCTTGAGAACTTCTCGTGCGGTTTGTACCTCTTCTTCTTCGATTAAGCTTTCTCCAACATCATGTCCTTGTGCAACAAGAAAAGTATTTGCCAGGGCGCCTCCGATAAGAATGTTTTCGGCTGTTTTAACAAAATGTTTTAAAACGGCGACTTTGGTCTCCATTTTTGCCCCTCCTACAATAACAGTAAGTCCTTTGATTTTTGAAGAAGAAAGAAAGAGAGAAAGATGTTTAATCTCTGCTTCAAGAAGACGACCAGCACATGCTTCTACCCCAGCTTCAGCAAGTCCAACGACCGAGGCATGTGCGCGATGTGCAACAGAAAATCCATCAAGAACAAAGAGTTCGGCTCCCAGTCCATCACGAATTTGTTTTGCAAAATTTGGGTCATTTTCTTTTTCCCCTTTCCAAAAGCGAGTGTTCTCATGGAGTTGTACCAGGTCATCACTTGCTGTGAAATCATTACGAAAATGAACTTGTTCACCGAGCAGTTTCTCAATAGTAGGAATAAGAATTTTCGTTGTGAGCTCAGGAACGATTTTCTTTTTAGGTCGTCCTAAATGAGTAAGTATGTGAACGCGTTTTGCTCCATTTTGAATTAAAAACTGGAGTGTGGGCATAGCCAAAAGAATTCGACTGTCTTCAGTTACTTTTCCATTTTTGATAGGAACATTGAAGTCTGTTCGTACGACAACAACTTTTCCTTTTACAAGTTCGGGGGTAAGGGTTTTGAGCATGCTCATTTTTTAGGGATTTTTTTCAGTTAAATTGTCGAGGAAAATTTTAAGAGTATCAAATTTTTTTCGCAGGAAAACAAAAATCAGGTACACTTCTCGTGATGAAATTGGAAGTAATTATTGGTCTTGAAATACACGCACAGCTCGCAACAGCTTCAAAATTATGGTGTGGGTGTGATAATGATGCATTTGGAGCAGAACCCAACACAAGGATTTGTCCTGTTTGCTGTGGTTTCCCGGGAATGTTGCCGGTGTTAAATGAAGAGGCCGTACGTTTGGCAGCACGTGCAGCTGCAGCGATAGGATGTGAAGTACAAGTTTTTTCAAAATTTGATAGAAAAAATTATTTTTATCCAGATTTGCCAACAGGGTTTCAAATTACCCAATATGATAAGCCAATAGCTTTGGCAGGAAAAGTAGAGATTATACACGAAGGACATCACAAGAAAATTGGTATAACTCGTGTTCATATAGAAAATGATGCAGGAAAATTAACACATGAAAAAACAGGATCATTGGTTGATTTTAATCGTGCCGGTTCTCCTCTGATAGAAATTGTGACAGATCCAGATATGCATTCTCCACAAGAAGCTAAAATCTTTGCACAGGAGCTGCAAAAAATTCTTCGTGCGATAGGTGCTTCTTATGCGGATATGGAAAAAGGAATGATGCGATTTGATGCATCTATTTCACTCCGTCCAGTAGGAGATAAGAATTTATATCCACGTGCAGAAATAAAAAATCTGAATACTTTTTCAGGATTAGAGCGAGCATTAGAATTTGAGATAGATCGACAGACAAAACTATGGGAAAAAAATGAAAAACCAGATGCGGAAACAACAAGAGGATATGAAGAAGCAACAGGGAAGACGAAATTAATGCGAAGAAAAGAGTCAGCAGATGATTATCGTTATTTCCCAGAACCAGATTTGCCACCACTTTGTTTTACACAAGACGAGATTGCAGAGCTGATAGGGGAGCTGCCAGAGCTTCCATTAGAAAAATGTATGCGTTACAAAAAAGAATTAGGTCTTACGGAAGCGGAAGCATTACGTTTGTCAGAGGAACCAGAGTTGTCACAGTTTTTTGAAATAGCTATTGGGAAATCAAAAGAGCCACGAAAAATTGCAAACTTATTACTATCAGTGGTTTTAGCTAATTCTAATTGGAAGAAAACAGATATTGATCCAGATCATTTAGTAGACGTAGTACAATTATTTTTAGAAGGAAAAGTTTCTTCAACGGGAGGAAAACAAATTTTGGAAACAGCAATGGAAACAGGAGAGAAAGCTGAGGAATTGATGCGAAAGTTGGGACTGGAGCAAGTATCAGATAGTGGAAAGCTAGAAGAATGGATTGATGAAGTATTGGAAGAAAATGCAGAAACAGTAGAACAATTCCGTTCAGGGAAAGAAAAAGTATTGGGGTTTCTTGTCGGACAGGTCATGAAGAAGTCAGCAGGAAGCGCAAATCCATCAATTCTACAGGAATTGATAAAAGATAGATTGAAAAAAGAATAAAAATTTGATAAAATAGAGAGACGGATGTACAAATGTCCTCGCACTTACACAAACAAAAATGTTTTTAATCGAATACGCAACCGAATTAATGCAGCTAGCCCTTGGAGGAGGATTCCTCATTTTGGTGATCTATACAGTACGGCCCTTGATCAGAATTAATCGATTATTGACAAAAGCAGATCGTTTGGCAGATAAAGTAGAGGACTTAACGGATTTATTTGATGAATATATTCGTAAGCCAGCACAGATTATGTCACAAGTTCTAAAATTTGCTTCTCCACTTTTGTTCCGTGGACGAAAATGAAGCATATACCGTGGCCGGTTATGGTCGCTGAATTTGCAGGATGGGGTATTCTTTTTGTTATTCCTTTTTATGTGTTGTTATGGGATGTCTCATTTGAAACGACCATGATGTTGTGTGCTGGTTGGAGTTTTTGGGCATGGATACATTTTATTGCTCCACGATTATTAATGATACGGCACATATCATTGCCGAAAATTGGAAAGCATTCATTAAAAATAGCTCTTATTTCAGATTTACATGCGGGGCCATTCAAAGGGGAGCGTTTTTTTAAACGTATTGTGAAACGAATTAATGAGCAAAAACCAGATATAGTACTTATTCCGGGTGATTTTTTATTAGGAACGGCAGAAAAATTTGCTTACAAGTTAGAACCTTTAAAAAACATAGAAGCTTCTGTGTTTTTTACATTAGGAAATCATGATCATTGGCTTCATCTTCCGGGAGGAAGAGAGGCGGGGAGCGAGTTATTACGAAAAACCTTACAAGGATTTGGATTACAGGAATTGAATAATGATTCAATAGAATGGAGACCAGGATTGTGGATTGCCGGGATTGATGATAATTATCATGGATTCGATGATTTGAAAAAGGCACTGAAAAAAGTTCCCGTTGTAGAGGAAGCAATTTTATTGGCTCATTCTCCAGACATAGTAGATAAGTTTGAAAAAATTCCAGGACTGACTGTTTGTGGACATACTCATGGAGGGCAAATGGCTATTCCTTGGTTAATACGAAGTATTCCGGAAGCTATGTTTAATATTGCGAGAAGCGAATTTGTCTGTGGATGGTTTCCTCACGAGAGGATGTTTGTAACAATGGGGGTCGGGGAGTCTGCATCACGAGCGCGTTGGTGGGTTTGTCCAGAGATTGCAATATTAGATTGCACGGAAGAAAAGTCTTGACGGAGTAATGACATTGGTGGTACAAGTTTTGTATAATTTTTACAGTTTTAGACATGGCACATATTCAAATTCGTATTCCGATAGCAGAAAAAGAGGCAGCAGGAGAGGTGCTGGAAAATATGGGATTAAATTTCTCGTCAGCTATTAAAATATTTTTACGCCGAACCGTACAAGAAGGAAAACTTCCTTTTGAAGTCGTTGCAGATAGTTCTGTGGCATCATCATCACGTTTTGAAAATTCACTTGATCCACAATGCAACAGTTTTTCGCAGCGCAACATTGGTTAAAACAGCTCGCAAGTGAGGCACAGTTTTTTCGAAAAAATACACCTCCTTCGTTGAAGGCAGTGAATATTCTTCTGGATGAGTTGCATCGTCCGGATGAATCGTTTGAATGGAGAATAATAGTTGGTGGTACTGCAGGAAAAGGAACAACCTGTCGCTTGGTTGAAGATGTGCTTCTTCGTGCAGGAAAAAAGGTTGCCACTCTTTCGTCACCCCATATTCAGGTTATTACAGAGAGAATTCGTATTAATGGGCAATTGATTTCAGCAAGAGATTTTGGAACTTCTATTTTAAAAATAAAAGAGGTTTCGGAAAAAGTATCAATTATGCCTACTTATTATGAAGCAATTGTCTGTGCAGGAATTTTTGCAGCCAAGGAAGCGGGATGTGAAATCTTTATAGGGGAAATAGGTCTTGGCGGAAGACTTGATGCCGTGAACGCAATTGCTGGAAAAAGAATTGCCGCAGTAACGTTTATTGGAGACGATCATCTAGAAAAATTCGGTGGGAAACTTGAGAATTTAGCCCAGGAAAAAGCAGGTATTTTTACAAAAGACGCCGTGGAGTTATTGTCTTATGAGCAAAAATTTAGATCAATATTCGAGAAAGTTGCAAATCGAAAAGTTCTCTTTCTAAAGGGGGTATGGAAAAACTTGAATAAAAAACTTGCTCGAAATATATGCAAAATAGTTTTAGGAACAAGCGATTTTGTAATGGAAAAATTAACGCTCCCGTGTCGTTGGGAAGTAATCAATCTTCAGTCTTCAATCTTCAAACTTCAAACAAATAAAAAAGGAGGGAAAATTATTCTTGACGGAGCTCATTCAGCGCCCCGATTTGAAAATATTTTACCCAAATTAAAAAAGATTCAGGGGAAAAAGGTCGGAGTGTTGGGACTGGGAAAAAATCATGATCCGAAAGTTTTTGAAATTATTGTGGATGAGTTTGATGAGATTTTTTGGGTAAAAATTCCGGAATCACGTGATGCATGGGATCCAGAAGTTTTGAAAAAAAGAATAGGGAGGGGGATTGTGTGTGTTGATGCGAAGAGCGCTTTGGAACAAGCACAAAAGCTCGAAGGAACAATTTTTGTTAATAGCTTCTTCCTCGGAGGAGAAATACGGAATTTGTTTTACGACCCAGAAGAAATATTGAAACAGCAGACAGAGTTTCCTCAATGACCACGATCCATTGCCTCATTGGCTAATTGATCAGCGCGTTGATTCTTTTCGCGTGGTACGTGTTCGAATTCAATTTTTTGGAATTGCTCTCGGAGATTGTAGGCTTTTTCGAACAATGGCTTGATATTTGCGTTTTTCACTTTCCAGTTGCCAGACATCTGTTCTACGGCGAGTTTTGAGTCCAGGCGAACTAGGAGGTCAGTTACATCATTTTTAAGCGCTAATTCCATTCCTTCAATCATTCCTGTGTACTCAGCAAAGTTATTCGTTTGATGTCCGCACCAGATTCGTTCACAAGCAAATTCTTTTCCTTGTTTATCAAAAAGAACACATCCAGCTCCAGCAGGCCCGGGATTTCCTCGCGAGCCCCCATCAGCATAGAGGGTAGCTTGTTTTACTGGTTTTGATGTAAATGTAGGATCAATGTTAGCGAAGAGATTCATTTCGTAAATTCACTAATAAGGGCATCAAGAGATATGTTTTTGGTTTCTCCAGTTTTTCGTGAAACGATCTCTGCTTCATTTGTTTCTAATAATCTTTCAGAAAGAACTACTCGATAGGGGATTCCTAATAATTCATGATCTGCAAATTTTGTTCCTGGGCCAGTTTTTTTGTCTCGACGGTTGTCGTAGAGAACTTCTATTCCTTTAGCCTGTAATTCGTTGTAGATAGCTTCTGCTTTCTCATACACATCATCGTTTTTTCCAATTGGTGCGAGATATACATGTGCAGGAGCGATGTTTTCTGGCCAGACAAGACCCTTTTCGTCAGCAAAAATTTCAGCTAAGGCTCCCATTGTCCGGGATATCCCAATTCCATAACATCCCATAATAATATCTGTTCCTTCGGAATTAAACTTGAAGGATTTAGAAAACTTCGTTGATAGGGGGAAAATATTTCCTACTTCAATGGCACGAAATATTTCATATTTTTCTCCTGTTTCAGGACAGGAGTCTCCATCTTGTGCGACTTTGATATCATAGAAATGTTCAGGTTTTTCAAGATCACGTCCAAAGTTGATATTGATCGTGTGATAATCTTCTTTATTCGCGCCCATTTCAAAATTTACACGGTCTTGGCAGGATTCATCCCATAGAACTTGTACTTCTGCAGGAAGATTTAAAACTCCAGCATATCCGACTGGTGCTCCTGTTACGCGTTTTACAGTTTCTTCAGTCGCAAGCGCAAGTGATGTGCATCCCACAAGTTTTGTTAGTTTTCGTGTATCAATTTCTCGATTTCCACGTACTGCTGCAGCAATAACTTTTCCTTCTTCCGTTTCGAATAAAATAGTTTTCGTAGTTTTTTCTACGGGAATTTTTAAAAAATTTGCGAGCTCATCTACACCAATAATTCCTTTTCCCAGTACATCTTCCATTTTTGCAACGGCTTCCTCAGTATTATTCCATCGTTGTGCTACGCATGGGGTAATCTCTTTATTGAGATAGGTATCGTTACTTTTGCGATAAAACAGTTCATCTTCTCCTATCGGAGAAATCGTTTGAAATTCGTGAGAAAACTCAGAAAAAGCGCCTCCATCTGCTGCGACAAATTTTGTAATATCTCCAATCCCAAGCCGTTCATACACCTTGTGATAAGCCTGAGTCATCACATCATAATATTTTTCAAAATCCTCTTGAGAAGTATGAAAAGAGTATGCATCTTTCATCAAGAATTCTCGTCCACGGAGAAGTCCTGATTTGGCGCGCGGTTCATTTCGAAACTTATTTTGTATCTGAAACACGCATTTTGGAAAATCCTTTG
>Ga0222626_1000946_pt1 | contig 14306 bp, 15 predicted proteins | sample AntAcemetageno91_FD_179862 | JGI IMG/M metagenome (GOLD analysis project Ga0222626, IMG submission 179862) | Saline water microbial communities from Ace Lake, Antarctica - #91 | ecosystem: Environmental > Aquatic > Non-marine Saline and Alkaline > Saline | place: Antarctica: Ace Lake | collected...
CCATATCCTGTGGCAATTCCATACTTTTCAGCTGCAGATTGGGCGAAAAAACGAGGAATTGCCACAGGATATGGAGATGGTAAGCTCGGAGTAGATGAGCCATTGACTGTTGGGAGATTCCTAGCGTTCCTGAGAAAGTACGATAAAGTCCAATAATCCAATAGCTATATTAAATTTCCTGACACATAATGCTGGTACAGTACTTTTTAATTTAGAAAATATGACCAACAATTGTCAAAATGGTGGTGAGCCAATCGAGGAAGATGTAAAAGAAATTATGGAAAATCAAGGATTAGATGCCGATGGTGCTGAAAAAGTTCGGGACGTAATAGAAGAATATAATCTTGATGAAGATGAAGCAGTGGAAATTGCAGAGGAGATTTAAGTCTCTATTAAGCCAATATCTTACACATTTGCTCATATGCTTCGGTATCAATTTTCCCAAAATAATTCTTGATCTCTACTAAAATTTCTTCTATTATCTCATAGACCCATGTGGTCGTCGGTTCAAGGCGTGCGTGTGAACCCCCACCATATTGTCTTACTGGGATACGTATCCTGAGGATACGTATCCAACTATACTTACCTCATGAAAACAAAACAAAAAAGCTACCTCATCGCCATTGCATTCATCGCTGTCGGGGCGGGATGTGGGACAGCGTACAATCTCATCGGATCGTATGTTGATGAAACAGGACTTCTGCACGAGCCATTTGGACTTATTCCGTTGGCGTACTTCTTTCTTTTCCTCGGAATTGCCTGGGGACTGGTGACTTTGATCCGGTCTTTCCTTCTCCGTTAAAACGCATTATACTCACGGTGATGATTTCCATTGATTTCTCAGGAGCAGAGTTCAAGTGCGAAGAAGAAAAGATTGTGCCGTTTTTGGAAGCGTTTAAACAAAAGGATCAGGGATTTTTTGACGTACTGGATGAAGACATTTCAGAGCTTGAGAAATTTGTAGCCGAACAAAAACCATTGGAACGAACGCTCGTTTTGGGAATCGGAGGATCAGCACTGGGGGCAAAAATGCTCCGTGATGGACTGGGTGGAAAAAACCTCGCGGTGCTTGATACGATCGATCCAGTGGCGGTAGGTACGATTAAGGATTTCGAAAAAACGAGATTCATAGTGATCTCAAAATCAGGAACGACACTCGAAACAAAAAAGTTACTTGATCATTTCTGGGAGAAAGCACCCCATGAAAATTTTATCGTTATTACTGAACGCGAAAGTGCACTCTGGACATGGGCAGAAAGAAATTCTGTTCCAGCCGTTCCGATGCCTGTTAATATTGGAGGTCGATTTTCAGTACTCACGACGGTAGGAATATTGCCAGCACTCTTTGCGGGCATTGATATGAAGGCGGTTATCGAAGGAGCGAAGAAGATACGAATGCAATTCCAATCACCTTCCGCCAGTGGAAATCTTCCTTTTCAATTGGCTTCAGCGATTGTGAACTCTGGCAAAACGAAATTGGTTCACTTTCCGTATGTTGCGTTACTTCGAAAGATGGGCGACTGGTGGACACAGCTCGTGGCCGAATCAACAGGGAAACAAGGGAAAGGATATGTTCCTATTTCGGCGATTGGACCGACTGATCAGCATTCATTATTACAACTCCTCACCGAGGGGCCAGATGAATTCTTTACTATCTTTGTAAAAAATAGTTACCACGATAATACGACACTCGGAATTATCGCGAATGCAGAACTAAAAGCGACAGCACAGAGCTTGAGAGAGCTTCACCGTCCGAACTGCATCATCAAAATGGACAATTTAACAGAAGAATCACTGGGGGAGCTCATAGGGCTCTGGATGGGAACAGTAGTTTTCTTGGGGGAATTTTTGGAAATAAACGCCTTTGATCAACCAGGGGTTGATCGAGGAAAGGAAATTGCAAAAGGGCTCACGGAACAATAAGGATCATAAAGAGTTTGGTCTGACACGCTTGATTTCCATGTTAAATCATGGTATAATGTGGGGAATTAATTATTTTTCACATGCAAAAAGTACACACACAAAAAAGTTTCTGGGAAGGGATGAGTCATGAAGACCACTTTAGAGTGGCGATCTTTGGATCCGCTCGAATCGAAAAAGACGACGCTATTTATAAACAAGTACGAGATCTTGCTCATGAAATCGGAAAGAGAGATATTGATTTGGTAACAGGAGGAGGTCCTGGACTTATGGAGGCGGCGAACTTTGGACATAGCATGGCGCAAAATGGAGAATCGCATTCAATTGGACTCACGATTGACCTTCCACATGAAGCATACGCTAATAAGCATCTTGATTTGAAGAAACATTTTCACAAATTTTCAAGTCGACTCGATACGTTTATGGAATTGTCAGATGTAGCAGTTGTAGTTCCAGGGGGAATCGGAACCTGTTTGGAATTGTTCTATACATGGCAACTCGCTCAAGTGAAACATACATCCAATACTCCGATTATCTTGATGGGGGAAATGTGGCACGAATTGATCAAATGGGTGCGAAAATACCCACTCAAAGAAGGACTTATTAGTGCGAGTGATCTTGATAATATCTTCTGTGTAAACACACAGGAAGAAGCGCTTGCGATTATTCTCAAGCTTTACGAAGGAGATGAAAAAGGGACGGAAGAGTACTCACTCGAGAATCTCGTTCCAAAATTTTCGTAAAAAGAACTTTGTTTTTTGAAAGGCGTCTTATACACTTTAGGACGCTTTTTTATTTTTTAACCTAAAATATTATGGGCAAATGTTCAATGTGTTGTTGCGACAAACCAGCCGTCGCACAATGTCTTACGCGTCTTGCAGTTGGAGCGCTCTTTTTGATTCCTGGAATCGGAAAGTTCATGGATCCAGCAATGTTTCAGGGTATGCTCGGAACACTCTTTGGGTGGACAGGGCTTATGCTCACAATAGGTTTCTGGGTCGTTGTGGCTTTTGAAATCTTGGGAGGACTCTTCGTTATCGTAGGTCCATTTATCCCAAAAACACTGTATAAAGTGTCTCTCTTAGGACTCTTTATCATCACGTTTGTAGCATTTCTTTCCGTCACGATTCCTTCGGGAGATATGATGGGACTCTTGTTCCATGTGCTTGCGCTTGTCGTACTTTTTGGTCTTTTTGTAACAAATCCGCTCTGTCCTTTTTGTTCAGGAGGAGTATGCAAAAAATAATTGATTGAAAGAGAGCCTACGGCTTAAGCCGTAGGTTGCAGGACTGGGTCTATTTCAATTGGTACAGTCGTTTTGCGTTTTCGAATAAAATTTCAGCTACCTCCTCAATAGGAAGTTTTTTGATATCCGCAATCAGTTCGACTACTTCGGGTAAGAAGCTGGCATCGTTTCGCTTTACAGTCTTTCGTAGACTTTGAGGAACGAGAAAGGGGCTATCGGTTTCAGTAACAATGAATTCTATTGGGGTTGAAGCAATGGCTTCACGAATATTATCAGCCTTAGGATAGGTTGCTGTTCCGCCGATTCCAATGAAAAATCCGTATTTCTTTGTAAAGAATTCCGCATATTCGGGTCCCGCGGGAAAACAATGAATGACTCCACGAACACTTCCCGGTTCAATATTTTTTGTAAAGAAATCCATCATCTGGGCTTCTGAATTCCGTCCGTGCACGATGAGGGGTTTGTCGTATTTCTTCGCCAGTTCCACGTGCTTGAGAAACACCTCTGTCTGGATCTTGAAAATTTCCTCGGAGTTCTCATGGTACAGGTCAAATCCTGTTTCCCCGAACCCCACAATCTTCTCGGGGTTTTTTTCCACCAACTCCTCAAACATCGCGAAGAGCTCATCAAATGTCTTGGCTTTCAACTTATAATTCTCAAATCCTGACGATCGGTGCAGTTTATTCTCATCGAAACAAACCTTCACATCGCAGGGATGAATCCCAACGGTAGAATGAAAATCATCATTTTCCTGCGCCAACTTCAGTGCGGCGAGGGTAGAAATCTCATCACATCCAATTTGTACCTGAAGCTCAACACCCATCTTTCGACAGTGTTCAATGACTTCCTTCCGGTCTTTATCAAACGAAGAGAAATACAGATGAGTATGTGTGTCAGCTATGCGCATATTAAAAAATTTCAGGGTGAGACTTTCCTCGGTACTTCCAGAAATACTTCAATGCTGAGAGGATATGAATCCAGAATGTTTTCTTTTTGAGGGACTGCCAGATGCCTTTTCCCGACAATCGTTTGTCTCCATGAAAAGCTTTTGCATTTGGTACTTGAAGCACTCGGTAACCTGCTTCCCATGTCCGTCGACAGAGGTCCGTGTCTTCTAAAAAGAGGAAATATCGGTGATCAAATCCTTTCAAAACATCAGTGAAAAATGACTTCCGCATCATAAGAAAACTTCCCTGTGCCCACGCGACGGGGGTGGTTTTTTGTGCTATCACAACTTCCTTCTTTCCAAATAAACGCCGAGAAAGGAGTCCAAAAGGAGATGGAAAATCCCATGCGTTTGGGAGCGAATTTCCATCATGAGTTTCCATAATGGGGGTCACAATGCCCACTTTTTCTTCCCCTAAAACCTTCATGAGTTCATCAAAAATTCCGGACTGAACTTCAATATCAGGGTTCACAATCGCAATTATTTCACTTTTCGCGAATTTTATTCCTTCTTCATTTCCGACCCCAAATCCCGTATTTCGAGCCAATGTGATCACGTGTGCGTTGTCGAAATCCTTTAAAAAAGTCACTAATTGTGTTCCTTCGTTTCGCGCGGAATGGTTGTCTACGACGATAAATTCCCATTCTTTGCTCGGGGAAAATTGCTGAAGAGATTTCCAAAGCGCTTTTACTTTTTCAGCACTTCCAAAATTCACGGTAATAATTGAAATTTCAGGGGTCATGTACGAAGAGAGTTTACAAATTCCTCAAAATTTCGCAAAATACCGTCGATGAATAATTTCAAGATCTTTTCCGGCTCGAGTCATCCAGAGTTTGCCCAAGCGATTTCGAAGCATCTAAAACAGAAATTGGGGAAGACCACAATCAAAACATTCTCTTGCGGAGAAAAATATGTGAAGTACGACGAAACATTTCGAGGACAGGAAGTATTCATTGTTCAAACGGGACGAACGGAACACATGGACAATGATCTTGTGGAGCTACTCCTCTTGATCGATGCCGCGAAACAGAGTTTCGCCAAGAGTGTGCACGTGGTTTTGCCATACATGCCATACTCCCGACAAGATAAAATTCACGGACCACGAGAAGGGATCTCAGCGAGACTATTCGCGAAGATGATCGCATCTGCAGGTGCTGACCACGTCATTACCATGCACTTACACGCAGATCAAATCCAAGGATTCTTCGACTGCCCAGTGGACAATCTCAACCCACGAAAATACTTTGTGGAATACTTTTTGAAAAAGAAATTGAAGAATGCGGTGATTGTCTCTCCTGATGCAGGGGGCGCAAAAGACGCGAAAAAATTTGCCGATGCGCTTGGAATTTCTATCGCGATTCTGCACAAGCAACGACCAGAACATAACAAATCAGAAGTCACGCACATCGTTGGAGATGTGAAAGGAAAGACTCCAATCATCGTCGATGACATTGTGGATACAGGGGGATCTGTGATCGGAGCGGTGAAAGCATTGGTCGACAACGGAGCCAACAAAGACGTGTATCTCTGCGCAACACATGCGGTGTTATCGGGAGACGCACAGAAAAATCTTGCGAAAGCAGGACTCAAAGAAGCGGTCTTCACCGACACTTTGCCAATCGAGAAACCAGCGAAAAATATCAAGATTATTTCAATGGCACCACTGTTCGCAGAAGTGATGAAGAATGTGGTGGGGAATAAATCCGTATCGAAATTGTATTAAAAAGTAGTTTTGTCATTTCGACCGAAGCGGAGAAATCGCTTTGTTTTTTCTTTGGGGAAAGGGATTCCTCGGCTACGCTCGGAATGACAGGGGGTGAGTTGATTTTTTGTCATGCTTCATTCACTATTTCGCGGATATGAAAACCTACGCGATTCAAACGCATGGCTGTCAGATGAACTATTCCGACTCAGAACGAGTGTCGGCAGTTTTGGAACAGTGTGGTTTTTCGCGTGCCGAGGAAGGTCAATGTGCTGATCTTCAAATTGTGAATACCTGCTCTGTCAGGCAGAAATCAGAGGACAAGGCGTATGGGTTTATGGTACAGAAAAAAAGAGATTGCCCGAAGACACTCATCGCTGTCACCGGATGCATGGTGCGTCAGACGGGCGACTCTTCAAACAGCAAAGATGCGCTTCTCCGGAGTGATCCGATTGATCTTGTATTCAGAATTGAAGATGTGGCGCGACTCCCCAAGTTACTCGAATCGCATTTCCCTGATCACGATTTTGCATCGTTTGAACAAGGATTTGGGAGTGGGAGTATTGAGAATTATTTCCATGTGAATCCAAAAGTAGAAAACAAAGTGCAGGTATCGGTGCCGATTATGCAGGGATGTGATAAATTTTGTACGTACTGCATTGTGCCCTACACGAGAGGGCGGGAGAGTTCGCGTCCGATGGACGAGATATTCACCGAATGTGAAAAACACGTTGGCTCCGGAGCGAAAGAAATTACTTTGCTCGGACAAAATGTGAATTCTTACACCGACGGAGGCGAGAAATGTTTCGCGAAACTTTTGTTAAAAATAGATGAACTTCACGCCAAGGGATTGTCGCGATTGCGATTCACATCCGCGCATCCTCAGGATTTCACAGATGACGTGATTGACGCACTTGCGGGCATGAAAACTGCGTGTCCCTACATTCACCTTCCCGTGCAACACGGGTCGAACAGAGTGCTGCGAGCGATGAATCGGAACTACACGGTTGAGCAATATGAAGCGATTATTGCGCGAATTCGAAAAGAGATGCCGACGTGCACACTCTCGACAGATATCATTGTGGGATTCCCCGGAGAAACGGAGGAAGAGTTTCAGGTACTTTGTGATTTCGCGAAACGGATAAAGTTTGATTTTTCGTACACCGCGATTTTCTCACCACGGCGAAATACCCCCGCGAGCCGGATGGAGAAGGAGTTCATTGATGGAGAGGAAAAGAAGCGGAGGTTTCATGCTTTTGACGATATTGTTAAAAAAGCTTCCTGGGAGAAGAGAGAGAAATCTATTGGAACAACACTCCAAGTACTCGTGGAGAAAGCGGAAGAACTGCCCACGGGAAAATACCAGAACACAGGCCGGAGTCGTGAATTCTTTGAGGTGTATTTCCCGAGCGGAAGAGATTTCACAGGGACAGAAGTCGATGTCGAGATTGTGTCTCGGCAAGGGTATATTCTCTATGGGAAGGTGGTGGAACAATAAAAAAGACACACTTGTCATCTCGACCGAAGCGGAGAGATCCCTTTTTGTTTGATATGAGGAATGGATTCCTCGGCTACGCTCGGAATGACAAAGAGGAGATTATTTTCTTATTCAAACTCAATCACGGCTCGGTAGTCCTGATCGACAAGGGGTTCAGGGTGTCCGAGGTTTTTTGTTTCGGCAGTAAATCTGCCCCCTTTTTCTGTTGAAATGGTTTCGAGGAACGTGGTCTTCTCACGCCCCGGTGTCCCCACGAGTTGAAGGAAATACGGTCTCCAATTCGCACTTCCACGACGGAGTTCGGTTTTATATTCAACCTCGATTTTTAATCGTTCACCCGAATTTACAAACATCGGAATCTCCCAGATTTTGAAATCTTTGTTGTCCGACAACGTCTCGGTAATCTCCCCAGAAGGATTCTTGCTCGCTACCAACTTGGCTTCTCGTGGCACGAATAACCGCAGAACTGTGCGGTTTTGTCCCGCTCCTAGTTTCCAGAGAAGATCTTCATTCATCAGTCCACGGATGTTCTCACTCCATGTGTTTTCTTCCATGAGTTGAGAAATCTCACCCGGCTTGAGGGCATGATTTCGGATGATTTCCAAAGAATTGTTCACGGTTCCGTCTTTCATGATTTCGCTGTCATGCCAGAGTTTCGTCCACACAAACTTCTCAGATTTGTTCGCTCCCACGGAAATGAAATCAAAATAGAGGAAGTTGTCAGCTTCTCGTTTCTCACGCACACGACCGTCAATACTCCATTTCTCAAAAAGTTTCTGCAATGAAATATTCGTCGAATGTGCGAGGACATTCTTCTCTGCGATAAATCCATCGAGGTCAAACGCGAGGATGTCTTCGAAATCAATTCGTTCGAGATGCCTCGGATGAAACAGCTGTTCGGCGAATTCCAAAACAGGACCTTTCGCATTGAATCGTCCGGTGATTTTTGATTCCACGAGGAATTGAAGCACTAAATCGACATTGTACTCATTCACACTTACGCCCCATTTGGACAGCTTCACGGGCCCTGTGAATTTCAAAAACTCCTCAATGACATTCATATTGATTGCAACGATTGTTGTTGGTTTTGTCTCATCGATAGATTTGAAAAAATCACGATACGCGTGACTCGATGTCACGAAGTCTGGCCAGAAATTCGCATCACGGAGCGAAATCGTTTTCGATAAATCATGGAAAAATTCCGGAGCCGGGGGTTGATCTTCGCCAGGGACCTTCCGATCAAGGGCGTAAACATCCTCGAAGTCCCACGTGATAAGCTCCTCGTCGAAATCAATCACCAACAAGCTTCCCACGAATCCTCCTGTGGATCGGGGTTCGTTCTGATTCTGTAACAGCACCAGTAAACGTTCTTCTTTTCTCGCAAAAGATTTAATGATGCGTTCAAATTTCTCCACATCCTCGAGAATAGCTCGAACCATTTTGATTTGCACTTTCACGGCTGCAATTTTTTGATTCTGTTCTTCACTCAAGAGAAACGAAGGAATCCATCGGAGACTGCCTTCAATCTTCCTAATGTGCATATCAATCGTCTCCACGTGTTCAAAAAGCGCCAATACGTTATCGGTGTGGAGTGGGCTTTCGTGAAAAGTTGTGACGAGTGCTTCGCGCAAAATATATACCTCCTCAACGATGCTCTCCATTCTGCGGAGGATCTTTTTGATAGGCGAAAAAGGAAACGAAGAAAGTTCTTCAGTTTGAATAGAGACCTCGTTCCACTTGTCCAAATCGAGTCCGGCGTCCTGTACGCTTTCAGAAATCTCAAACAGGTTCGCCTGTAATGGAGCGAAATTATTCTCACTCATCGACAATCCCATCAAGACGATGAGAAGGATTCCACCCAATAGCAAAAGCAGTCGTTGCTTCATTTTTTAATAGTTTCCAAGACTCCTGCTACCGCCAAAAGCGGCATGAGAATAAAAGGAAAGAGAAGTGAATTTACAAAAAATCCGTGGACAAATAATGCGCACCATCCCGCAACAAATCCAAGAAAGAGTGGATTACGGGTTTTTAGAAATCTGAGGAAATTTACCACCCCGATTTTCACAAACATCCAGAGAAAGACAAAAAGTCCGAGCACTCCGGTTGTCACCAGCACTGTGAGGAAGCTCGAATCAGATCCTCCGGCAGAGAAATAACTTTCATCTACAATGCCCTCTCGTGCGGCTCGGTATCGATAGGTGTTGTATCCGATTCCTTGCACGGGGTATTTTTTCCAGAGTTCTAGGCTCTTACTCCAACTCACGATTCGCAAACTGGCCGTCGGATCAACTTCGTCTGTTTCGTTAAGCACTATGGCAGCAACAGTTCCGGTGAGTTCAGCAATTCGTTTTTGTGCGCGTTCATTCGTTCCGATTCCAATGGCTACAAGGAGGATTCCAAGCAAGATAACTTTGGGATCTTTGAAAATAAAGAACACAAAGAGTCCCGTCGCTGACGCCAAATATCCACTTCTCGAGAAGGTGAGGAAGAGTGCTCCGCATGTTACAATCGCAAGCAGGACGAGAAGGAATTTTTCTTTTTTATTATCATTGTCGTACCACTTCGCGATGACTAAAGGGAAGAAGAATCCCAAGAATCCCGCCAGGAAATTCGGATCCAACCATGTTCCAAGTAACCGTCCAATGTGCGGATCCCATCCGCCTTCTGTCGACCACTGAGAAATATCGGGAATAGCATAAAACTGTACGACGCCCAGCCCAATAACAATGGCGCCAATCCAAAAGAAGCGTTTGAAAAATGTTTCTTGGTCGTCTTTAAATAAATCTGTCGCACTCCATCCAAAAATCAAGAGTGAGAAAAATCGGATCACGTGCGCGCCCGACAATAATTTTTCCATCAGGGATAATTCCACCATGCCGATTAACAAACTCACGAACGCAATCGCAAGAAAGATAAATCCAGGGAGAATGAAACTGTTCTTCGGAAAAAATCGACTGATAATGAACTTATGAAACAGCCAGACAAAGGCAAAAATTGGCAGAATAATGTCAGTCGCCAAAATGCCGGCCCCTCCAACAGGAATCCGTAAAAGGAGTCCCGGAATGAGAAATGCCATACATACCCAAAAGAAGGATTTCATCGTGCGCGATGATGCCAGAAGAGGGCTTAGATTACAAGACGTTCAGAATCCCTGGCCCGATATAAATAATCAACAGGGCTGGAAAGATAAAGAGCACCAACGGGAGACTAATCTTCACCGCCGCGGTTCGACTGATTTCCTCGGCACGTTGTTTGCGCTTTGTTCGTATCAATTGCGATTGAATCTCCAATGTATACGCGAGAGAAACCCCCAACGTTTGAGACTGCCGGACGCTCCGGAGGAAGTGTTCAAACTCTTCGTTTCCCACATCAGATTCTAAATCCAGAAAGATTTCCTGCATTGATCGTCCAAGATTTAATCCTTCTAACCGACGACGAATAGCGCGGGTGAGCAGAGAGTCTTTTTCCGTTAAACACCAGAGGGTTTGCTCGATATTGAGTCCCGTTCTCAGAGTCAGAATGAAGAGATCAATGAAGTAGGGAACTTGGCGGGTGAATATTTTTTCGCGCTTCTCTTTCATGATTTGGAGCACCAGATCGAGAAGGAAAAAGAAGAAGACGAAGTAAAAAGCGAAGAGGAAGCTTCGGCCCCAGGTTGGATTTCCAAAGATAAGAAAGAAGAAAAGGAGGAGTGAAAAGAGTCTCATAATACCTTCTTTGATATTCAAATAATCGGTGTAGAAAATGGAATCTCCTGAGTGTTGGAGACGCTTGCGGACATTTAATTCAGGCGATAATTGTTGCACCAACCAGCTGTGTTTTTTGAAGAAAATCGCATGTGCTATTCTTTGAAGTACCGATATTTTTTCACGCTTCATCGGAACAAAATCCAACATCCGAGGAAAAAGCCATTGAGGGTTTCCAACTCGTTGTTGGAGAACGAGAAGAAAAAGAATTACTGTCACTGTCCAGAGAATAGAAATCATATTTTGACGCGGATTATTTTCCAAATACAAACAAATCCCAGTAGTTCCAAGAGCAAAGACAAGACCAGTAAACACTGTCCCGCAGAGGTGTAAAAGAGTGCATGAATGTGTGCTGGAGCGAGTAGGGAGAATAGAACCAATGACACGGGATAGAGAATCGCGATGAGAATCCCGCTCATTTTTCCTTGCGAGGTGAAGGACTTAATGTCCTGCGCGAGTTTTCGTTTTTCTTCCACTAAGTCTGCCACTTTGCGAAATAGTTCCACCAAATTCCCGCCCGTGCGGAGTTGGATAATGGTGCTTTCCACAAAAAAATCGATGTCAGGATGGTGGAGTGTGCGAGCAAAATCTTGTAATGCGATTTCGGTGGGAACATGGAGTTCGAGTTTTTCATTGAGCACCTGTACGGGGTGTTGAAGAGGGGGATCAATTTCCTGAGCGATGAAGATAAAGGCTTGTTCAAGGGAATATCCAGCTTTGAGGGCATTACTCAATGTCTGGAGAAATAAAGGAATCTGACGAATCATGAGCTTTCGATTGCCTCCTTTTTTTTGGGTCCGGACCCGAATCGTTTGGGTCCGGACCCCCCAAAAACGTCGATTCCATCCATGCCAATACACCGCGTGCGCGAAGAATTTTGTCAGAACGAGATAGGCGACCAGTATTCCCAACATCCCACAACCAACGGACATCCACATGTTCCCCATCGACCACGCGAAGGCGAGGGAAATAAATTCTTTCATGCTGAGAATCGTTCAGTGAGTTTATATTCGGAAAGGGATTTCCCTTTTTTGATCTCGGCAATGGAAACAATCTTTCTGGCTCCTGATGCCAATCGTTCTTGTTGCACGATGATATCGATGGCTTGGATGATTTGAGGACGAATGGCACTAATCGGCAGATCGAGATCACCCATGAGAACCATCGTTTCGAGCCGATAGAGGCTTTCCAATGGCGCATTGGCATGAATAGTCGTCAATGATCCTTGATGCCCTGTATTCATCGCCTGAAGCATGTCGATCGCTTCGCCTCCACGGATCTCTCCGACCACGATTCGATCGGGTCGCATTCGCAGAGCATTCTTCAACAACGCCCGAATTGTGATTTCTCCAGTGCCTTCGATATTCGCATTCCTCGATTCCAGAGAAATCAGATGAGGATGATCGATTTTCATTTCCGCAGAATCCTCAATGGTGATGATACGTTCGCCATTGGGGATGAGTTTTGCCAGAGCGTTCAAGGTTGATGTCTTTCCCGATCCGGTTCCTCCAGAAATGATGATATTTTTCTTGTTTTTCACGGCATTCGACAGGAAATCTGCCATGGGTTTGGACAACGTTTTATGCTTCAACATGGCTTTTATTTCCCAGGTTTGCGCGGGAAACTTCCGAATCGTGAGCGTTGATCCTTTCAAGCTTAACGGCGGAATAATCGCATTCACACGCGATCCATCCGGCAATCTGGCATCGACCAAAGGCGTTCGTTCATCGATTCGTCGTCCTATTTTTCCAACGATTTGCTGAATAATTTTTCGTAAATGTTCTTCGTCAAAAAAAGTGAGATCGGTTTTTTCTAATCGTCCGGCTCGTTCCACAAAAATCGTATCGGGGCCGTTGACCATGATCTCAGTCACCGATTCATCCTGCAGATAGACTTCGATGGGTCCGAGTCCGAGCACGGAGAACTGAATGTGCTTGATAAGTTTATCGGTCGTTTCAGTCGGCAGGTGAATATCTTCATCCTTCAAGCACAGATGACATTGTTCGGCGATTTCACTTTTTGTTGGGGACTTGGTACGCGTCTCTCCAATCCAACGCACCACATGTTGGTAGAGTTTTTTTTGCAATGCATTTTCTTTTTCGATTCGCATTAGAGGGTGAGTTTTTTGAGCAATGTAAACAGGGACTTTTTCCACTTCGACTTTTTGTGAAATGCGAGCGGGTAGGCCTCAAATATCTGTTCCCACAGATATTTTTTTACAACGGGAAGCGTGCCGAGGAGTGGGATGTCTCGTTTTTTGAGTTTCTGTTTTACGGCGGATGCTGAACCACTTGGACACTGATCGAAGATCAATGAACATCGTGGACGAAAGGATTCGTATTTCGAGAAAAAAGATTCCACGCCTGCCAAACTCGCCGGATTTATATTTGTCGGAATCACAATCTTGGATGATTGGTTCAATACTTCCTGCACGATTTCTTCTCCCACAGAAACATTCAAATCAATATAAATCGTATCGTAATGCTGTTCGAGAAACGTGAAAATATTCTTCACATCGTTCACCGATAATTCCTGCCAGTCGTTCCAGAGTGGGGATTTGAGAATCGGCTCCGGAGCCGGTGCTTCGCCTGCATCGAGTAAGTACTTCAGATCCAGAATCGTTTGTTTGTGCTTCGCATCGTACAACGTGTGGATATCGGGGAAGTGAGAGAGCTGAAGAAAAGCAATGTTTGCATCACTCTTCCACTGCCGATGGGTGAGGCACATATTTAGCGCAATCAGTGTTGAATCCCCTGAGGGGGGACTACAAAAAACGTATTTTTTAACGACTTTCATTCGTATCTGGGGTCAGGGAAGAATGCACGATAATGTGCATTGGAAGGCGTGCACCGCGAGCAAACAAAATCGCACGGGCTTCGTCTTGGGTGAGATTTACGACCAATGTTTTCTTGTCGCCCTTCTCGTCATACTGCATTTCAATGATGGAAATATTCGCTGCGACGGAAATAGTTTGCCAGAGTCCTGCCTTTGGATTGGTTGTTAAAACATCCACCGTGTCGTGCGGAGAAAGAGCTGGGAATTTCGCCTCGAACCAGTTCTCGTCCATCGTGAGGGCAAATGATTTCTGAAATTTCGTACTTACAGAACTCGTATCCACGGTCTCGGTGAAGTTATGGGGAAGGAGTATCTCATTCTTTACGACGTCTTGGATCAAGACTTTCCCGACCACTTCTTCACTTATTTCGAAATAAAATTCAGGAAGATTCTTCCGTGGAAAGAAGTTTGTT
>Ga0222626_1000964_pt1 | contig 14128 bp, 10 predicted proteins | sample AntAcemetageno91_FD_179862 | JGI IMG/M metagenome (GOLD analysis project Ga0222626, IMG submission 179862) | Saline water microbial communities from Ace Lake, Antarctica - #91 | ecosystem: Environmental > Aquatic > Non-marine Saline and Alkaline > Saline | place: Antarctica: Ace Lake | collected...
GAGCGTAGTGTGGCCCTGACCTATAATGATTCAGGGAATTTCATTGATACCTGGGTCAGGCTTAAGGTCAACCCGGCATCACCCTGTGTTTTTACTAAGGGGCTTTCAGATTTGGAACTCCCGGTGAGGCATGGTGAGGGGAAGTTTTATGCCTCTGCTCAGACCATTGAACAGCTCTTTGAAAACAGGCAAGTAGTGTTGCAGTATGCCGATGAGAATGGAGTAGAAGCGGCCGGCCTGTGGCCCCTAAACCCCAATGGATCACTCCGGGACATCGCAGGGATATGTGACCCTACCGGTCGTGTCTTCGGCCTGATGCCCCACCCCGAGGCCTTTAACCATTTCACCAATCATCCTGACTGGACCAGGAAGAAACAAGAGCTTGCACGTCAAGGCGAGGGAACCCTACAGGAGGGGGGGGAAGGGATCAATATCTTCAGGAATGCGGTAAACTATGTCAAAGATACCTAGGAGTTTGTCCGAGAATGAGAGATTTTTTGCAAGGTCAAGGAAGGCGAAGATTTTAACCGCAAGAATATATTGAAGTATTTTGAGGATTCAAATCTGTGAAGGGCACGGGGTCAGCCCTTGAATTAGGACAAAGCAGAAATAATTTTGCCCACCTTCTTCCTCAGCGTCCTGTTTTCCTCAACTGCCTTTGACATCCTATGATACACCTTTGCCACTGCAGAAAAGGTTAGACCGTTGAAGATCTGACCTATCTGGAAGTTTGTCTTGCTCGTATATTTCTCCATAATCACTTTTTGTAAAATAGATCCTTTTCCGCTCGTTTCCTCTTGCGGTTACATGGTAAAGCGCTCCTGCATATTCGATTCTTAGCGGTCTAGCCATAATGCTTACATGACCTGCTCAATTTTGTCCCGATTCAAGGGCTGACCCCGTGCTCTTCATTATCACCCATTTTTTTCAAACTCGATGTTGTGAAAATTTATAACGGCGGGCATAAGGCGCGGCGGCTTTTTGCCGTCGCTCTTAATGCCCTGGTTATGCACTATTTCAAGTATGCTCTACCAAAGGTGGTTATCCCAGAAAGTCCGATCAGAAAGATCGGGTTCATAATCATCATACTCTTCCATGTACCATTCAATGAACTCACTCGAAGCTTGATCAAGCCAATTTTCCAGTTCAGAGATTGAGTTAAGTGCTTTTCTCACCCTTGGGTGATTGGCATTTATGTGTATTCCATTTTCCTCATCGTTTAATTCAACCTCTTTATATTCTTGAGCGCTCCTTGTTTCGTCCCAACTGTAATACGACGATTCACGTCCTGGATAATATTCTTCCTCACGCTGCCCAATGAAAAGGACCTCAACAGTAACACTGTCAAGAGCGTTTAATTTCTTTTTAATATCTTTTATTAATTCGTCAAATACGTCTGCTTCCTCCATATCTTCTCGTACAATTTTGGCTACTTGTTTGGCGTTTTTAGCCTTTTTTAATTTTGATATTGTTTTCTTTAGTTTTGTATTTTCATCCTGCGTTAATGACAATGCCTCTTCATATTCCTGTATTACATTTTCTGCCTTATCAAGAAGTTCACGTTGCACAACTGGGCTCGGAGGAATTTTTTTAAGTTTTTTGGTCAGATCTTTCAGGAATTCATCACGTTTTTCGTTCCAACGTGGAGTTGGTAATGGTTTGATATCAAGCCTTTCAGCTATCTCATCGCGTAATTCATCTAAATCTTCATTTATTTGTATTCTAATAGCTTGAAGACCTGCCAGAACAGCCTTCATATCACTAAAACGGATTGGAGGAATAAGTATCGGAATAAAATCTTTAGCTTGAAGCCAAGTACCCCCAAGTTCGCACATGCAAAATGGACTATTGTAATAATTTTCAGAAATCAGAGCGATAACTGTTGTAGCTTCGTCGAGATTTTCACGAATTGAATCCTTAAACTCGGCTCCTGGACGTATTCCTTGTCCTTTATTGGATATACAGAAAATGTTTTTTGGAGAAACCCCAATTCCACTCTCAATCAAATTCACGAAAGACTTTGTAACAGAAGCATCTGTAACTGCATGACTAATAAATAGGGCGACCTTTTTGCTCATTTGGTTTTCTCCAACAAACAAAATTGTATGTTTTAATGATGTCTAAGTGCATAATCGTGGCCTTCACCCGTTCATCGGGTGAAAGGCGTGGTTGGGATATTTGGTTAAATGGCATATCTGTCAACTGTGTAGGCCTGACACCCATGCCCTTTTATTTTATGTGAAGCCTATTTGTTTCCTTTTGCTCGGTTGTGTGTTTTGCAAAGCATCTGACAGTTGTTTATATCAGTAGCACCACCTATGCTCCAAGCTGTAACGTGATCTGCGTCCATTTCATTTAATTTCCATATCTTACTTTTGTTTGAATCATGACCTATTGAACAAAGTGGACAGTTTGATTTTCCTTTCTCCTCAGATTCCTTAGTTTGTTTCGAGTAAACAGATTTTTTTGTTGCCTCGTCAAAAACTCGTACATTAAGCAATTTGGCATCTTTAGAACCGCCAAGAATATATTCAAAAATACCTTTACGATTTTTTATGTATGGGTCGCCATAAAGTTTTTGAACTTCTGATGATACATTTTTCGGGTCATATGCTTTATTATGATATGTTTCATACAGACGACCCCATTCAAGTCCGCACATCTCATTCTCTACATCAATAAATACTGCTGAAACCCAGTCTATGACACTTCTGAAGTAAGCATTTAGCTCTCTTATGTTATCGTCATAGCGATGGCTACTCATATAATCGACGATGTTGCCTTTACTCACCCAGCCCAACGCCTTCTCTAAAAACGCTTGTCTATTGACACTGCCTTTTATGTATGCACTCCATTTCTGGATGTTGGCGTTCTGGCTATTGCTAAACTCTGCTTTTGCAAGCGTTACAAATGGCCCAGAAAAAATAGCGTTATTTAACTCTTGATCGTTTAAGGGAACACCTGCTATGTTTATGGTACGAAACCAGTTTTTTATCTCACTTTCTTCGCCCTCACATTCATAAATAGTGAGTTTCGTTTCTAAGATTTTAGTCTTTTTGTCTGCTGCAATACCGTCAAAATATTGTTCCATGCCATTTTCATCTTTGAAGGCAAACTTGTTGGTAATATATCGCCCGAAGCTGGTAATGCGCTGTTGACCATCCAAAATTTCACATTCATCATCACTCACTTTCACGAAATAAATTAAACCAAGGGGATAGCCTTTAAGCAGAGAATCAATTACGGCAACATCTTTTTTACCATCGGCATAGATATAGTTACGTTGGTATTCCGGTTGTATGGTTAGCTTCCCTGAAAGCCCAAACAGTCCTTTACCTTCAAGCTCATTGTAAACAAAGCCTTCGCATATATCTTTTACTGTGATGTCAGTTCTCAAGGTAGTCTTCACTTTGTACCTCCCTTATGTCTAATAAATATTCTTTGGTATGCAGACTGAATAATTCTACCTTTTTTATTGATGAAATAGTTTTTCTTACCATCATTACCTAATAAGTTAGCATTTTCGTTTGTTTTACCACCAGAAGAACCAGTTTTCTGACCATTTTGTTTGACTTCCCAATAATCATCATACTTTTTTGTATCAGGTACTTCATCATGACACCCACGTTGTGTAGCACCTAATATTTCAAATTGATCAGGGTTGTATTTATCTAAAAAGGTGATGGGTACTCCCATCACGCCATCATAATCACTGGGAATAGCAGCAGTATAAGGTACCTCAATTGCATCATAATTATCATATTTTTTATACTCTTTTCCCTTAACATTCTTATGGGAGCTGAATTTAATATTATCTCTCATTGACATTAGTGGTAATGGCTGGTGTCTCTTGCCATGGTCTAAATTAGTAAGCCAAAGACAGTTGTTGGTAGCAATGATTCTATTCCCTTCCTCATCAATTCGAGCTTCCGTTCCATACAACTCATATGACTCAGGCACAATAAAACCAGAAATCCATCGACCCATTCCAGTGCCTAGCCAGATTTTGTTTTCTTTAATCAAAGGGAAAACTTCTTTATATGTAATGGCATTAATATTACCAATGATTAAGAATTTTTTATCATAGTCTACAAGTTGTTTTAGATACTCACGAAACAGACTAAATGGTGGATTAGTTACTACAATGTCGGATTGCTTTAATAAAGATATGGATTCATCACTGCGAAAATCACCATCGCCGTCTAATGGTGTCCATTCATTTTGCTTATTTTCCTTTAGCTGTAATGCTACATCTTTCAAGCTAAATTCACCATCTTCATCTATGTCACCAACTTCATTAATAATAAATTTGTTAGCAGTTATCTTTGGACGGCCTTTTGATTTTATAATAGTCTTGTCATCGCCAAACAATTCTAGTTGCGTATTGGCAACAGGCGAAGGTTTGTAACTGGTAGTAATAAGCTGTTTCAAACCAATTCTTTCAAAGTTTAGAACGAAATAACGAAAAAAATTGCTCTCGAATGGGTCATCACAGTTACAATATACAACTTTACCTCGAAATACATCAGGATTGTATTCTAAATACGCTTCAATCTCTTTCTGAATATCAATATATTGTGTATAAAATTCATCACTTTTTGATTTTTTAGCTTTATGTAATAATTTGTTTGTTGCATTTCTTGCCATGCTTAATTCCTCTTTTTCGTATTCGCCCACCATGGACAGCAAGCATCTTGGGATGGATTTATTTTATCAAAAATTCTCTACACTTAATAGTTAAACCTGCTTTGTCGTGCATATAAACGGCGCTCTTCAGCGGGCGCGGCCTTTTGCGATCCGCTGAAAGAGCATGTTGGGCGATACTTAGCCTGCGACCTCGTGATCATATCTCCGTCTCTAACCGCCTCTCGACCTCTCTCACGAACCGAGACGGTCTTTGGGTCGAACACATTATGTGTAATTCAGTCTTCGCGCGAGTAAAGCCGACATAGAAAAGGCGCCGCGCTTCTACGAGCTGGCGGGGGCTCAAATTGGCACGCGGGATACGGCCATCATCCATGCCGAACATGATCACGACTGAGAATTCCCGCCCCTTAGAGCTATGTAGCGTCGAGAGATTGACGCAGTTATTTCCTTCGCCCTGGCCGGCGAATTGACCCAGGACCATTTCTGCGCAATCCCCCCCATCGAAGGTCCGTTCCATGAATGCTGCGAGCGTCTCCCCCTCGTCATGAAGGGTGCGGCAGGCCGCAATTAGTTCATCGATCAGCGTGTCTCGAAGTTCTTCCAGCCATTCATGAAGGGAAAGGGTGATTTCTCTGCGCTCCCACAGCACCGCTATGAGCTGACGCTGAAACGCCATAACATCATCGTCGGTCAGCAAGGCTTCGGCAAAGAGCCGCCTTCCTTCATTCACGAGCCGCGTGAAGCGGGGTGTGCCGGTTTGCCAGCCACCGGAGCACCACTGCGCACACTGTTCCAGCCAGCGCATAAGGCGACTTGCCCGCGGATAGATGGAATTCCCATCCGTTCGGATTATCGGAAAACCGTGGCCTTGCGCCGCCGCCGCAACGGCATCCCCGATCCATGCTGCGGGATAGAGGATGGCGATGTCTCTGAGCTTTAAATCAGGTAGCCGTTCCTGGACTTCGGGCAGCAACGTCCCGATCAAGTAACCTGCCTGCTGCGGATATTGTCCTAGCCTGGGATGAAAGTAGACCGTACTTTTCTCTGCTCCATCAGCAGCTTCGTAGTCCCGCTCTTCACCAAGGGCGTAGCTTGACGCCATGACGATGCGCGATCCGGAACGGTAGTTCAGGCGCAGCTGTATCTTTTCCACATCGTCGCGCTCGGAAAGCTGTTGGAGTAGTTCCGGATGGGCGCCAGTAAAGCCATATATCGACTGGTCTGCATCTCCGACTGCGAATAGCCGCATCCCCGTACTGAAGCACAGCCCCATCACCATACAGTGCAGAGCGCGGCCCAGGTCCTGGTATTCGTCCACGACGAGGACTGGATATTTCGCATGCAATGCGCGTTGAAGCCACTCATTCTCCCGAAGTGCCTGGACGGCCAAAAGCGGCATATCATCGAAATCAATTCGTCCCATGGCCCTAAGCTCTTCCTCGAAAGCGTCTACAAGCTGGGCCAGTTCGGGATCGCGCGTCCGCCACACCTCGCTATTCCTGTTCAAGATCGAACGACGGTAGTTGCCCATCCTGAAATCCCAATCCTGCGGATTCTCAGGTCCGCCGATCGTCCGAATGAAAGCGCGCTCAAGTGCTCTTGCCCTCTCCGCACGCGTCGCGATGCAGAATTCGTCCGGCAACCCTAATCGAGCCGACTTCGCGTAAGGCAGGACGATCTGCGTCAGTGAGAAGGAATGGATAGTACCAATAAACACGCGTCCGCCAGCCTCGACGCCGAGGGATTCCATTCGGTTCTCCAACTCTCTTGCACACTCATTGTTGTAAGTGATGCAAGCTACGCCGCGCGGCTCCTGGATGTCCTTCGCCAAAAGCTTGGCAAGCTTCACCGTCAGCGTCTTTGTCTTCCCGCTTCCTGGCCCAGCGAGAACAACGCAATGTCCGCCGGATTCGTAGGCAGCCCACTGGCCCGGATTTCTCCGCAACTCCTCCGCCACCTTGAGATAGAGCGCCCGGTCAAACACGGCTCGCCACAAATCCTATCGCACCTATAATGTAGTCTGGCGGCTCGGTCCCAGTGACGCGAGAGGCGAGGCGTTGGGCAAAGCGCCCCTTTCCGACCGCTTCGATCAGGGCAAGGTATTTCTCGACATCCAAGCTCTCGGGATCGGCCTCCCACTCATCAATCCAACCCTGTCTTTCGGCACTGAACTTTTGCTCGCGTAGCGTCTCGATGATGGGTACGGTGAAGTTATCATCGTTGAACAGGTCCACTTCGAGCGTGTCGATATTGGTGAAGACTCCGAACGTCTCACATCTCGTCCCGAACTCATTGTAGTCTTCGATCGCATCCAGTTTTTTGATCAGTGCCTTAGGAACACTTCCTGTTCTCACATGTTCAATCGTTTTCACGAGATTCAGGGCGCGGTTGAAGCCGAGCGGCCGTTTTTTTCCTTTTCGCGGATCCCAATCCGTGACAACGGCGAAAGGAATGCCGAGCGCCGTCAGGAATTTCGCGTAGGGCTGGAAGTTCGTACCCGCCACGGAGCAGACGGTGATGCCAAGATGATCGAGCGGACGATCGATAGCCTCGGCGAAGACGGGCAGCAAGAATTTCTCGGCATCACCTTCGACCAGGATGATGCCGCGGGCGAACAGCATTTCCGCCCGTGTCACATCAAGATAGCGCGATAGATCGTCCTCTTCGGCGACAGTAAGAGATATACCGGCAGTGGAGCAGCCGATTGTCCCTCCCTCTCCTGTGTCCTTGAGCAGCAGGATTGAGCGTAGCGGCGCAACGCTCACAATGTGCGGAGAGTGAGTCGTCAGCAGGATAGAGAGCGGACTGTCCTCTTCCTCACTTCCGATGACTTCGAAGAGGTGTCGGTAGACCGACCTTTGCAGGTGCGGATGGAGGTGCGCTTCCGGTTCTTCAATGGCCAGTAAGGTATGGTCACGCCGGTTTTCTTTCATTAGCCGTTTAAGTTCAAGCGCCTTCAGCGTCAGGAAGACGACGTTGGCCGAGCCCAAGCTCGCGTCGTTGATGGTACGCCGGCCATCGTCGATCAGAAGCCTGATATTGCGGTAGAGGCGGGTCACATCCGTCGCGGCAAATCCCAGACGCGGCTTGATGTCCTGCTTCGGCCCGGTCATCTCCGCAAAGAGCGTTCCTATGTTCTCTTCCAGATCTTCGACCGTCTCGAAATCCCCAAGCCGGGCGGTTGCCGCCTCAATCGCGTCCTGAATGTCCTTGAGATCTATCCGGTCCACGCCCCTGAAAGCGTTCTCGATCAGTGGCCGCAGAGGTGAGCCCCGCCAGGTAGCGAGATTACCTTCGGCGTCCCGAAGCGCAGGAAGCAAGTCCATGGTGATCCTGCGCCGCAGCTCATGGCTGAATCGTTTTTTCTCGCTTTCGCCGCCGTAGCAGATAAAATCGTAGTCATCATCCGAGGCAGGCTCGCCTTCCAGCCCGGCCTTTGGGCGGAATTCATATGTCAGGCGGACCGTCTCCGGATCATCATCAAGCCGGAAATCAGTCAGGAGCGCCAGCACATCGAGATCATCCTCGAATTCCTTGATCTCAATGGAAATAACAATCTTGTCTTCCTCGTCCGGTTCTTCCAGTCCATCCCAGAAATCCGACTGGCTGAGCTGCCGGGCGCTGTCGGGCAGCGTGGGATCAAAGATGAGCCGCAGGGCGTAGAGCAGATTGCTCTTGCCGACACGGTTCTCACCGACGACCACAACATTTCCGGACAGACAGACATCTAATACTGAGAAATTTCTGAAGTTTTTGATTTGAATTCGCGACAAACGCATACTGCCCCCAAATTATTCGCGGAGTAAGCTACCCTGCACGACCCGCCTGTATGTTAATGATGCCGAGGGCGCCTGCATTGTATTCGCTGCAACCCTTTTCTCGACACCCTTACCTATTACCCCGCCCAACGTCGCTTTTCAGCGGGCGCGGCTTTTTGCGCTCCGCTGCAAGGGAAAACGGAACGGGGTCAGCCCTTGAATTAGGACAAAGCAGCAATAATTTTGCCCACCTTCTTCCTCAGCGTCCTGTTTTCCTCAACTGCCTTTGACATCCTATGATACACCTTTGCCACTGCAGAAAAGGTTAGACCGTTGCAGATCTGACCTATCCGGCCATTCGTCATGCCCGTATATTTCTTCATAATATAGATACTGATGTTTCGGTACTCTTTTCTGTCATTTAAGACTTCTTCACTTCATTTTGGAAAAATAGATCCTTTTCCGCTCGTTTCCTCTTGCGGTTACATGGTAAAACGCTCCTGCATATTCGATTCTTAGCAGTTTAGCCATAATGCTTACATGGCCTGCTCAATTTTGTCCCGATTCAAGGGCTGACCCCGTGCTCTTCATAAGGAGGCGAATGACATTGTCATGGAGAGGAACTGCCGCAAACTCGTTACGCCCGTAGTACCGAAGGGAATGTCTTGCCTGATAGGCGGTAACGCCTTTGGGGACTATTACCAAGGGCATGGGTGTCAGGCCTACACATTTCACACATCTCAACATTCATGCAACTTTTGTAAATTTTGGAACAAATCATAATCAGGGCTAAACTTCTGAAATGCAGGTTGCTTTATTGTCAACTGTGTAGGCCTGACACCCATGCTTTTCCTGTACGGTTGTAACTTTTGGATTGGTCGCCCTTGTTGGTGTAACTATCGCTGATTTATCTGGCAGTTCTATTTTGTCTAAAATGCTCGCCTCTATTAATGAAGCAGAAATTAATCTTCTAAATAAATCTTCATCCTTGACTGCCCAATGTGTTCTATTCATTTCCCAATCTCTGATATCCAATAACGGAGTGATTGGCTTGATTGAGGAAAACGGTATTGCTGGGATTTCGTCAAAAAAGTTATATTCTACCAACAGATTGCGGCCGCGTTCTTTAATTGCGGTCAGGAACCCGATACGAACATCAGAGTCAGTTCCTTCATATGCAAAAAGGCACGGATACGACTTTAATGTTTTAATATCATTGTCTGTTAAAGCTTCAAGAGCGTTTGAAATCTTATCATTAGTGAACTCAAGGAACCTGCTGCGATGATATTCATAAAATGGTTGATCCCAAGCGCCTTCCATTGCGGTCACAAATAAATTGTACATTCTATTTCCCTGCCTACAAGCTTAATCGCTGACGCAGTCAGCACCGCGATTCTCGGCGACGCAGTCGCCGAGAACGTCGCCTTCACCCGTATATCGGGTGAAAGGCGTGGTTGGGACATTTGGATAGAAAGGCATAGGCGGTCTAGCCATAATGCTTACATGACCTGCTCAATTTTGTCCCGATTCAAGGGCTGACCCCGTTCCCTTCATGCTGAGAATTAGCCCACTGTATTTTATCGAGTTAATCAGGCCACTATATTTACTATGACTAGACAACCCTATTTCACGCCAGAGCAGAAGATAGCAAAGATAATTCAGTATGAGGTTGAACCTTTCGAATTCTTTTTCCCGCAAGCTATAAGACTTACAATGAGTAATGTCGTTTCGAAGTTCCACAATTCTTATAATGTCTTTCTCTAAGTGTGAAATTCTTTCGTAGATATCGTCACTTAGAGATCTCATGAAACCTAGGATTGCAGATTGGGCGGGTATTTTTTGACGATTCACTTTTCTGAAACGCTCAGTTAGTTTTTTGGCATACTTATTCTTGACACTTGCATTCGTTAACTGTTCTCTCAGTTTGTCTAGGAGGGGCTCCAATATGGAATCGTCTACATACGAGCTCTCGATATAGCTGAGTCGTTCTACAATTCGAAATAGCCCAAGAAATTTCTCCTCTACATTATTCATATTGTCGTAAATATAGAATTTTCTATATATATCCCTTCCCTTGTCATTCAGATTGAAATACTTTTTGAATATTTCTACAGGGAATATTTCTTCTTCCTCTTTATGGAACGGTGAATTAGTATTGAAGGGGACCAAAATGTCTTTGTTTCTTATTTCATTCTCCATCGTTGGTGACTCAGAAAAGTAGTATGGCAACTCATGAGTACCCCTAGAAGAACTTAAAAAGGCCTTTTCGATGACAACAGGTTGTCCTGTTAAAACATAAAAAAGAGATAAAATCTCGGTTGTTATTTGCTTAATCTCGTTGAAACACGGATATTTCTTCCTAAAATATACTGCAAGGTATGGAGGATATTCAGAAGTGATGCAGTGATGATTAGGATCTTGCCTCCATTCACCCTTATAATGAACTGTAAGTGAAATATTTTCGGTTGCATCGACTCCGAATTCATACCTCAAGTCTATGTCTGAAGTGGGAAGTCTAGTATTTACAGCGTTTCTGAATATTCTTAGTTGTTTCTCTGTAATTCCCAACCATTTAGTAATTATTGGTGAGTGGAAGATTATGGAAGAAAATTCTTCATGTTGATAGCGGGAACCCGGATGCTCCTTGCTAACATAGAAATATCTGACTGAAAACACAATATGGAACGATTGTCGACCATCTGCACCATGTATGGTACGCTGATTAAAGCGAAAGACTGTTAAATCATAAAGGTGAAATAAATGCCATGAATCGACACAGGATACATATTCTATGTTCTCACCCCTTAACTGGTTGTAGGTTATAATACATTCATTACCAATAACCTCTCCATAAACCTCTAGGGTTGCACCTTCTTTGTTGATGGAAAGGGAACCAGAATAGTATCTGGAATTCCCAATTTTGACATCAACCTCGAAGGACTGCTGTTTGCCGTGTCGTATTTCTTTGATTTCAGTTGACATTATTGCTTTCCAGCAGGTGTGAAGCAGTGTCACGTTTCACACTGATTCTTAGGTCTATTACAGTGTATGTTTTTTTGCCTTTGCAATGCAGCCAGGGGTTGTCTCCTTCCTTTAGATTGGTTGTTGAGATGTCAGGGCCTCTGAATAATACTATGTTGACTCCGCCTTTCCTGATACTGCTTTTATATTGAATTCCTTTCATATAAACATCAGCGTCTTTACCGTCATCACCTGGAAGGTAGAAATGTTCTTTGAAATTTACGGTCTTTATGAACTCGGTGAATACCTGTGTTGGAATGTATTCGATTCTGTTGTCTGTGCGTCGGAGTGGTCTTGATATTTCGTTTCCGAAATGCGCTAGGAAAGGCTTATAATACTCTTCGTAAAAAAAGCTGTATTCCTCGTTAAATATGCTCATCCTGGGCTCAATTTTAGTTGCTAGGTTTAGGACAAGCAAGTCCTGAATCATTTTGAATTCTGCTACATCGACTTTCTCAGCCAGGCCTGGGCGGACCTCTTGGATGCAGGTTTCGTGATCCATGCCCCCGTAGAAAAACGATATCCCTGCCGGGCTCATCCTGCTCCCTGACGCGTATTCGTTGGGCGGGCTTGTAAGGTCGGCGTGCTGAAAGTTTTGATTGTTCTTGTTGATTCTTGCCCGATATATCGTCGTTCCTTCGGGTACAATGTTGATTAAGTTTGGCATGTAGGTTTCTGCGAGATGGAAAAGAAACCTGCTCGGTACGCCATAGTCGTGCGGGCTTTCTTCCCCGTAAGACAGGAACGTCGTGAACCGCTGCTGGGTTTTGACGACATTGCAGAAATTCTCCCAGTATCTTATATCGTCAGGATCTCCCGGAGGCGGCCCGTAAGGGTCTTTCGTCACATAGGGAGTAGCATCATTCGTGACAAGGTCGTTTAGAAGCTCGGTAGGGTCATCCAGGCTGTCTGAGAATATTTGCTCTTCCTCGGTCAGGATGTCATCTATGTCTAGAGTCGGCAGCTGGTAGCCTCCTTCTGCGGAGATGTAGCTGATCTGGTTTGCAGCTTCCTCATAGTGCCTGAGGACCCCTTCCATGGTGAAACTGCCTACCTCTTGCACTTCCAGGACGTGTACGTCTCGGCTTCCGCAATAGTCGCAGTCACCGAATTGTCCTTGGGACTCAATAAACTCTTTTATCTCTTCGTCTGAGAAGCAGTTTGTGCAGCAAAGGTTGTCCATAATAAACAATGTTCAATCCTTTTCAACAGCATAGAGCGCCACGTTGCTGGCTATGCCTGGAGATCGGAAAGTTTTGGTGTCTGTTACCCCGCATGCTTCGGCAAACTTGGCCCTTGTTGTTTCAATCCAGTTCCGGTCTCTTCGGGCGTGCTGGTAAAAAACCATCCAGTCGTTTGGTTTCAGGTTGTTCCAGAGCGTTCTGATTTCATCTTGCTTTACATGTGCCTCTGTTGCTCTTGTCGGCTCGATGCCTGTATCCGGGTCGAGGAACACGATTTTCTTGTTTCCTTGATGTCTTTTTATGACGGACAGGACGTGCCTGATGTATTCGTCACGGCTTGGATGGCTGAACGGCTTAGTTATGACCAATATTTCCATGTTCGTTCGCTTGGCGAGGTTGCGGATGTTACTTATGTCCCGAAAATGGCTCCACACCTCGTTGGAAATAGGAGCAGTATCGTTGCCTGTTTCGAGCTCAGCCCGAGGAGGATCTTCTGTCAGGAAGCCCACCTGGATAATAGTTTCCAACCCGTAGGTTTTTGACAGGTGAATCAGGGTCCACCATTTTACCAGGTCCCGGTCGTCCCCGTACCATTTATGCTTCATACGAACCGCTATCCATCAACTTCATCAGCGCCTGACGTTCCTTCGCAATGATCTGAGCCTGACCCGCCATAACAATACCCCTTTCTTTCCGCAGACAAATACCTCTACATAACAGGACTATAAAAAACTATGACCTGGTCGCACCTAACCAGTGATTGAGCAGTTTCTGTGTAACTTTCCTGATAAAAAAAGTATTGCCAATAAAAACGGCCTATTTTATAATTTTTCGAACTGCATAACTCCACAAATTGAATGTTATAGAGTTAACTGGATAATTCCAATAAAAGAGATCCCTGCCGAAATAAGAGTGCTTTATGATGCCCCTCTCATAAAAAAAATGGCCACTGAAAGATACCAATTTTATTATCGCAAGCTGAATCGGAGGCATATCCCGCCGGGTCAATGTAACGTCCTGTAGATTCCGTGAATCCTGTCCAAACAGTTATTCCCATATCCAAGGCTACCCTAACGTTGCAACTATAGGGGCTATAACCCCGTGCCAGATCCATTTAAGTGCCTCCCCTACCCTCTTCAGAGACAACAACGGCACGGGCCAGCATTTTCTTTGCACATCTAAGGGATAAAGAGGGTTGCGGATTAGTGAAGAAGGTTTTGCTCCCAACAGGGCAGAAAGCCTCCTGTCAGGAGATGATAGGGCAGTATTTGAGGTGTTGCTCCATGGGGAACCTCTGGATGAAAGGTTGAAGGGTTCAGGGTTCAGAGTTGGGTTGGGCCGACCAGTTTATAGTCGATGCCTTTTCTCTCCACGATTTAGCTCTACTCTTGCTCAAAGAGATTCAACCGCCTCTTTTCTTCATACACCTTTTCTGATAACAGCTCTCTGAGCAATGCCTGATAGGAAGTCATCCCCCTTATCCGTGCCAGCCTGCGCAGATCATCTATGATGAACCCT
>Ga0222626_1000972_pt1 | contig 14027 bp, 16 predicted proteins | sample AntAcemetageno91_FD_179862 | JGI IMG/M metagenome (GOLD analysis project Ga0222626, IMG submission 179862) | Saline water microbial communities from Ace Lake, Antarctica - #91 | ecosystem: Environmental > Aquatic > Non-marine Saline and Alkaline > Saline | place: Antarctica: Ace Lake | collected...
CCTAGACACGCGAATAAGGAACCGGTAACGTTTAAGGTGCTCGATACTTGGTTGGCAATGGAACCTAATCGGTCTGATCCGACGGATTCACACAAGCTGAAGAGCTATTCCAGCCCCCAGGTTTAATAACCCATAAAGTTCTCGTGAACTATCTTATCTGCCGGTAGGCCAAGATCCTCTTTCAGCATGGAGATCATTGCCTTGACCATCCCGGGAGGGCCGCAGACATAGAAGACCCTATCGAGGTAATCCGGTATGGCTTTTTGCACTGTGGCGGAATCCAATCTACCCGTCATTATTGTGGAACCCTCCGGAGGTTCTCCTTCAGTAATCATATAAGTCAGGGATAGATTATGATCTTCCCGTTCCATCTCATCAAAGTCCTCCCGGAAGACAAAATCGGCCGCCGTTCGGGAGCAGTAGATGACCCGAATGGAAGAGGAAGATCCAGTATCGGCTAGATACTTGCAGATAGACCGGATCGGGGTAATCCCGATCCCTCCCGATAAGAAGGCTACTTTTGGATACTCTCCCTCGAAGATAAATATTCCCATCGGGAGCTTTATCCGGACCTGGGCCCCGGGCTGTAGGGCAAGGAGAGCCTGGGAGTAGGGAGAGTCGGAAAGCTTTTTGGTGAACTCTATATATCCCTTCTCGGTCGGAGAATTGGAGAAGGAGAAGAAATGGGAGAGTTCTTCTCCCTCCCAGTCCAGAAAGAGCTGAAAGAACTGTCCGGGACGGAAATCTACTCCTCCTTGATCGTCAAATCGGAAACTTTTAACGTTATAAGTTCGGTCGATTGATCTCAGAAAAGTTGTATTAATTATCTCGGGCATCTTTGCCTCCCAGGTCTAAGTTATCACCACAGTTTACCCCGATAAAATCGGGGGCGATAACTCAGACGTTAAAGATAACAGACGTTAAAAAATAAGGACGGTGAAGAGGAAAACCGTTAAAAGCGCCCTGCAAAACGCGGGCACGCAGATCTTATCTTTCCTCATATCACGCGGTTGGCGGAGTGAAGACCCTGGTCCCCAGTTCCTTATCGAGCATGAATAGGCCTCCGCCCTGGTCACCGGCTAGCTTGAGTTTCTCAACCACCTCGGAGGCGGAAGCTTCCTCCTCCACCTGTTCATCGATAAACCACTTTAAAAATGACTCGGTGGCGTAATCTTCTTCGGCCCGTGCCAGTTTAACCAGGCCATTGATCAGACCTGTCACCATCTGTTCATGCTCATAGACGTGCTCAAAGACAGCCAGGGGAGAGGCCCACTCGGTCTCCGGGCCATCAATCGGCTGGAGATTAACCTTTCCGCCCCGTTCGGGAAGATAATTAAAGAATTTATGGGCGTGACTCAACTCTTCCTGAACCTGAATCGTCATCCAGTTGGCAAAGCCTTTCAGGTTAATTGACTCGCAATAGGCAGCCATTGAAAGGTAGAGATAAGCTGAGTATATCTCCTTATTGATCTGCGTATTTATCGCAGCCTGCATTTTTTCACTTAACATGTTTTCCTCCTTAGCTCAAGCTTACTCAAAAAGGTATTTTTAACTTCTTGTGTTCAAAAAACTAAATATTCACCACGAAGAACACGAAGATTTTTTATAAATGAGCTGAATACTGTATTTTATCGACTATTCTTCGTGAACTTCGTGCTCTTCGTGGTAAAAAAACTGTTCGAGTAAGGTCTAACTCCTCCAGAGCCCATGGACGGAGCAGTATTCCCTTGCGACGGCGCCTTCCCCGGCCAGCTTGAACTTCGCTTCAGCGGCTTCACCCGGCTTTAAGAACTTGCGGGGAGAATATTTCCCATCCGGAGTGATCATCTGAATCCACTCGATGTAATGCGCGTCCTCCATCGGATGGGGGGTACTCCCTACCGTGACAACGGAACCGTTCTCTCCTCGTTCAACTACCGGGACATGTTTTTCCGTTGTCTGATCGGCGGTTTGCTCTTCCATCAGTTTCATATCGCTGCCACAGCATACAAGGACTCCGCCGCCGGCGTGGAGTACCTCCACGATGTTACCGCAGGTTTCACACTTATAAATCTCAAATCTCTTTGTCATTTCTATTCTCCTTTTTAGCCACAAAGGCACTAAGACACTAAGGAAATATTACTCTGTAAACTTATAATGGACGATCTTCAAAACATAAAGCAGCGACCGAAGGAAGCTGGTTTATTACCAGTTCTCTCCCAACAGCTCGAAATAGGCTTGCGGATGGGCGCAGGCAGGGCAGATCTCGATGGCATCGTTACCTTCGTGGATATAGCCACAGTTGAGACAACGCCAGACCTTCGGCTCTTCCCTCTTGAAGACCCGGCCTAGCCTGATGTTATCGGCCAGGTCGAGATAACGCTTCTCGTGCTGCTTCTCCGCCACCGCGATATGCTCCATTACCGTCGCGATTGCCTCAAATCCTTCCTCTCGAGCGGTTTGGGCAAACCCGGGGTACATCTCCGTCCATTCATAATGTTCGCCGCCTGCACTCTCCTTCAGATTATCCTCGGTGGCTCCGATAACGCCGAAAGGGAATGCCGCGCCCTCGGCCAGACCGGATTCACCCCCGGACATGAACTTAAAGAGACGCTCAGCATGCTCTTTCTCCTGGCCGGCGGTCTCTTCAAATATCTTCGAAATCTGGACAAAACCATCCTTCTTCGCCTTACTCGCGAAATAGGTGTAGCGGTTCCTGGCCTGGGACTCCCCGGCAAAGGCCGTCATCAAGTTTTTCTCAGTCTGTGATCCTTTCAACTCCATATTTCCTTCTCCTTTTCAGTGATAACACCTATTGACACTTGAATTATTATTCTTTCTCGAACTGGTCCTTGCCGACTCCACAGAGCGGGCAGACCCAATCCTCCGGAAGATCATCAAATGAGGTCCCGGCTTTTATCCCGGCATCGGAATCACCAACCGCGGGATCATAAACATATCCACAGATCATACAGGTATACTTGTCCATCTTTACTTCCTCCTTTTTAAACCCGAGATAAACTCCGGCTATTTTCCTGGTTCAGTTGCTTTTTTACTTTTTCGTCCCTCGGCCCCTCCGGCACCGGGGGCACAGACCGGTAAACTCCAATTTATGGCCGGTAACCAGACAATTGGTTATCTTATTCGCGTCATCTTCAATCTCGCTCTGAAAAGGCAGATTAACATCCAGAACCCTTCCACAGTCAATACATCTCATATGATAATGGTTGTCGGTCCTGCCATCAAACCTTTTCTGGCCTTCATCGTCAAGATCCAGCTTGAGGATATGTCCGTCCCGGGAGAGTATATCCAGGTTACGGTAAACAGTCCCCAAACTCACCCTTGGTAATTCCAGCCGGACCATATCATAGACTTCACCGGCGGTCGGGTGGGAGGTGGTATGCTTGAGCTCCTCCAGAATAACCTTCCGCTGCCGGGTCATTCTAATTAGCGGTTTTTTTTCAATGACCTTCATAGCTATAGCTTATTCATAAATGATTCTACCACGAAGGACACGAAGAGATTTTACAGCAACAGAAATAATTACAAACCTTCTCTGTCTTTTTCTTCGTGTCCTTCGTGGTGAATATCTAGTTTCTTAAGAACAAAAAATTTATAAAATCCCTAAAAATATCGCTTCAGCAATCCCTCGAAGGCCTTCCCGTGGCGGGCTTCGTCTCTGCACATCTCATGGACCGTGTCATGAATTGCATCGAGGTTGAGCTGCTTGGCCCTGGTCGCCAGATCCTTCTTTCCCTGGCAGGCTCCATACTCTGCCTCAACCCGGGCTTTCAGATTTTCTTTCGTGTCGGCAACCAGCACCTCCCCCAGCATCTCCGCGAATTTCGCGGCATGCTCGGCTTCCTCAAAAGCGATCCTCTTGTACGCCTCGGCTACTTCAGGGAGACCTTCCCGGTCAGCCTGGCGGCTCATGGCAAGATACATGCCGACTTCGGTACACTCCCCGGTGAAGTTCGCCCTCAGGCCATCAAGAATCTCCTGATCAACACCTTTGGCAACTCCGATATTATGCCCATCCGCCCAGCTCTTCTCCTCCGAGCTCTGCTCGATGAACTTACTGGCCGGGGCGCCGCATTGCGGGCAATTATCCGGGGGGTTTTCACCTTCATGGACATAACCACATACTGTACATACCCATCTCTTCATATTACTACCTTCTTCTAATTAGATGCGCGGCGGCGGTAAAGCCGGTGATGGCATCCCGGTTAAGCTTATTTTTCCAATGGCTTATGACAGAACCACCAGTCAAAGCACTCATATTCTTTTTCGCGGGTTTTCGCGTCTTCTTCGTTAGTTGGCGGAGGAACAATAACTCGATCTCCGATCAGTTCGTTATTTGGCCAACCGGCCGCTATCGCCCCCTGTTTGTCCGATATCTGCAGGGCCTTAACCGCCCGGACAACTTCATCCATGTTCCGCCCCACTTCCTGCGGGTAATACATGATCAGGCGGACTTTGCTTTCCGGATCAACAATAAAAACTGCCCGGACGGTATTGGTTCCTTTGCCGGGATGGAGCATTCCCAGTTTCATAGCTATCGAATCATTGGCCGCTATGATGGGAAATTTAATCTCTATATCCAGCTCGGCCTTTATCCATTGAACCCATTTGATATGAGAAAATATCTGGTCAATTGACATTCCAATCAACTTACAACCAAGCTCTTCAAATTGATCATATCTTTTTTGAAAAGCGACAAACTCAGTTGTACAGACCGGCGTAAAATCCGCCGGGTGACTGAACAGGACAAACCATTGTCCCTTCATATCCCCTGGGATACTCATCGGGCCATGAGTGGTCTGCACGTTTAACTCCGGGAAGTCATCCCCGAGTAAAGGCATGTTTATCTTTTTCTCTTCCATCTTTCTCTCCTCCCTTTTTTATAGCCGTAGTAATTTTATCATACAATTACCCGGCATTTCTCAGGGTGCCATCACCCCATTATGATAATAGTTATTATTACTAATAGCATAATCCGAATTGCTGTCAAGCAAGAAAATCATTTTATGAAAAAAATCTTTATCGCCCTTAGAACTTCGCATAGGAGAGAGGACGCTGCGAGAGGACGGAATTTTATGAGAAGTTAGCACCTTTGGCGCATCCTCATAGCTGCAGCTTTCGGGCCGCCATTAGTGGCTACCTGAAGAGATAACAACTAATATGGAGCCAGATTACAGATCTCCTCCAGCTCCATTACTATAATGTATTTAGGGTCAGGTAACTGGAGTTCGGGATGATCGCTATGTCCCGGTTTCCCATGGATATTTCTGATGATCCGGGAGGTAACCCGGTTGTGAATTCGCCGCCGCCAGGCTTTCATTACCGAATCGGGAATCTTCTCTCGAGGAATGATTCCGGCTTTGCCTTTCAGGCAATAGCCTTTAAACTGATGAACATTAACCGCCGTTATACTCATCCGGGGATTATTCTTCAGATTCCGTAAGGTATTCCCGTGAAATAAATCCATAATATATAACTTCCCTTCCGGGGAGATCTTTAATAATCCCTTGCAGGCGCAGTGCGGCCCATTTTCGCTGTCTACCGTAGAAACTATAACGAAGTCCTGCTTCTCAAAAAACCATATAACCTCTTCAGGTACTTTTTTCATATCTTGCTGCCTCTGAATGTTAATAATCACTAAAATATAATATCACCACGAAGAACACGAAGTTCACGAAGAGATTTTAGAAAAATAGAGATAGTTTGAAATGCTTTTCAGTATTTTTCTTCGTGTTCTTCGTGATCTTCGTGGTTAATTAAGCTACGGCACAGGTGCTAAGTTATATTACCCCAACGCCACATCCAGGGTCATCATGACCATGAACCCGAAGATGGCCCCCATGGTGGCAAGATCGGTGTTCCCAGCCTGCTGAGACTCGGGGATAAGCTCCTCTACCACCACAAAGATCATCGCGCCGGCGGCGAACGCCAGGGCATAGGGAAGTAGCGGCCGGGCCAGCATAACTACCGCGGCCCCGATTACTCCGGCGACAGGCTCTACCGCACCGGAGAGCTGACCATACCAGAAACTCTTGAGACGGCTCATCCCCTCCCTCCGCAGAGGCATCGAGACTATGGTCCCCTCCGGGAAGTTCTGGATGCCGATCCCGATTGCCAGGGCAACCGCGCCGGCAAAGGTGGCCGAGGGGAGGTTAAAAGCCAGGGCCCCGAAAGCTACCCCCACCGCCAGACCTTCCGGTATATTGTGCAGGGTAATCGCGAGAACCAGAAGAATGCTCCGGTGCCAGGAGGTCTTGATCCCCTCCGCTTCCGATATCTTGAGACCGGGGTGGAGGTGGGGGAGAATCTTATCGGTCAGCCAGAGAGAGGAGGCCCCTAAAAAGAACCCCACCAGAGGAGGTATCCAGATCAGTTTCCCGTAGCCGAGTTCTTCTGCCATCTCAATCGAGGGGGCAAGCAAACTCCAGAAACTGGCCGCGATCATCACCCCGGCCGCGAATCCGAGCATCCCATCCATCATCCGCTGTCGGACGGTCTTGGCAAAAAATACCAGGGACGCACCAAGCGCGGTTACCCCCCAGGTAAAGAGAGTGGCAATGAAAGCCTGGAGAACCGGATTTAGTGTTTTAAATGTTTCCAGCATAGCTTTAGCTTACTTGCTTCTTGGCGATACTGCTCAGCAAAGTATTAAAGGACTCCGCAAAAGAGGCGACCCCATCATCCTGCAGCTTCTGGGTAATGGAGTCCAGATTAATCCCCAACTCATCCAGCTGGATGAGTTGAGTATATGCATCTTCCAGATAGTTATCAATGGTAGAAGTCACGATGCCGTGATCGAGAAATGCTTCCATGGTCGCCAGAGGCACCGTGTTAACGGTATCCGAACCGATCAGACTGTCCAGATAAAGGGTATCGGAATAGAGGGGATTTTTAGTGCCGGTACTGGCCCAGAGCGGACGTTGCGCCCATGCCTTTTTTAAGGCCAACTCTGCCCAGCGCTTACCGTGGAAATTTTCCTGGAAATGACCATAGGCGATCTTCGCGGACGCGATAGCCGTCTTCCCCTGAAGATCCGATACGTTGCGTTTATCCAGTTCTTTATCCACGGCTGTATCGATACGGCTGATAAAAAAAGAGGCTACCGAGGCGACCCGGCTAAGATCTCCGGAAGTGGCCGCCAGTTTTTCCAGGCCGTTCAGATAAGCCCCGGCCACGGCTTGATAGTGGGTCAGGGAGAAAATCAGGGTCGCGTTAACATTTATGCCCTCACCGATCAGGGTCTCAATGGCCGGGATCCCTTCGAGAGTAGCCGGCACCTTGATCATAACATTGGGCCGTCCCAGGATTTTATAGAGGCGCCGCGCATCAGTAATAGTGCCCGCGGTATCATGGGCCAGCGTGGGGCTGACCTCCAGGCTGACGTAACCATCCTCCCCGTTGGTTCGGTCATAGAGGGGTCGGAGGATATCGGCGGCATCTCCGATATCTTTTAGAGCCAGCGCCTCGTAAATCTCCTCCACTGACTTCCCTTCGCCCGCCAGTCGCGCCATCTCCCGATCATAATCAGAACTTCCGGCTATGGCTTTTTCAAAGATAGTTGGATTTGAGGTCAGGCCCCGGATTCCTTCATCTACCAGCTCAGTAAGCCGACCGGTGGTGATGAGAGAACGGCTGATGTAGTCAATCCAGACCGCCTGGCCCAGGTCAGAAAGTTCGTGTAATTTGGTCATGGTTGCCTCCTGAGGACTTAGCTTCGCAACTTATTTCACCGCAGAGAGAGATAAAAAATACTATTCTATATGATTAATAAAGTTATTACATTCACTCACTACTAAAATATAATAGTTTTAATAAGATCCTCTGTTCTTTCTCCGCGTTCTCTGCGTCTCTGCGGTGAAATTATCTATCTTCATTGTTTAAATGTTAATTGAAAAGACGGGCCAGCTTATCCAGCATCTTTCCTTTCCATCCGGCCAGAATGTCTTCGTAATATTTATCGGCTACCTTCCGACTCAGGCGGGAGAGGGTCGGATAGACGTGGATCATCCCCGAGATGGTGGTAACCGGGATATTGGCCTGCATGGCAAGAACCCATTCGTGGATCAGTTCGCCGGCATTGGCTCCCACGATAGCAGCACCCAGGACCACTCCCTTCTTTCCGCAAATGATCTTGGCCATCCCCTCCGTCTCCCCGGCGGTCACGGCCCGGTCAACCTCACCGTAAGGAAACCGTAAGACCTTGAACTCAACTCCGGCTTTTTTTGCCTCGTCCTCGGAGAGACCAACCCGGGCCAGTTCTGGGTCGGTGAAGGTAGTCCAGGGGACCACCCGGTAGTTCGCCTTCTTCTTGAAAGGGAAGAGGGCGTTCTGGACCACAATCCGGGCCTCGAACTCGGCCACATGGGTAAAGAGGAACTTATTCTTCACGTCACCGACCGCCCAGATGTTATTAGCGGTAGTCCGGAGATGGTCATCAACTTCAACCCCCTTCGGCGTATATTCAACCCCTGCCTTCTCTAGGTCCAGACCATCGACATTGGCGGCCCTCCCCAACGCGACCAGAATCTCATCACCGCGGACCTCTTCTACTTTCCCATCCTTCTCATAGGTAACAACTTTCTTATCGCCTTCCTTCTTTACCCCGGTGATATCAACGCCGGTGGCGAAAGTAACTCCCTCACTCTCCAGCCGTTTCCGGATCACCGCTACCATGTCCCCATCCTCGCGGGGCATGATCTGAGGGGCCTTGTCAAGAACAGTGACCTTGACCCCGAGTCGGATAAACGCCTGGCAAAGTTCAATCGAGATCGGTCCGCCCCCGATATGAATCAGGGAGGCGGGAAGTTCCTTGAGGAGAAAGACATTCTCATTAGAGATATATCCGGTCTCTTTAAGTCCCGGGATGGGAAAGACATGGGGACGCCCGCCGGTCGCGAGCACGAACTTCTTGCTCTCCATAATCCTATCCCCGACCTGAATCCGGTGAGAATCGAGAAAGCGGGGGGAGCCGAAGACGACCTCCACCCCTTTCTCCCGGAACCGTTCCGGATCGTCGTGTTCACCTATTTCAGCCTGGATAGCCCGGACATGTTCCAGTATCCCGGTCGAAGAGAATATCGGCTCCATCTCTCCCAGCCCGAAGCGATGAGCCTCTCGGATGGTCTGGGCCACTTTGGCGGAGTGGAGGAGGGCCTTACTGGGAACACAGCCGGTCCAGAGGCAGTCGCCGCCGAGTTTATTCTTCTCAACCAGGGCGACTCTAAGCCCCATCCGGGCGGCGCCCAGAGCTACGACCAGTCCACCAGACCCGCCGCCTAAAACGATGAGATGGTATTTTTCCATTTTAATCTCCTATATTTATATTTCGTTTAATCTCCAATCATAAGTCAGATAATCAATTGAATATTTCTTCTCCGCCCCTAAATCGGACCGAGATTTTTGGATGAATTTCCATACCCCGCCTGAAGGGCGAAAATCATCTTCAAACCAATTAAAAATTTTAGAAATTTCCGCCTGGTTATCTTTGATCCGGATTCCCTTGGTCACGTTATTTAAGAAATTACTGGTATTCTCATCAAGCTGCGAATCAATCTCCTCAGGCAGATAAACTCCCTTTCTTAAGTCAGGGCAGGAGAGTGAGGCGCAGACAATGGCGAAGTGGATCCGCGGTTCTTTGAATTGTTTCCTCAGGATCTCATGCTCAATCTCACTCAGGGCGTACTCTTTCTCCCCGATGAAACCGGCATCCTTCTTCCAGACCGAGGTAAATAGGGAACCAATGTCTTTAATGCTCTCAACCGGATAGTTATCGACTACGATCTTGATCGCCAGGAAGTTATAGGCGTTAATCCAAAAGGCAAGCGAATCGTTGCCGCTCTTCAGTGTGAGAAGTGAAAACTTCTCCAGTCTTTTCACCATCTCTTTGAAGGCGGGATCATCCTTGACACCACGATAATCCAGTGCCGCCAGCTTGATCCCCTCTATGGTAGCGGGAGAGAGATGGTTATCCAGCAGTATCTGGTACGGACGCCAGAAGGAAGCCTGATCGGCCAGGACCATCCCCGCAAGTTTTGCCGGCTCGGGCCGAGCTAATGAAAAATCCATGACCAGTCCTACAAGTAAGAATATAAGAAGCGATATTGTTTTGATTATTTTTTGACCTCCAGGTTTCTTTCAATAAACTGTCTTCGGAATTTTCCCGATATCCATCGGGATCCCGAGTTGTTTCATATTAAGTCTCGGGTCCCGAAATCCTTCGGGATCCCGGTTGTCTTAATTGATATTACCGGGACAATAAATTTGCGTCCCCGAAAAATGACTTCGTCATCTCGGGGTAAAAATTCGTAGTTGTTTTATTTTCAATTAGCGAAGATTTCTCCGCCCCGAAGTTTTAATCGGGGGCGAGATTCGCGGTTTAATTAATTGCGGAGCTAAGTTCCTATGCGCTCTCCGCAGTTTCTTTCTCCTCTTCTTTCTGTAAACACTCCCCGGCGACACAGGTATTGGAGAGAGCCTTGTGGGCTACTTTCGTAATATAGATGGTGACGGCGACAGTGGCCACAAACCCGGCGATCTTCAATATCAGTTTGCCGGTGGTCGCCCCTTCCGTGACGGCATTTCCCAGCGAACCGATATAGACATACATCACCGTCCCCGGGAGCATACCAATCCAGGTAGCGAAGAAATATTTAGAGAGGTTAACCTTTGTCAGACCATAGGCGTAGTTGAGCAGAGTAAAGGGAAAGATCGGCGAGAGCCGGGTCAGGAAGACGATGAAAAAACCACGCTCACCAACCGCCTCGTCTATACTCTTGAATTTCGCGTTCTGCTCCACCTTCCGTGCGATCGCGTCACGGGCCAGGTACCGACCTATTAAAAATGCCGCTGTGGCCCCCAGAATGGAACCAATTGAGACCAGAACGGTTCCTCCGAGCAAACCATAGACCAAACCGGCACCAATAGTGAGGAGCCAGGCCGGCCCGGCCAGGACGGTCAGAAGGATATAGACACCGATAAAGATCAGGTAGCCGAGTGTTCCCTGCTGCTCGATCCAGGTGATGAGGCCGTTATCTCCCACCAGCCACTCCTTAACCGGGAAGGTCTTGAATATAACAATTAACCCGACCAGGATGATGATGAGAAGAATGATTTTGACTATTCGACTGCCTTTTGATTTTTCTGTCATGGTTTAGTGCCCCTAGCTTGAACTTGCTCGAAAAGCCTTTTTAACCACGAAGATCTGAAAAAATTGAACTAAATTCTTTTTATTTCTCAACAGTTCTTGGTGTCCTTCGTGATCTTCGTGGTGAATCAATTCGTTGTAAAAAATAGAACTTATTTAGTAATCCAGTTCCGACCATCCTTCAGAAGCAATCTATCCGAATCCCCCGGCCCCCAGGCCCCGGCGGCATAATTCGGAAAATCACCTGCCGGGTTCTCCTCCCAGCGGGCGATCAGCGGATCAACCACATTCCATTGGGCGGCAATCCCATCCTGGCGGACGAATAAAGTCAAATCTCCCCGCATGCAGTCGATCAAGAGCCGTTCGTAGGGAGAGTGCCGTTTGGTTTTGAATACCTTCTGATAGTCAAACTCCATATTAACCGGGAAGATCGTGTTTCGAGAAAGGGGATATTTGACACCGAAATGGAGTGTGATCTCTTCCCGGGGTTGAACAGTCAGAAGCAGGAAGTTCGGTTTCAGGATATCACAGGTATGGCTGAAGAGTCGAAGCGGGGGCTGCTTGAACTGTACACAGATCTGGGTTATCCGCTTGGGGAGGCGCTTTCCCGCCCGGATATAGAAGGGCACTCCGGCCCAGCGCCAGTTATCGATATGAAGTTTAGCGGCGATAAAAGTCGGCATATTTGAATCTTGCGCGACATTGTCCTCATCCCGGTAGCCGGGAATCGCGTTACCATTGATTCTCCCCGGACCGTACTGGCCCGGTACTGAGAAAGTGTCTATGTACTCTCTATCCATCGGACTGATGGAACGGAAGATCTTGACCTTTTCATCCCGGATATAATCGGCTTCAAAACCTACCGGGGGTTCCATGGCTACCAGAGCTACCAGTTGGAGCATGTGATTCTGGATGATGTCTCTGACTATCCCCGCCTGTTCGTAGAAATCCCCCCGATGTTCAATTCCGATATCCTCCGCCACCGTTATTTGCACATTATCGATGTAACGTCTGTTCCAGAGAGGTTCGAAGATGGAGTTGGCGAAACGAAAGAATATAATATTCTGAACTGTCTCCTTCCCCAGGTAGTGGTCGATTCGGTAGATCTGCCGTTCATCGAAAGCCTGCTGAATGGCATGGTTGAGCTGATCCGCGGATTCCCGATCACGCCCGAATGGTTTCTCGATGATAATCCTGGTGTCGAATCGATCTTTACAGAGCCGATGGTGTGAGAGGTGATCAATGATGGGCGAGAAGAAGATCGGGGGTACCGCCAGGTAATAGATAACCCGACGCTTATTTCCCGGCTGCTTCGCGGAGAGAAGAGCGAGCTCCCCGGCAAGTTTCTCATAGTTCGCGTCAGTATCGAAATCTCCGGAGAGATAATGGAGATGAGGACGGAATGATTCCCACCGCTTCTCTTCGAATGGTTCTTCTCCATTTTTCCGGATGGCCTCCCGGACCAGGTCCTGATATCTTTCAGCATCCATTTCGGGAAGCCCGAAACCGACGATCGAAAAATCATGGGGTAGGTCGCCCTCCCCGAAAATATGGAAAAGCATAGGCAGAAGTTTTCGTTGGCTCAAGTCCCCGGCACCGCCAAAGATAACCAGTATGAATGGATCTATGGTGAAGTCATCGATCCGGATGTCGCAAGTTTCTAAGGTTTTGCCGGGGATTGACCCGATTGTGGAGCCGGGAATACTCATCCAGGTTTAACCCCCATCCCCTTTTCTTGAAATCCAGGGGTCTCGCTCATATTGAGCGGTTATAATTAACCGCGTACTTTCCATAGGAAGACTGAGAACTAAAACTATTATCTCAGAATATGAAAAGTTGTAAATCCCCCCGAAAGGGGGATTTTGTAGGTTTTTTTAATAGGGGGGCTTGCTGGATAAAAAGATTAGGTTCTCTGTCATTTTAGTACCAACATAATATGGCTGAGAACCAAAAATTATTATTGATTTTCTCCCTTTATCGCGTGGCCGCCGAACTGGTTACGCATCGCGGCCAAGAGCTTGTCCGCGAAGGGTGCTTCTTCCCGGGAACGGAAGCGCGCCTGAAGCGCCAGGGTGATGACTGGAATAGAGACCCCCAGCTCAATCGCCTCATGGACCGTCCAGCGCCCTTCGCCGGAATCAGGGACGAAAGCGGCTATTCCTTCCAAATCCTGGTTCTCCGAAAGCGCCCGGGCGGTCAGGTCCAGCAGCCAGGAGCGGACAACGGAACCGTAGCGCCAGATCTCCGCGATTCGATGGAGGTCAAGACCGAACTCCTTCTTCTCCCGCATCAGCTCAAACCCCTCGGCATAGGCCTCCATCAGTCCATACTCAATGCCGTTGTGGACCATCTTGACGAAGTGGCCGGAACCGATCGGCCCCACCCGTCCCCATCCCTTATCGGGATCCGGGGCCAGCGTCGAAAGGACCGGGCCCAGCCGTTCCACGGCCTCCTCATTACCACCAACCATCATACTGTATCCCTCGGCCAATCCCCAGACCCCGCCGCTGGTCCCGACATCCACGAAATGAACTCCCTTCTCCGAAAGTTCCCGTCCGCGGCGGATAGAGTCTCTGTAGTTGGAATTCCCTCCATCGATGACAATATCTCCAGGGGAGAGAATTTCGCTCAGTTCTTCTATGGTTTTTTCGGTCGGGACTCCCGCCGGGACCATCACCCAGACGGACCGGGGGGGCTGAAGTTTCTTTACTACCTCTTCCAGGGTCCGGGCGCCTTCCGCGCCTTTATCCTCGGCAGATTTGATCGCCTCCTCACTCAGATCGAAGACAACGACCCGGTGACCGCCTTTTAGAAGTCGTTCGGCCATGTTGGCTCCCATCTTACCCAGTCCAATCATCGCGATATCCATAGGATTTTTTACTCC
>Ga0222626_1000974_pt1 | contig 13996 bp, 18 predicted proteins | sample AntAcemetageno91_FD_179862 | JGI IMG/M metagenome (GOLD analysis project Ga0222626, IMG submission 179862) | Saline water microbial communities from Ace Lake, Antarctica - #91 | ecosystem: Environmental > Aquatic > Non-marine Saline and Alkaline > Saline | place: Antarctica: Ace Lake | collected...
CGTGCCATTTGCATCTCCTCTTCTGAAGTATTGTTCAGAGAAGATGTTAGCCAATTTTGATGGGAAAAGGATGATTAAGAAATGCTTTTTGCATTCCGGAAATGATCAGAAAAGTGGTAAACTTTCCGCCGGAATGGGTGGCAGGTTTCACCCGGAATCAGTGGCAACTTTGTTCCGGAATGGGTGGCAGGTTTGAGCCGGAATCTGCAGTAAGGTGATAACGCTGCTAATCAGCCGCGTGGCCTTTTACGTCTGCTGAATTAGCTTGGTTATGTGGTCGCCCCGTGCCCGTGCTCCCTTTGAACCTCTTTCAAGGCACTTCATCAAAGCTAGGAAGCATTTCCAAACACTTTTCAAAGGCCTCTGTAAAAGCATCTATTTTAACAGGCAGCTGAAAGTAGAAGTCCGCAGCAAGTTTAGCTCTTGCTACTAGAGAGGAATTTTCGCTCAAGCCAGATAGGGCTATCACAGGTCTGCCATATGTCGTTTTGATTTGGGTGATGAGTTGCAGGGAATTTACCAGACGATCTCCAACAGAATTGACATCAGAAAACCGAATATTATTCATAATTAAAATAAAAATATCAATCGCATCGTTTTCGGCAAGTTCCATTATCTCCTCGCCATAAGAAGATGACCCAAGTTTTAGATCATATTTATCCTTAATTACTTCCTTGATGACGTCAGAAAATATATCTATAAACATCGGCTCAATTCCATCGCCTATCTGTACCCGGACTTGTTTTTTTTGCTCTTGTATAAGCTTAAGCCCGCGTTTGACCAAGTCTGACCTTTTTCTCGCCAAACTGCGATTTATAGGGGGAATGAACTCACCCTTATTGTGTTTGGACTCGTTGCTCATATGTGTACCCTTCTTTCGGTTATTCGAGCTAATCGTTCACTGGTCGAGGCAATCTCCTGCTTCACTCGTGATGCCATTTCAGCAAGCAAATCTCGCCCCTCATTTTCAGCCACATCGACATCTGTTTTAATTGATAGAGCTCGGATTTTTCGAGTTGAGCAATCTCCGTTTCAATTACTCGCAGTCGTTTTTCAACTTGGGCTATTTTTCGTATAACCCGAATCAGTTCTTCTGCTGTTCCCTCTCCCTCGAAAGCTTCAGGGCTGCTTTCCCATTCTGCAAGAATCGCCCATAATTTGGCTTCGTCGCCTTCCTCGTAAGCACAGTTGGCATCAGCCATCAATTGCTGACGTCGGGCACGTTCCTTCTCGTCTATAGCAAGATCGGGATGGATACGTTTGGCTACATCTCTGTAAAGCTTTTTCAGATTTTCTGAAGGTTCGAATTTTTCCTCTCTTGGTTCTTGGGCCATCCCTGTGGCCTGAGCAGATTCCCGGGCTTGGGCACGGGCTTGGGCACGGGCTTGGGCCGCTTGTTCCTGAAGATTGTTATTTTTAGGCTTCAGTCGTGCCTCAGCTTCGACTATCGGATGTGAAAAAAGGCACGACCTTTTGCATCCGGTGCATTTGGTGGTTATCTCAAATCTTATTTTCTTTACAATAATTTCCTTATGATACTGGCACTTTCTTTCGGAGATACCTCGTCCCAATATCCGCATGCTCTCTCATCAGTTCTACTTCCAGCTTCTTCTCTACCCAGGACACTCTTGATTAACTCAAAATTATTTCTGAAAATGTTACCTGTAATCATTAATCTTGGATTTTTAGTTATACGCATTTGAAGATAAAATGTATTTGGTGCACTTAGCATTGTGATTTCTGCAGCATTGCATCTATATTGGAAATCAATCTTACATTCTGCTTGCACTCTTACGATATAATCTTCCATTACAACTGCAAGATTAATATTTCTTTTTACAACCATTTCTTTTTCTTCTTCGTCGGATATATCAACTCTCGTCACCCCAAAAGATATCATTAGATTACTTACTGCATTAACTATTGAATCATCTTCGTCAATAAACCATTCACCATCAGTCCGTTTATTTGATAAAAGACCATGAATTGCTTGTTCAACATCTCTTGCATTATTTTCTGGGAATTCCCAAGCACAAATGGTTTCAATAAATATTGGAGCTTTGGTCCCTGACAACTGTTGTCTTCGTCCTTCTACATCTTTTGCAATTCCAATTTTCTTGTAATTGGGTAATTCATATCCGTTAACATCAGAAAATTTCTTTATGTAAATATGATTCATTTTTTCGCTCCAAGAGATAACGGGCTGCTCACTTGTCGCCGAGGCCGCTCCGGCCTTGACGATCAAGTGCAGTACATGTTAGGCTATTTTTCACCTGTTTTTCCAAGGTAAACCTCTTTCCCTGTTAGTTTATTGAAATAGACATCAAGCCCATCTTCATGCCTTAGAAACTCCAAACTTTTATCTACGTGCTCTATGGGCGCGAATACAAATGTTTGACTGAGGGAACCTTCATATTGCCATCCATCAGGAGTTAATAGTGGTTCTTCAACCCCACCGATGATTTGGCAGGTAGCTACTCGTTTTGAGTGGGCTCCATCAAGATTAACGTGACCGAACTCAACCCATTTACAATTTGCTGATAGACCTCGCTGTTGATCAACAACGACTAAATCAATTGCCTCGCTGGCTTTGAGATAAACAAAACCTACTTTTTCGAGATGTTTTACGTATGACTCAACATCCACTGGGCTCATAAAGCCAACCCTAGCGAGTCCGCTATCTGCACAGAGGGTTTGATTTGGGCAGTCTTCTACAAATGCATCCCAGCCACCAGGAAAATGTTGGTCTATTGCTGACCGCTTGATTACGACTGATATTGCTTCGACGAGAATTGCCACTGGTTTTTCCTTTGTAGCCGAAAAGCTAAGGGGCGCGGCGGCTTTTTGCCGCGTCCCTTTTAAGCGACATGTTAGCATTAATCTTGGTCAATCTCTGCAATATGTAGAGCCTCTGTGATATCTGTTATCCTTTGGTCATTGAGCAAGTTTGGGTGAGCTGCGAATCTCCACTTTGGAGTACTATTCCTGTACTCACAATATGTTGCTATATGCAGAAACTCGACAAATGGAATTTTTAGTGCATATTTGACCATCATGTTTTCGTTGAATACCACATAGACCAGAAAATCAAAGGCCTTGCTTTCAATGATTGAATTTTTTACATCACTCCGTGGCACTCTACGGCCTTCAAATATTCTGCCTTTTACCTCTATTTTTGTTCCGTCTTTCAATATAATATCATAACCTTCGTTAGCATTCGGCATTCTTTCTCCGCCGAAGGCTGTAGCGACAAGGTATTCGGCATATTCGCCGACTGGATTTCCCTTGTTCTTTGCTACGCCGACTTTCTCCAAGCGTTCCTTAGTGACTCGATCAAGGAGCAATAGGAGAAATGGATGGTTTATCGATTCAACAAAAGCCTTTATGTCATCTTCAGTTATCATAATCAATTATCCTATGCTAACGCCAAGCATAAGGCGCGGCGGCTTTTTGCCGTCGCTTTTCATGCTTTTGTTAGCTGAATTTTTCTGTTCTGAGCAAGGCTCTAAACTCATTTTCGATTTTTTCCAATATCGAAGGAACTCTCTCAGTAAATGCTTTATAAGCTTTTCCCCATTCATCTTCGTGCCTACTTTCGCTGATGTTCCCGCTCGTATACGCTCCCAAAGCAAAAATATAACTATACGAAGGCATTTGAGTATCTTTAAAAGCTTGCTCTATTCGATTACACAGTGCTTTGCTTAAATAAAGTTTATTCTTTTGAAATGTATCTCGAAATTCTTTAGCTCCTTGACCGAGCTGAGATAGTAGCTCTTGTCTTTCATCTTCCTCAACATGTTGCGCAGACATAAGAAAAGCCTTACAAATGGAAAGATATTCAATCAAGCCTATGTAAATTGCTGAAACTGCGTCGGTTCGTTTTTCATGTAACTTTGAAAATGTTATTTGTCTATCAGCGCCATCTCTTTTAAGCCACTCAGATACTAAAGATTTTGAAAGCCACGCCAACACAGCAATAAGCGCAGCATTACCACCAAAGGCTATTAAAATCGCTTTCCAAGCTTCCATCGTATAGTTCAACCTCTAATAAGCTAACGACTGAACTCACTGGTTTTTACGGAGCGCAGCGGAGTAAAAATCCAGTGCAGTGATTTGTTAGCTGATGGTTCGCAATACAGTTTCCTCATTTAGAACTAAGTTGCCTTTCTGTAAATTTTCTATTTTTTTCTTAAGCTCATTAAACTCTTCTAAAGATAGAAGATCCTCTTTAAATAGGACTCTCGCAAAATCATCTACATCCATATCATGTTTCATTGAATTTGCATCATAGCAAGTTGCAACAATGTTACGATAAGTATTATCACCGCCCTTAGATTGCGGGATTACATGATCAAGATAGCAGTTTTCTTCTGTTATTTTTTTACCTATATAGAAACACCGAAAATTTTCACGCTCCAATAAAACAGGCAACAATCTACGATCTTTATAGAAGTCCAAAGAATCCACATTAACTGTTTCTTTTTCCTTCTTCGTTATCAAACCAGCAATCTCGTGTGGAAGTATTAACTCGACAAGTATACCTTTATTGGATCTTTCAATAATTCTAACTGCACCTTTGGCTTCAAGAGACCTAATTTTTTTTGACCGAGTTTTCGTACTTGGGGGTTTTGTATTCACTCCTGTACCAAAACCAATTTCGGCGGTTCTTGTGCTATACAGCATTTGCTTTTGGCCAATTAGATATGTGTGCCTGAAAACATAGTGATAGATCGCTTGTTCATAGCTATCGAGCGTTGGAACAAGATGGTCTTGTATTTGTATCAAAATTTTTTCTAATACATTCATGTGATCCTCTTTCATTTACGCAATTCTTTTTTTACAGCTAACGTTTTGGTCACTTGCCGAGCGATTAGCGAGGTTAAGTGCACCTATTGGTTATGGGTTTTTATTGGAAATTTATCCCATTTGTTTTCATATGGTGTAACTGAACCCCAGTTGAGTCCAAATCCAGAAACATAACGAGTTCCATCTTTTTTTATTTTTGATATTTTCGCAAACTCGTTCCTTGAATCTTCGTGGGTTAAGATGAAATATCGCCATGAGGTCTGTTCGTCATTCGGAACCAACACAACTACTAAAAATAGTGCTTCTTCGCGATCTTTTTTGTCAAAAAATTCTTTTTGAACATAGAATGCGTAAGAACCAGAAATTCCTTTGACTTGTACTTTAAATGCTTTACCTTCTGGAACAGAACACAAAAGGTCAGTTCTTGGAGTATTTCCAATGGTAAATGCTACATCGTAACCACGCCTCGATAGTTCAGCTGAAACAGCGAGTGCAGCAGCAGATGCTGTATGTTGTTTATTTCTTTTCATTTTCTTCTCCATAACGTTCCGCATAAGCCGCCGAGTTTACAAGGTCGGCCTTAATGCGGTGGTTATACCAAAATATTTTAAGAGGTGAATATGTTACATAATATGTGCCCAGCACTAATTGGCGGAATAACAGTAGGAGTAGTGACTGCTATCGGAATAGGTATTTTTCTTTGGTTTAACACCATCCAAAAACAAAGATTAAATATGCTGCTATTAGCCCTGCTATTGCTCCACCCAAAATCATCAATAGAATTTCGCCAAGAGGTGTATCGTGCCATTTTTTCTGTGAAGCAACGGCGAGGAGATCTTCCGTGAGTTTTTCTTTTGGGTCACGACCATTAATTCTTTCCATGTTTATATTCCTTATGGGGTATAACGCCAAGGGTAACGGGCAACAAGGGTTTCCAAAAAAACAATTGAAAATACCCTCGTTCCAAAGTTGTTTCAATATTTAAGAAAAAGCCGCTCCTTGCTGTCCGGTTGACCCGCTGGTTGGACGAAGCCGCTACGCGGCAGGCAATTTGAGCAATTTTTTTCCCTGATTAACCTGCTGTAAATTCCTTCTTTCTTTGTGATAAAAAGAAAACGGCAAGGCAAGCACATTTGCCTTTCTTATCAATTATTACAAAGAGGAGGTTACAATGAACATCAACATGCCAAAAAATCCACAATTTATCAAGTATTATCGGAAACACCAAAAGTGTCTGAAACTCAATGGATTTCAGCCAAAAACCATTGAGGCATACTCAAGGGCAATCAGACGTATCGGAAACTATTTCGATTGCCGGATCGACAATCTTACATCTGACCAGTTACTTGACTATTTCAACGAACTCTTGGAGTCTCATTCCTGGAGCGCGGTCAAACTCGATCTGTACGGCCTGAAATTCTTCTACACCAGTGTGCTGAATAAAACCTGGCATGACATCCCCTTGATCAAGCCGCCAAAGACAACCAGGATTCCGGATATTCTGTCCGTCGATCAGGTAAAGCAACTCATTGTCGCAACCAACAGGTTGAGTTATAAGGTCTTCTTCTTCACAATCTACAGCATGGGACTGCGCCTTGGCGAAGGTATAAAGTTGGCAGTGGGAGATATAGACTCCGCCAACATGCGGGTTCATATCCGTGACGCCAAGGGTAACAAAGACAGGCTGGTTCCTCTGCCGGAAAACACATTGCGCATTCTGAGAAAATTCTGGGACCTTCACAGACATCCCCATTTCATTTTCCCAAACCGTAAAAGAGGACTGAAAAATGCAAGACTGGTTGATCGGCCTTTGGAAAGAGGTGGCATCCAGACAGCCATGAAAACCGTTGTCCAACAAATCGGCATTAAAAAAAAATCTCATGCCATTCCCTGCGTCACAGCTATGCAACGCATTTGCTGGAAGCAGGGGTTGATCTTATCGAATTGCAACAAATCCTGGGCCATGTCAGTGTCCTGACAACCTCCAGATACACCCATCTCACGACCAACACCCGAAACAATGCCTGCCAGGCTATCAATACGCTGGCCAACACCTTTGACATAACATGGGGAGGGGTCAAATGATTCTGCTCTCCTCGATCATCAACGAATTTGCCGACAGTTTTTTAGACCGATACAAAAACAGTATCATGCCGTGCCAGAAACGAGCTCTACAGGCTATGAAGCAGTGCAGGCAGGAGCATGGCCCCCACATGCTGGCACAATGTACAAATCATAACTGCTTAAAACAAACGTACATTCCCCATTCCTGCGGCCACAGGAGTTGTCCTCATTGCCAGAACCATGAAAGCCACCAGTGGATTGATAATCAGTTGGGAAAGCTCCTTCCGGTTCAATACTACCTGATCACCTTTACACTCCCCAGCCAACTCCGGGATCTTGCTTGGAAAAATCAGATGAAAATCTATTCTCTGATGTTCGCCTGTGTTCAGGATGTCCTGAAAACGTTTACCCAAAACCACAAAGAACTCCGGGGCAAAGCGGGATTTACAGCAATGCTGCATTCCCATTCGAGAGCACTTAATTATCATCCGCATATTCATGTTCTCATGCCCGGTGCAAGCATTAACGTAAAAACCGGATTGTGGCGGGTGAAATCTTCCGACTATCTTTTCAGCCACAAGGCTTTGGCAAAAGTTTTCAGGGCAAAGCTCCTGGAAGCTATCGTTGTCAATAAATTGCGGGTGCCGAAAGAGTGCCCGAAGGAATGGGTTGTTGACTGCAAAAATGTTGGCAAAGGCGACAAGGCATTAATTTATCTTGGCAGATATCTTTACAGGGGTGTTATCCAGGAAAAGGATATTCTGAAATGCGAAAACGGTATGGTCACTTTCAGGTATCTCAATTCCAAAACAAAGCAGTGCCAGACCAGAACGGTCACCGGTGAATATTTCCTCTACCTGCTGATGCTCCATGTTTTGCCAAAAGGTCTTCGCAGGGTCAGGGATTACGGTTTTCTCCATCCATGCAGTAAGAAACTCATCAGGATATTGCAGCTGGTTCTGCGTGTTAATCCCTTCAAGATGGTTAGACAATTGAAGAAACGGGCAAAGATCGTCTGCCCCGTATGCGGGGCAAGAATGAAAATTATCAGAACGATGATAGCGAAACCACCGGGCAGTCAACCTGTCTACTGCAGCTGCGCATGACCTAAAAAGGAGAAATCGTTATGTAACCCTCAAACGACATTACTGTTTGTCTTAGAAACCGACTCTCACGGCATGGGATACCTGCGCTCAAAAAACGATATTTTATGGCCCTGACAGGTAATTTTATCAGCGAAATCTATTTCAAAGATCGTTTTCCATGAAACAGTAGAAGCTCTGCCGCCCTCTTGTCTGATCCGGCAACTATACCCCAAAAAGATATTTTCTATTATTTGTTAATCGGGCTTGTCCAACAAACGGTTCAGATTGTGGTTCGCTTCGCTCTCACAATCTAACCTTATTCGTTAGCTTTTTAATAACTTAATTGCTTGTTGTTTTGTAATGGAGTGTCCATCATCTTCCATTAAAAGATGTTCACTGTTGCATTTCGGGTCAGAGCAAAAGAATACTTCGGGACCAACAGTTGAATTTTTGAGGGGCTTTTTACAAGATATACAACGCATTTTAAAACTTTTATCCCAAAGGACACCATATGCTTCCCGAAATTGTCCATATCTACGATACATACGCACAGAATATATCAGGAAAAGAGTTGATAATCCTAACAATGTGGCCAATGCTACCAGCGAGTATTTGTCATATTGTGGTGCCGAGGTTATTTCTGCACCCTTTAAATAGAAATATGACGGAATTGATACCACTGCACTTGCAAATAATGGCCATGCAGCTTGGATTGATAGTTTTATCAGTGTTCCTATGGCCGTTTGTAAAAATTTATTTTTCATTTGCTTGATTCCATTACAGCTAACGCAAAGCTGAGTGGTCGGGGGCATTATGCCAACCGCCTCTGCATAATTAAAAATTTTGTTAAAGCCGAAACCTTCGAGAGCCGCTCAGTAGCCCCCGATCCTCTCAAGCGGTTTGTTAACAGCTATTTTAGCCACTTATCATAAATAGATCGAACTGATGTCGGTACAGTAGCAGCATCAATCAAAGAAACTAAGCCTTTAAATGACTCTTGGCAACGCTTGTATGACTTGATTCGATCCCCAACAATTGTATTTTTTGATTTTGATAAAGTTAACATTTTAGAAACTTCCGCAGGAGAAAAATTTTTGATTAGATTTTCATAATAGTGGAAAGCTGCATTTGAAATGCCATACGGATTCCCTACGGCACATGAAACTACAACTTCCACTAATTCATCTTTTGCAGTGTCTGGGATGGCTCCTTGCGAAGAAAGCTGATAAACTCTTTCTGCAAATGGTGGTTCATTGTAAAAATTATCATATGCTTGGTGAACCCCCCACAAACGTTTACATGCATTTGATATCAGAGAATGCCTTTCAGCATCACTAAGCAACTCTAACAGACCGAGCTTTTCAAAAAATTGTTGAGAGGCTTTGTGCCTACCTTCGTCACCGCCTGCAATATAATCTTGATGTCTATCAATTAGTTCAGAACGTGTTGCTGGAGAAAGTATTGTACGATAATGTTTCATTAAGGTAAGTGAATTTAATCTGCCTTCTTCGGAGCTTGATGGATCACAATATATTCCATGCAATGTACCAAAGAGAAGTTCTCTCTGTGCTTGATGTGTATTATCAAGTCTTTGTATCCACTCACCATTCTGATCTTTTGTAAACTTACCACTTTTCAGTGCAGTGACGAAGCCTTGTATATCTACCCCGACTGGATTCTGTTCATTCCCTAAGGCATATTTAGCACAGCGGTTGACAAATGATATAAACTCATGGTCATCAATATCTCCTATAGTAGGGTGTGCCGCAGAAAAATTATTCCTAATATCACGACATTGATTTAAAAAAAAGAACCCATCTTCTGTTATTAAATTAAGCTTCAGACATAGCGATAGTAATTCAGCTGCTTTTAGATCGTTTAATTTTTCTTCATCAAAATTGGTTTTTCCAGTAACCTGTTCGACTACGTTTAGGCCAAATTTTATGATTTTATTGCGTAACTCAATTTCAGAAGCATTCCAAACATAGTTAATTGCACTATCAAACAGTCCGGAAGCAACCGCAACACACATTTTAACCATACCTTTGTCACGTAGATGAGGTGGTATTTTTTTCATTGCCCGTGGTAAGTTACCCCATGCTGCTTGGATTTCATCATCGCTTGCTAGAACATCTCTTGAAACCCCAAGTGCATCAGTTAATGCTTGCAATACTGGTGTTGTATCTTCAATAACTGCTGGTAAGTTAATTTCATTCATAATTCAGCATTCCTTTTGTGATGATCGCTTGGCTGTTAACGATTAAATCAGCGGCGCGGCTTTTTGCGTCCGCTGTATTTTTTGGTTAGAGCTGTTTTTTGCTTACTAACTCGGTGAAATCTGCCACGCCCATTAACCACATCTGCTGTTGTTCTTGATAGGTGATATGCAAACTTTTGGGTACAACAAGTTGGAGCTTTTTTGCTTGCATTTCATCTGTTTGGTTTGTGCTGATAGCGGCTTCCAATGTCAGTAAATGTTTGCTGTCAATACGATCAGCCTCTGACAAAACTTGTCTCCAACGATCCTTGCATGATGATTTAACTCCAAGCATAGTCAGTAAACCAGAACTATAATCAGGGTCATGATACTCATTGGAACCAGGAAATATGAAGTCTGGTTTTGCCTTGTTTTCTGTAACAGGTGTACGAGTGTAGCGAATACCACATTCCTGGAATAATATTTCAAGGTGGTTTTCAAGGGCAAGACCAGCCCTGCTTTTTCGTCTGTTTTGCACTGAAAGGGAAAAAGAAATAAAACTGTCAACGTCATCAGTAAAACCTTGCGATAAGCGTTCCCCGATCAAATGTTTTTCAAAAGTTCTAAATAGTATTTCCTCTCGTTCCATCCATGCCATCAGGACATCATCATGCCCATCATGTGGCGACAGGTCTGGCAATGTTGATCTTGCGTAACCCGAAAATATTTTGGTGGTTGGAAATATTCCGTTAAATTTTTTCAGCATATCGTCGAGCCATGTTTCTTCTGTTGCATCAACAATTATACCAATATTTTCCAGGATAAATCGTGAAACGAATTCAATGCGGTCTTGTTCTGTTTCCAGTTCTTCACGGACCGAAAATCCAGGATGAGATTCATTTGAGAAACCAAATAACCATTTAATTTGCCGGGCTATTGTGGTGCCATTTTCTGCAATGATTGCAATTAATGTATTATCAGATTGTTTCGCGATTACCAGAACGTCTCCTGCGTTAGCATATTGAGATACCGTGTTTGTTGGAAAATACAGTCTGTATTCCCAACGCATCACTTCACGTTCCTGCCGTGCTTTTTGCCTGGCGTCATACCATGTAAGAAAACCGTCCTCAGCTATTGGTTCATCATCATGGTCTGTCAGGTATAAAAATCTGGTTGGATAACGTACTTTTCCATCGGGCTCTCCAAGAATTTTACGCAGACTTTCCACTCCGTTGAATTCATGCTGGTTGGATGTGAGAGTGTCTGCCTCAACTGCACTCAAATGCTTTACGGCAACACCTTCAAAATATTGCGAAAGATAACCTCTCTTCAACCTTCAATCTCCATAAACTGCTTATCGCTTTTTAACCATTCCCCAATTTTTTTTGAGATTGCAAAATGATCTTTATGAACTCCCTTGATCGAACATTCCCAAACTATACATATACGCCATCCCAATAATGTTAATTCCTTGATGATTTTTTGGTCATTAAGAACATTTTTGTCAATTTTATCTTTCCAAAAATCAGGCCTCGTTTTTGGCCACTTGAACAAATGACATAAATGCCTATGCCAAAAACAACCATGAACAAAAATAACAGCCTGATATTTTTTTAGTACAATATCGGGCTTTCCAGGTAAATTGTCTCCATGAAGACGGAATCTGAAACCATTGCGATGCAAAAGACTTCTGATTAGAATTTCCGGCTTTGTATTTTTACCTTGAATTCCTGCCATCATGCGGCTTCTTGTTTTTGAGTCCACCACATCAGTCATGTTGCAAAGAAACCTGCTCGTATAAATTACTTTCTTTATGATTACATAAAGAAAGTACATGCGGAACCATTATTCGGGCTGCTTCCTGCATGACAGGAACAATAACGCTGTTTCCAAATTGACGGTAGGCCTGTGTGTCGCTAACCGGAATTTTGAAATTATCAGGGAAACCCATTAATCTGGCACATTCACGAGGCGTTAGGCGGCGTGGACGTTTTCTTTTTCCTTGTGAAACAAGAATTTCAGAACCGTCCTTGTAGTAGCGTGCAGATAAAGTTCTAGCTATATCATGAGGTTCAACGAGGCCAAAGCCAAAACCATTTCCTGCTTTCCTGTGTTTTTCTGCATATGCCTGAAGATAAGCCCATAATTTTTCCGATAATGTATATTTAGCATTAACCTTTGCTTTTTTTCCAATAGTATAAGGATCTTCAGGAGGTTCGCTGCCGTTTTGCGGATGAAGAATTGCAGAAAGTTTTATGGCTCTTTTTTCAGGAAGTTGCAAGCTATCCCATGAAAAATTTGTTTTTTCGATAAACCCTGCTATCAATATTCGTTCCCGATGTTGCGGAACAAAGTGCATCCCGTCAACTACCTTATAATGAATTTCATAGCCAAGCTCATTACGAAGTGTTTGCAGGATAACTTTAAATGTATTTCCCTTATCGTGTGACAGCAGGTTTTTAACATTTTCCAGCAAAAACGCTTTGGGACGTTTAGCTGCAATAATTCTTGCTACGTCAAAAAAAAGAGTTCCTTGAGTAGTGCATTCAAAACCGTGTGGCCGGCCTAATGCGTTCTTTTTGGATACGCCGGCAATACTGAAAGGTTGGCAAGGGAATCCGGCAAGTAAAACATCATGGGATGGTATATCATCTTCATGGATTTTGGTTATATCCCCAGCAAAAAAATGATCGGCTGCATAAGGAAAATTTTCAATGTATGTTTTTTGTGCAAATTTATTCCATTCGCTGGTAAATACGCAATGTCCGCCATGTTTTTCAAAACCTGTGCGTATTCCTCCAATACCAGCAAATAAATCAATAAAAACAAAATGTGAATCAGGTGGTATTTTACTTCTTGCAAATGGAAGAAGTCTTTGCTTGATAGCATCAGATAAATACGCAGGCGGATCATTCTCCCGAACTTCCCAGCGTCGAACAGTTCGTACATCAACTTCTAAAAGATATGCAATCTCTTTCTGTGTGTAACGAACTCGAGCCGTTCTGAGTAGGTCAAGTGGATTTAGTTGGTGCATTTTCACTCCTGTCGCGGGGAATATTTTCGGTCATTATGTCCTCTTTCATTCCCTTTGGCAAGAAAAAAGTTACATTAGATCAAGTTTTTTAAAGCTCTAACGACAAGCTCACCGGCAGCCGTAGGCTGTCAGGTGCAGCGCTTGGTTAGCATTTTTATATGAAAGGAATATCCAATGCCAAAAGATTTTTGTTCACCGTATCACATGATAATAAACCCCAAAGATAAAATTATAACTATCGACTATACCGAACATATTTTTGACGGGCTAGGTATAGCCGAAGAGTTTAGACGGCTTGGTAAACAATTAGCTGAATATATAGATAAGGATGGCATTAAAAAGAGAGAGTCATCTCAGGCCGTTTGCCATCAATAATTTCTTTACCTAATACAAAGGCGTTGGAGATTGCAACTTGTTCAGAGTCAAAGAGGTGTAGTGAGTTAAAGTTTTGATGATGAGCGTTGCCATCTTTGTCTCGTATTTTTATGATGGCAACGGTTGCATCCCATTTTTGTTTTTCAGGTAGAAAGTTAGATGATGCTTGCATCTCATAATCTTTGTAAGTGACAGACATGATGAATCCCCCTTTGTCATGTTTTTCATGCTAACGATGAACTGTGCGGCGCGGCTTTTTGCGTCCGCACCAGTGACTGGTTAGCCATCAATGCTTCAATCTTTAGAAGGAATCTCATTTTTAATAGAGTCTAATTCTTTTACGATTTGCTCCAATTGTTGATTCATTTTATCTTTTTCTTCGTAGAAAAATGAAGATATTTCTTTCAGCTCGTTTTTAACTTCAGATAAGATCGT
>Ga0222626_1000975_pt1 | contig 13994 bp, 9 predicted proteins | sample AntAcemetageno91_FD_179862 | JGI IMG/M metagenome (GOLD analysis project Ga0222626, IMG submission 179862) | Saline water microbial communities from Ace Lake, Antarctica - #91 | ecosystem: Environmental > Aquatic > Non-marine Saline and Alkaline > Saline | place: Antarctica: Ace Lake | collected...
TGCCCTGCTGTGTACTTAAAAGCCTGATTGCAAGGGCCTCAGAGCGAAAGGAGAAGTAATTATCACGATGTCTGAATGCCTGAGGAAAAGAAAAAAAGTTGCTTTGCTGATGTGGCCCTTAAGGAAGATTTTTATTCCCTAAAGTCCAACCGCAGAGGTGTTCAGGCAAATTACAATTATGTTGCAAGATAATTTTGAGTTATGTTGTGAGTCCTTGTAACCCGCTGTTATTATATCAAATATCGATTTCTATGACCTTGGCTAATATCTCTATAAATTTCAATTGGATAGGTAGACACACAACATAATGCAAGATATCTGTATCGCGACACGAAGTCGCGTATTTTGACTGTTCAGCGGAGGTATTACGCCTTTGTCTGAACCCAGTGTCCCGTCGCTGCGATCCTATGGAAGCATGCGCTCATGGTGTATCCATGATGGGTATGAAGCCTTCCTGACAATGCGCTGAAGCATCGTTTGATGCGGCGAAGAAACCGTGAGGTTGAATCGCTCCTGGAAGCTCCATCCGGGTGAGGAGTTAGGATAGGATACTATGGTCAACGTAAGTAAACACTTGTAACTGCCGTGAATCTTAACAAGCCAAAGGAGCTGTGAGGCTTGGACCAAAAGGTAAGTGGGTGGTTCGGAGGAATTGCAGAACGTCTGACACGGGTAGCATTCCCACCGGTAGATAGAGTGGACCTAAGGTATTCGCTGTCAATTATGCGGAACGTAATAACCTTATGCCTTTGCCTCAGTTTAGGGGCAGGCTAACCGTAAGGCATGCTGTTTGGGGTATGAGGGAAGATGATGGAAGAAGCGAAGGCCATCCTGTAATGGGGTGAATACGTATTGAGAGTCAAGGCTTGACATTACGCGACCTGTAAGGGTGCAGACGTCCATCGGGTGCTTCGTTGCGAGAAAACTGGTAGAACCGATTTTAGGAGGGAAAGCAAATGAGGCAACATTATGTGAGCCATGCGCCCTTCACCGAAATGGGTTTTGGCTATCAGTGTGTATCGCAAAGGTGATTGGAATTTTCAATCGCCGGGTCACCTCTATGCCGAGGTTGGCTTTTGAAGGGCTTGAGCTGTGTGATGGGAAACTATCACACACAGTTCTTAGGGGGCCTGGGGCTGGCAACAGCTCCCGGCTACCCGGTATTATCAAGAATTGAAATTTGAGTTGTGAAATCGCAAATTAAAGCCTTAAGATGCAAGTGCCATATATTGAGGTTTTTATATAATTATCAACTCCTCTAAATTACAACTATGATTTCTATTTAATAACTAATGTTAGGCAGCGGCAATAGAGTCTATTTAATGATCGCAGATTTATTCGAACAAATACGGCGAGCAGTGCCTGCGTTGACTAAAGCGGTTCTCGTGTGGGTACGCGAGGAGTTCATCTGGGGTCTACTCCTCATGCCGATTCTTCTCATAGCAATGGTATATGGCCTTTCCGAAGCAAACGTTTTAGGCTGGAGCGACCAAGCTGTGTGCAAAGCTGCAATGGAGATTATCCATCCTATTTTGCTCGTTTTGGCTCTTACAATATCTATTTTTGGCTATTTTAAGACACGAGACACCGCGCTTTTATTCTTAGCTGTGCTTAACGCTTTTACTCTGTCAAGAGAGCTGGTTGGCCAAGGATTCGGCATTATCTTTTATCCGGCGCTGATAGGCCTCCTAGTTTATGGAAACAGTCATCGTGAACGTATTGTGGCGCTCTTAAGACCACGATGGGCATCATCATTTCTTGGAATGTGCTTTGTGTGTTATTTTCTTTCACAAACTTTGGATCGCGGGGTCATTAAAAGAATAATCTGGCTGTTTTATTGGGACACCTCGCTGACATTGCCATATTCCTCAAATTTTGAGGAGACTCTGGAGACGCTCGGAGGCCTCTTTTTAATGTGTACGTCCCTCTTCGTTTTAGCCAAAACTGCTATTCGCAGCATTGAAAAGGGAAATAGGCGGTAGGCCCAATTCTTTGGACAACCCGAAGGTGACAATAAGCTCTGAATCTGACATTTTTTTGGGAATACCGGATAGCTTAGTCTTTATACTCCCATCAGAAGTTCTGGCTTGAGGTCAAAAAAATCAATATTTTATTTTCAAGTAGTTAGATTGAAAATTCACGACTTCTTCCTTTAGCGTGCATTTAACCTATCCCCAAATGCTGCCAACTTTGGTTTGTAATCATCGGCTCAAGACCTGCGTTTACTGCAATGGAGTGCAAAAATCTAAATTTGTTAGATATCAAACCAGTATCTTAGCAACCATTTTATTTTTCACGCCAACAGGATAATCGCCGCACGACACAATATATAGTATCATCACCGATCCTAAAATATTCATCGTAATCCATCATAAGTTGAATATTTGAAGGCAAAAAAAAATCAAGGTTTACCTGAATCGTAAACACCACTGTTTTTCAATACTTGTTTAATTCATGTTCAAACATTGACACCAGCTATTCAAAAATTAAACAGATCTGCTGTTCAGTTTTTAAACAGTTTGGCGGTTGGATTACAAAAAAAATTAAGATCGAGCTTCAATTCCACGCTGTTTTATCCAGCAACAGGCAACTTGTAACGAGCAGCCATCACCCCCAATTTTAATTGGCATAATTATTGCTGTAATTTAAAATAATTGATTATCACCGACAACCCTCAAACGCGGACAGGAGGTTTACAATGATAAAGTAGTTCTTTTAACAGATCGTCCTGAAGAATCTGACCTCCTAATATCATTCCTTAAGATACTGTTCCCGGAAGCCGAACGCTCCTTTTAGATATCAGAACAATAAAATAATTTTCTATCAATTTAATGAGATATATTTCACACAAAAGGAGGGAACCATGAAAAAACAAATATTGAATTATGAAACACTGCTTAAGGTTACCGATGCCATCTCTTCGACCCGGGATCCGGAAGAAATTGTTCTGGTGACGGTGGAGAGTATCAAAAGCGCTTTGGATGTCAAGGGTTGTGCCATGTTTATGGTTAATCGAAAAACCGATGAACTGAAGCTGGCCGCCGCATTCGGTCTGAGTGATGAATATCTAAATAAAGGCCCTGTGAGCGCTTTGCGCTCTATTGCTTCGTCTTTAGAAGATGGGCCTGTGGCCATTTATGATGTTAATGACGACCCGAGGCTTCAGTACCCCGAAGCGGCGAAAAAAGAGGGGATCGCCTCAATACTGTCGGTTCCGATCACGAGTCTGGGTAATGTCATTGGTGCTCTGCGAGTTTACACGGCTGAACCTTGGGAATTTACCTTGGAGGATGTGAATTTTATTCAGGCCATGGCTCAAGTTGCCGGGATGGCCATTGACATGTGTCGACTTAACAGGGGATTAAAAAGCAGCATTGAAATTTTAAAGACCATGCGGGACCCCCGGGAGCTTAAATCCAAGAGAAGAACTCTCTATAAAGGTGTCCCGGTGAGTGTTGTTCCGTAAAAGTGATTTACAGGAATGTGAATAATGTAAATAAATTCATTCTACATGCATAAACTCATTCCAGATTTTCTCGACGTTTTCCCATAAGTCACGAAATTTATTCTCAGGGACTTTGGCGGGTTTCTCCTGGAGGTTGAGTTGGTGAACCGCCGCCCGATAAGTCAGGTAGACAACTTTGAGTAGGTGGGCGATATCCGCGTTAATGATACCGGTTTGGTTCAAGGTTTCCAGAAGACGAACCGTGTCGGTCCACCGGGTCAACTCATTATATTCACCGGCCTTTAAAAGCACCAGATACTGAACCAGAAATTCAATATCAACAATTCCGCCCGTATCCTGTTTGAGATCGAAAACTTCCGGTTCAGGGCTTGAGAGTTCTCTGCGCATCCGGTCGCGCATATCCACAACCTCTTGTTTGAGCTTGCTCATGATTCTGGGCCGGGTCAGCACCTGCTTGCGTATCTGCTCAAAGCGCTTTGCCATCCGGAGATCACCGCTGATGGGTCTTGCCTTGATAATGGCCTGATGTTCCCATGTCCAGGCCTTGTTCATCTGATACTCTTTAAACCCCTGGATGTGGCTGACCAGAATGCCGGAACTGCCGCTGGGCCGCAACCGCATATCCGGCTGGTAAAGAACGCCGGAAGGTGTATGTGCGGTTAGGATATGAACGACTCTCTGTCCCAGTCGGGCAAAAAACTGGGCATTATCTATAGGGTACTTGCCGCCACGGGTCTGCCCCCGGGTTCCGGCATGAAGAAAAACCAGATCAAGGTCCGAGCCATACCCGAGCTCAAATCCGCCAAGTTTTCCATAGGCAATGACCGCAAATCCTTTCCCGATTTTTTCATCGTCCAATTGACAGCTGGGAATCCCGTGTCTTTGTGCGAGATGTTCCCATGACAGGTCCACAACTTTATTCAAAACCGTCTCTGCAATTTCGGTAAGATGATCACTGGTTCTCATCAGCGGAACCGCGCCGGTGACATCTGCTGCAGCCACCCGCAATACGTTCGCCTGTTTAAAAATACATAATTCTTGAATCTTAACCTCAAGGTCCGCAGAAGGTATCAAATCGATTTTTTTACGTATCTCTTCTTTAAGATCCGATTTTTCCGGAGGCAGATAAAGGGTGCGGGGGTCTAAAAGTTCATCTAAAAGCACGGGATGGCGCGCCAGAAATGAGACCACCCATGGACTGGCAACTGCCAGCTTAACCAGGTGCACAATAGCGATCCGATTTTCCAACAAAAGCGCCAGGTAGTTGGTTCGCCGTTCGATGGCCTTGATCAGGTCTACGATTCGACTCAAAACAACTAAAGAGTATTCAGATCGACCGATAACTGTCAGCATAATCGGCATGAGTTTGTCCAGGCGATTCCGGCCCTGGCTGCTGAGTAACCGGGTTTCCGGATCATTGCGAAGATCATCTAAAACGCGCATCACATGATCCGGATTTTCAAAACCCACTTCAGCAAGCACCTTCCGGACCCGATCATCTTCTAATATATCCTGCCATACCGCTTGCAATCCGCTTTCAATCTTTTGGCCCCGGTCATCGATACGCTTTGAATCTCCGGCGCCCAGCAATTGACTAAAATGATCGTGTACAATTCTCCTGTGCTGTTCAAGACAACGGGCAAACGATTCCGGATCGGCAAACCCCATGGAGGCGGCCAGACGAATGCTTGCAACCGGATCTTCGGGAATCTCATGTACCTGCTGATCCGAAAATTCCTGTAAGCGGTGCTCCGTGTTGCGCAAAAATTCATAGGCGCAGATAAGATCGTCACAGGTTTGCAAAGGAATATAGTTTTCACGGGCAAGGACCTTCAATACCTTCAGAATACTCTGTTCTTGAAGCGCGGGAACAACGCCGCCCCGTATGAGCTGAAAAATCTGGCTGAAAAATTCAATTTCACAGATTCCCCCGAGACCGAGCTTGATGTTGTGTGACATGGATTTGCGTTTCACTTCAAGAGAGATCTTCTGCTTCATATTTCTTAAAGATTCAAAGGCGCCAAAATCCAGGTACCTGCGATATACAAATGGATTAAGAGACTCAATAAGCCGTTCACCGGCCTGTTGATCACCTGCCACAACCCGTGCCTTAATCCATGCGTATCGTTCCCATTCCCTCCCCTGTTCCTGGTAATATGCTTCCATAACGTCAAAACTCATCACCAAAGGACCGCTTTGGCCATAGGGTCTAAGATTCATGTCCACACGGAACACAATGCCCCCTGAAGTACGGGAACCGATCGTTTTTATCAACCCCCGACAAAGGCGAACAAAAAATTCTTCATTACTGATGGGTTCCGATACGCCACGGGTTTGGCCAGTTGAAGGATAAGCAAAAATAAGATCCACGTCGGATGAAAAGTTTAACTCCCTGCCGCCGAGCTTCCCCATTCCTAAAACAACAAGGGACTGGGGTGAACCGTCATATCCTTGAGGAATGCCGTATTTGTGACACGCCCATTCATAAAGAAGCAACAGCGCCTGATGGATACAGGCATCGGCCAGGGAAGAAAGATCTGCCATGGTTTGGGAAAGGTCGGCCCAGCCCGCAAGGTCACGCCAGGCAATCCGAATCATTTCACGTAATCGAAACCTGCGAAGAATAGAGAATAGTTTGTCCTCTTGTTCGAGTTCATACAGCCCCGACAAAGACTTTTTAAGCTCATGATGGTAATGATCGGGCGGAAATTGTCCATAAAGATCGCCGCTTTGAACAAGATCGGCCAGCATGGCCGGGTTCTGGGTGCAGCTTCCGGCTATAAAATTACTAAAAGCAAAGACCCGTTTTGAAATTTTTATAAACTCGGAATCATCCCGCAAAGAAATATTGGCGTGCTTTGCAGCGCTAAAGAATGCATCCCATTTGCGCTGGGAATCTTCCATTATCTCTTGTGGAAGGTCGATTATCGGTTTCATCTGTGTCCATGTTTCATATAGTTGTTAACTACCACTACATGTATCCTAATGTCTAACATCTGTATTACCCAAAGAGAGCCCGCCAAGGGCGGCGATGCCATATTCTTGATACGATAATAAAAACCGTTTAATATCTCAATCTTTTTTCTTTAAGCAGATCCGTGCAGGATAAACGCATTTGATTTTTCTCCAGCGTAGCCACGGCGTGTTTCGCATGTATTGGGATTCGAATGGGTTTGCCCCGATCTGCGTCAGACTGGGTCTGGACTTTTTACGATAGTTGTGTCATAAGTATTAAATAGTGTCCATCCATAAACGGCATCTTTCGGCCCCCGGCGGCGTTCTCGCTCGTTTTCAATCCTCGAAATAGCGCGCTATGCCTGCCTGCCCCGTAGGTCCGGCAGATCGTACTGGGGCGGTTGAAAACTCACTCGGGCCTTGCCGGAAACCAAAATCTACCATTTCTGGATGGACACCAAATAACACCGTTTAGCGGCAGGGCCAAGTCCGGTATAAGCCCTTGTCCCCCGCAGCTATATAGGAAGACCAAGGATCTTGCCATGACCTTAGAACTCGAGAGTTTTAAATTGCTATACGAATCTTTGAAGCAGCTGGATGAAGGATTCTGCAATTTACCTGATTTTACTCCAAAAGTTGACTTGGAAAGGATACAGCGGGTATTAGGAGAAGTCGCAGAGCGCATGAGAGACAACTACCCATACCCGCATCCCCTGTATGCCGGTCAGATGCTCAAACCTCCGCATCCGGTTGCACGATTGGCATATGCTCTGGCCATGTGGATCAACCCGAACAATCATGCGTTGGACGGAGGGCGTGCCAGTTCTGCGATGGAAAAGGAGGCCGTTGCTCAAATTGCTCAAATGTATGGCTGGAAAGACCATCTCGGGCATCTTTGCGGAGGGGGAACCATGGCGAATATGGAGGCGCTTTGGGTTGCCGGCCGACTCCATCCGGGTCGGAAAATTGTTGCATCCAGCCAAGCGCACTATACGCACCGTCGTATTTCTGATGTTCTGCAACTCGATTTCGCATCTGTTCCCGTTGACAGCCGCGCCAGGTTAGACCTTAACGCATTGGAAAAAATCCTCCGCCAGGAAGACATCGGTACTGTGGTGGCAACCCTTGGAACCACCGGATGCGGTTCGGTCGATCCTCTACATGAACTCCTTGATCTCCAACACCAGTATGGGTTCCGCGTGCACGTGGATGCTGCCTATGGCGGCTATTTCGCACTGGTTGACAATCTTGATTCCAACGCCCAAGCCTCGTTCGATTATCTGAATAAAGTGGATTCTATGGTTGTGGATCCCCACAAGCACGGATTACAGCCGTATGGATGCGGCTGTGTATTGTTTCGCGACCCTGCCGTGGGTACCATTTACAAGCATGACTCGCCCTATACCTATTTCAGCTCAAATGAACTGCACCTGGGAGAGATAAGTCTGGAGTGTTCCCGACCCGGTGCCTCAGCAGTGGGTCTCTGGGCCACCCTAAGACTTATGCCCCTGGTAAAATCCGGAGAATTCGCCCAGGGTCTGGCCCGGTGCCGGGATGCGGCATGCGTCCTGTTTCAACGCCTCAAGGAAGACAGCCGGTTCTTAACCGTATTTCCTCCCGAACTGGACATTATTGTCTGGGCCCTCCGGGCATCCAAAAGCAGTACCATCTCTAAACGTTCCAGAGCTTATTTTGAGCAGGCTGCCAAGGCCCATTTGCATCTGGCGCTGGTGGATCTGCCCGCGGAGTTGGCCCGGCCTCATTGGCCTGGTATCAGCTTTGATGAGCCTGCCGTCACCTGTCTTAGGTCTTGCCTGATGAAGCCGGAGCATTTCGAATGGATTGATAGAATCTGGCGCATTCTCACAAGAATAGCAGACACGGGATAGATGAATTTCAAACGAATTCATAATTCAGAGATTGACGGAAATGTTACGATCTGGTCCCGTCATTGCTGAGAAATCAAAGGGGAACCATGAAAAATTTAATGTTGGGAATTATTCTTAATCTGATCTTATGCTTGCCTGTTGCTGCCGACACTTCTTTATGGAAGGTTCAACTGCATAACTCCGTAACATACATAGGGGGCACGTGTCATGTACTGCGAAAATCTGATTATCCCTTGCCGGAGGAATTTGTAAAAGCATACGAAGATTCTGATATAATTGTCTTCGAGACGCAACTTGAAGAGTTGAACACTCCGAGAACACAAGAGATGATAATCAAAAAAGGAATTTATAATGATGCGTTGAGTCTTGACAAAGTATTATCGCCCCAGACTTACGATTATTTGCGCCAATATTGTGAAGCTTCGGGAATTCCAGTCCTTTCATTGAACAAGTTAAAGCCGTCCATGGTTGTTTTAACGTTGCTTGGCTTAGAGTTGCAGAAGCTGGGTATCAATCAAACCGGTGTTGACAATTACTTTCACCATAAGGCAACAATGCAAGGAAAAAAGATTGAGGGATTAGAAAGCGTTAACCAACAAATCGAATTTGTTCTATCCATGGGAGAAGGTAACGAGGATGATTTCATTGAACACTCAATTAAAGACTTAAAGAACACAAGGCAAATACTTAATGATCTCATTGCGGCTTGGAGGCAAGGGGATGAGGACAAACTGTATAACCTCTATATAGCACCCATGAAAAAGGATTATCCGAATCTTTATTCAACCTTAATCGCCGAAAGAAACCGTGAATGGCTGCCAAAAATTAAACGCTATCTTCAAACTTCCCAAAATGAATTCATCTTGGTGGGCGTAGGACACCTGGTGGGTACAGACGGAATTATCGATCATTTGAGAAAATCCGGCTATATAATCAACAAGTTCGATTAGGTGGACGTTACCTGACATTGGGCAAAATGTTGCGGAAACACTCATCTGATGTTATATTGAAAACATGGCAATCAAAACCTATACAAAACGTCCTTCTAAAAGAACCAAGATTGTTGCCACACTGGGTCCGGCCTGCGACACCGAAGACACGCTGCGCAAAATGATACTGTCCGGATTAGACGGGGTCCGTATTAACTTTTCTTATAGCAGCCACGATTATCTGGATCCTCTGATCAAACGGATTCGGAAATTAAGCCAAGAAATGGGGGTCCCTGTTCCCATTATCGCTGATTTGCGCGGCCCTCGCGTTCGCGTGGGAGAAATTCAAGGAAATAGCGTTGACTTAAAAACAGATCAAAAAATTTGTTTGACCCCTCAAAACTCCGCGGGAAACAATAATTTTATTTCCGTGAGCTACCCCGACATGTCCAAAGATGTAAAGATCGGCAGCCTGATTTTACTTGATGACGGAAACATCGAGCTTGAAGTGGAAAAAATTGAAATCAATGGCGACGTATGGTGCCACGTACTCCAGGGCGATAAGCTGTCCAGCCACCGGGGCATTAATCTTCCGGGGCTGCGGGTCAGCCTGCCGTCAATCAGCGAAAAGGATTACGGTGATATTGACTTCGCCGTTTCGCAAAACATTGATTTTCTGGCGTTGTCTTTTGTTCAAAGTGCCGATGATGTGCGTCAGTTAAAAGATTATTTGTCCCAAAAAGGAGCAGACATTCCGGTCATCGCCAAAATTGAACGACAGAATGCCTTTGATGATATTGAGGCAATTGTTCGGGAAGCCGATGGTGTTATGGTGGCCCGGGGGGATCTGGCTCTGGAGATGAGTTTGCAAGAAGTGCCCATCGCCCAAAAACGCATCATTGACATTTGCCGCAGATCTGCCATTCCGGTAATCACGGCCACCCAAATGCTCGAATCCATGATTGACATGCGTAAGCCCACTCGGGCCGAGGCCACAGATGTAACCAACGCTATTTTAGACGGCACGGACGCCCTAATGCTTTCCGCTGAAACGGCCATCGGCCGGTATCCGGTTGAAACCGTGGCCATCATGTCAACACTTGCCGTTTCCACCGAGACGGCCTGGTTTGGGGGTAAGTTGTCCGGTGCTTTGCCCTTTAGCCCGCCCCGGGAAATAGAGCCGGCCGTTGCGTATGCCGGCAATTTGGTGGCCAACACGGTATCCGCCAAAGCCATTGTGGCCTACACCGCCTCCGGCATGACCGCCGGCAGGGTGGTCTGCCACCGGCCTCACCAGCCCGTGCTGGCCCTGGCTGCATCGTCCAAAGTCCAGCGACGACTGGCCCTGACCTGGGGTGTGGAAAGCGCATTGGCCAAAATAATAAAAGAAACCGACGATATCGTTGCTGTTGCGCTCAATGAGGTACAGCTTTACGGCCTTGCAGGCAAAGGAGACACAATTGTAATCATTGCCGGTACGCCCCCCCATGGCCAAAGTGGTCGTACCAATACCCTTAAGGTCGAACGAATTCCCTGACTATGGGGTAAATCAATTACAGCTAAAATCAGCAGGATCTTATTGAACTATCTTAATTTGATGAACTCGTAAAAAGTCCGATTTAGACGGTTTCGTAAAAAGTTCAAATTCAAGGCGTGCAAATTTTGTAATCATGAGGCGTACTTTTCGTACGTTGAATGATTGCGAAATGCAGCACAACGCAGAAGTTGGACTTTTTACGAGACCGTCTAAATTGACACCTCGTAACCGGCAACGGATCACTAGCATATGAGAGTCGCAATTATTTCCGATATTCATGGTAATTTGGATGCGTTTGGACAAGTCTTGAACGATATCGACACTTCGGGTATTGATGCCGTTGTTTGTCTGGGGGACAATGTGGGTTACGGCCCCGAGCCCGAGCAGGTGATTCGACAGGTTCTAAAACGCAACATTCCGTGTGTTATGGGAAATCATGAGCGGGCAGTGTCAGATCGCGCGCATTTGGACCGGTTTAATCCCACCGCCCGGAAATCTTTGCAGAAAACAATGACCATGCTGTCCGAGGAATCCATCAATTATATAAACGGGATGAAATCATCCTTGGTAGTTTACCAAAGCCGGTTTGTTCACGGGTTTCCCCCGGACTCCACGGATACCTATTTATTTCAGGTGGCCGATGACATTCTCGATCAGACTTTTAGAAAAATGAAAGAACGACTTTGTTTTGTGGGACACACCCATGAGCTGGGACTCATCGGATTTGACGGCAAGGTATCCCAACATATTTCCCTTAAAGAGGGAATTGTGAAGCATTTGCATAAAGACAGAAAATATATCATCAATGTGGGCAGTGTGGGACAACCCAGAGACGGCAATAACAATGCAAAATACGTGATTTGGAATACATCGGAGGATTCCCTTGAAGTAAGATTTGTTCCTTATGATATTGCAGCAGTGGTGGGTAAAATAATAGCCGCGGGACTTCCCAAGGTGCATGCGGATCGGTTATGGTAATGAATACCATCGGTAAATATAAAATACGCGGACTTCTGGGCAGGGGCGGTATGGGCAAGGTCTATAAGGTGGAACTGCCGGTTATCCGTAAAATTGCCGCATTAAAACTGCTCTCTCCCAATCCCCATCTGGTTCAACTAATGGGTGAGAATGCCATTCGGGATCTTTTTATTTCCGAAGCCGTTACCATGTCGAATCTAAGACATCACCATATCGTGGAAGTGTGGAATTTCGATAAGACAGAGGATGGAAAGCTTTTTTATGTCATGAATTATTATTTTAATAATCTTGGCATCATGATCGGAGAATCTTATATAACCGAAGCGTCCTCCCGAATTATTAAGCTGGATAAAGCCATTAAATACACTCGGCAAATTCTTCTGGGACTGGCCTGTCTTCATCATTTCGGTATCGTGCACCGGGACATTAAACCCTTTAATATATTGGTAACGGATCTGGATACCATAAAAATTTGTGATTTTGGACTGTCCAAGCTAAGAGGAGAAGATTTTAAAGGACCCGAAAATCTCAAGGTGGGCTCGCCCTGGTATGCCGCACCCGAACAAGAAGCCAATCCGGACAAAGTGGATCGTCGTGCAGATATTTATTCCGTGGGAATCATGCTTTACCGGATGCTTACGGGCGAGCTTCCCGCGGAAAATTATGAAAAACCGAGCAAGATCAATGCCGATATGGATTACACGTGGGATGCTTTTATTGCCAAAGCCATTGCCACGGAACCTCAAAACAGATTTGGTGATGCAAACCTGATGCTAAAAGAACTCGATCATCTGGATAACGCATGGAAAGAGAAAAAAGAAAACATCTGTAACATCGCCCCGGAATCCACGGATGCAAAAAAGCTTCCCTGTAATTCAATTAAGCTCAGAAGCCATGCCGTCAAAGTCAACCCCCAGCGCGGCAGAGATGTATTTTCCATAAACCAATTATGGCAACCCGCCTGTTATATTGAAAATAATTTTCAAAACCCTGCGAACGACACGATTACGGATAATGCAACCGGGATTATTTGGCAGCAATCCGGCTCGGAATACCCCCTGACATGGCCCCAAGCTCATGAGTATATCGAAAATTTGAAGCAAAACCATTTTGCAGGATATTATCACTGGCGACTTCCCACAATCGAAGAACTCATGTCTTTGCTAACCCCAACCCCTCACGGCGAAGATTTTTGTATGGAACCGGTGTTTGACACCAGACAAAAGTGGCTATGGAGTTGTGACAGACGCTCTTATATGGCGGCATGGTATGTGAGCGCAGACATGGGGTTCGTCTCGTGGCAGGATTTCAGCGCTTATTATTACGTGAGAGGCGTATGCCACGGCACCGCTTAAATGCGGATTTTTAAGTGATGTTGTTAAATCGTTAATTGATATGCCTGAGTAAAAATCGGTCGCCAATTCACACAATATTTTGGTTTATATCAGTCAATTTTCTTTGGGGTTATTTTGTAACAATCAGGACACTTGGCAGAATACCCGCCGAGAGACCTTTTAAACAACGCACCGCCGAGCAACCCATATCCCCCGAATGCAGATGTTATATCAATGATTACCTCACACCCGCAGTCTGAACATTTATCTTTTAAAACGATTGTCGATTTCTCAGGATTAAACTCAAACATTTTTCGTAATATCTCTATCATTTGTTATGATATCCTTTTTTATGAACTTTGCCCTTTCAGAAAATATTTATTAATTCTTTATTATTATTCTATTATGCTTTCTTCTTCATTCATTGTCCCGGACCATATGTTCCAGTTGTAAGAATTACATTGAGCGGTGTAGTACTCTCGATCTGCGCTGATCTCTTTTCAAAAAATGGCTCAAACTGGATTTCTATATCATACTGTTTTTATTTTAAATTATAAATCTTAAAAGCGGCTTATGCTAATTTTAGGCTCGTTTTTTTCTTAAATACTACAATACCGATCAAGCTTGAGCCCAAAATGAGAACAAGCAGTATGGCAGCTACAATGCCAAACCTTAGAGCGAGCCGGCTAAACCCCACAAAAGGTAATAGACTCACGCGTACCATTGCCCTGAGGTTGTCATGTTCGGCAATGAAGTCAGCCAAGGGGGGAGAATGTTTGTAATACATGACTTTCGGCCATTTGAAAACTATTTTGATTTAACTTAAGACAACTGCTTCTCGAAAGAAAACTCCATTCTTTTGCCTTGGGGTCCAATGACATGCAAGGCATTTATCTTTTCAATTGC
>Ga0222626_1000977_pt1 | contig 13988 bp, 12 predicted proteins | sample AntAcemetageno91_FD_179862 | JGI IMG/M metagenome (GOLD analysis project Ga0222626, IMG submission 179862) | Saline water microbial communities from Ace Lake, Antarctica - #91 | ecosystem: Environmental > Aquatic > Non-marine Saline and Alkaline > Saline | place: Antarctica: Ace Lake | collected...
ATTCTCTCTATATAATAGCCTTCAGTGTTTTGCCCAGTTGTTGGGGTAAATCCAGGGCATCATAGATTTCCTTGTGATTTGACTCTGCCCTGGATGACTTCCGGATATGGACGACCTTGCCGTCTTCTCGTTTCAAAGTGGTTGATACTCTCATGTGTGACGAGAGTCGCACACGAACCGTTTCCCAGGAAAAATGTATTCCCTTTTCTCTCAGTTTGATCCTAATGGTTTGGTATCGTTCAAAAGTGTGTACCTGGTGACAATTTAGCTGAAAGGATTTCAATGTTGAAGTAGCCTTTGATTCCAAGTTTCTCTTTCCAATATTGCTCCCATTTATCTCTGGAGTATTGCCTGATCATGATCATTTTAGAGATGTTTGTTACTGCCTTATCAGACCATCCCCAGGCAATTTTCTTCAGTCGTCGACCGACTTCCCTAAACAGCCGTTCAAGTAGAGAGGTTGTCTTTGGAGCGATTACGCCTGTTTTCAACCAAATGTCTATATTGGTAAACAACCGATCTGAGAGGTTTTCAAGATAGGATGCCCCATTCTTATAACCCTTTTCACGAAAGGTTTTTATTAGTTCTTTGATTTCTGTTTTGCTGCTTTCGTATTTGGATTTTACTGTTTCCTTATCTTCTTCTTTGAGGATTTCGAAGTCTCCTTCGGGAAGTTCTATGCCTATTAAATGCTTTAGCTTGTCGGTTTCTGGTTGGCTATCTTTTTTCTTTAATCCGTCTTGCCAGAGGGAATGGTAAAGTCCTCTGGGGCCGTGCCAGGTGCAACGTTGGCTTTCAGCGACATCAGCAAGGAAATCGTCAAGCCCTGGCTCTCCGTCATAAATAAAGGGGATGTTATAGGGTTCAGCTTCTTTAATACGATCTTTGATATTACGCTCTATTTCCGGCCAGGTGGTATTGGTAAAGGAACCAAGGGGCTCGACTCGGCCTGCTTTGGTAATCCCGACAACGGCTCTGAGCTCTCCTTTACGACCTTCTTGCTGTTTGACCCCTGTGCCATCGGCCATTATGGCTGATAAGTTCTCTACTGATACAGGCTCTTGAAAGGTATCGTCAATATCACTGCCAATAACGATATTATGGATACCGCCTAATGATATGTCGATGGACCTTCCATCAATGAGCCTTCTATAATTGGTATCAATGACTGATTCGATCACCTCATGCTCAAAATTTGACTCCTTACGGGCATATCGGCCTATTTGTAAGGCACTTAGCAAAGGAGAATATATCGCACCACAATTGCAGCATTTGCTCCTTCTTAGAGGTAAAACTAATCCGCCAAACACTGTAGAAATCTGCCGTGGCTTGCTACGATATCCCTTTTTCAGAATCTTCCGACCACGACAAAATCGATTTTCTGAATCTCCTTTTCTTACATGCCGACCCAACCCCTTCCTGACTTTACTGGGGTAAATATCTGTTCGGCTTAAACGGTTTGATATGATGTCATCATAGCCCATAAGAATGCTTTTTAAAATCTCCAGCATCAATGGGTTTTGGAGTTCTTTTAGCCTATAAACTATCTCGTTTAGATTGACTTTACCTATTGCAAGATCGAATCGAAGTGTTATATGTATTTCCTGTTCCATCACGGTCTCTTTCTCCTGGTTTTTGGTGTTGTTACCTAACCATAGAAGGAGATCGTGATTTAATCAATTATTATACCAGGTACACACTTTTGAACGATACCAAATTGGTTGCAGTGATTGTCGAAATCAGCAGATGAAAATCTCAAGCAGGTCGAATTCGATATCTCCCATGACAGGTTCTCCGATTTTCATTTGCATATCGATCATTTTTCGCATACCCTGTGTCCGAAAATTTGATTATTCGCACTTTACAGGAGGTAATCTCCGTTATCAACAAAACTGATTGGTCGACAATATTGGCAAAATAATACTATTTAGAGCAAACAACGTAAAGCATGAAATGCGCCCAGAGGCAGTAAACTTCAAAATCTTCGTCGCTGAAATATGATCGACCCCCTTGAGATTACATCGAATTGTGTTGTTCGGTCAAGCACTTGATACATTGCTGGTTCACAAGGAATTGCCAAAAAATCATAACCCCAAATCCACATTATTGATCATGGAGTAAACAAATGAAAATCGATCCTCGCAGCTTGAAAAAAACTGAGGCCTATTTTATGCTTATAGGCGCCATTAATCCGCGTCCCATTGCCTGGATATCAACCGTAGGTGAGGATGGCGCCTTCAATCTTGCCCCCTTTAGCTTTTTCCAAGGTATTAGCGCCAAACCGCCCGTCATCTGCTTTAGCACGACAACGAAAAGGGACGGCGGAAAGAAGGATACTTTATTGAACATTGAATCAGGTAAGGACTTTGTAATCAATACGGTACCTGAAGATCTTGCCGAAAAAATGAACCAAACTTCGGCGGAATACGCTCCTGGGGTGGATGAGTTTAAGGAAGTCGGCTTACGGCCTATAAAGAGTGAGATTGTTAAATCGCCTCGATTGGAGGAATCACCCGTAAATTTGGAATGTCAGCTAAGACAAGTATTGCAGTTTGGTGAAGACCCAGACGTAGGTTTCCTAATCATCGGAGATGTGGTTCAAATACATGTCAAGGATGAGTATTATGTTGACGGGCAGATAGATGGGGCAAAGATTAAAAACATCGGTCGGCTATGGGGGAAAGCTTATTGCCGGTTAACTGAAGTATTTGAAATGAACCGACCCGGTGCCCCTTAGGTTCAGAAGGAAGAGTTAGATTGTGCCCGCATCCTCCACAGAATCTAAAATGAGGTGGATTTGTAAAATTGCACTTAGGACAAATCCTTTCTAGTTTAGCTCCGCTTAAGACGGCCAGTTGGGAGGACAGTTGATGCAACAAACGAAGATTCTTCAAGCGCTTAAGGAGCTTTGCACAGGGTGTCATACATGTGAGATAATGTGCTCTTTGAAACATACGGGGATGGTTAAGCCGGCCCTGGCGCGGATAAGTGTAGGTTATTCTAAAGAAGATCCTCTCCCTTTCCCCATAATCTGCGAGCATTGCAAAGACACTCCCTGTAAGGAAACGTGCCCTGTTCCCGATGCCATGTACACGGATGAAAACACGGGGGCGGTTATTATAGACGATGATTATTGTATCCAATGTCTTGCCTGTGTGGAGGCCTGTCCCTTTGGGGCCATTCGAGTAGGACCTAATCAAGAGATACTCAAATGCGACTTATGCGGGGGCGATCCGGTATGTGCCAAGTTCTGCCCTGAAGTGCCGGGGAATCGTTTCCCCCATCTGCCCTGGCCCACGCAGTCCTGTCTTCAGTACGTGGAACCTTCTCAGGTAAAAAATAATCAAAGATCCAAGTGAGAAAGGGGAAAAATGATGGACGGTCTGGGAGATCTTCTTAGAATTGATCTGAGCACTCAAAAGATTTCCAAAGAGCCTATACCTGTAGAGCTTTACCGCAGGTTTCTGGGGGGCGAAGGAATCAATGCCTGGCTTTTCTGGGAACATTTTCTGAAAGTGGACCCCAAGATCGACCCCTTAAGCCAGGATAATGTCTTAATCATGGGTGTAGGGCCCCTGGCATCGACCGGTTTTGGGGCGGGAAGTAAGACAAAATTTACCTATAAATCACCGGTCTATAATTTATATGGCGCCACCAGCTGTGGCGGCGGCTTTAGCAGCCAACTTCGCTGGGCCGGATATGATCACATCGTCATAACCGGCAGGGCAGAACACCCGGTTTATATATGGATCAAAGATGATTCGGTGGAAATCAGGGATGCCAGTAACTTGTGGGGAAAGGGTGTCCTGGAAACAGATGCCCTAATCAAAGAGCAGCTGGGAGAAGGATTTGAAACGGTGTGCATTGGTCCGGCTGGTGAGAACCTGGTGCGCTTTGCCTCAATCATGGCCAGTTGTCACAGGGCTGGCGGCAGAGGGGGTGGAGGCTGCGTTTTCGGTTCCAAGAACTTGAAAGCCATTACTGCACGTGGAACAAAGGGTTTGTCCATATATAATCCTGATGGTTTATTCGAAGTGGCTGAAGAGTTTCGCAAGTATAAGAATGGAGATTTGGGCTCAGCATATAATCATAGAGCCGGGACGATGAATCTGATAAGGGATACGCATCATACAGGCCTGCTTGCATACCGAAATCATCAAGGCCGTATGGTCCCGGATGAAAAAATCGATAAGCTGGACCACAACTGGTACAATAAAAACATAGGGGTTCAGTCAAAGGCATGCTCACCCGGTTGCGGGTTTGCCTGTGGTGGATGGTATCATCTGAAGGGAAATGAAAGCCCTGGAGCCAGAAGGCACGCCGGCGAGTGGGGCCCAAAACCGGAATTCGGGGCGGCAAATCCCTTTGGTCTCGGCTGTGACCTTTCCGATCTGCCGGAGATTTGTCACATCAATAGGATGTGTAATGATTATGGTTTGGACGTCATGGAAATCAGCATGACCCTTTCCTTTCTCATGGAATTGTGGGAAAGAGGAATCATCAGCCGGGAAGATACGATGAAGTGGACGGGTGAGTCCCTTTCTCTTGAGTGGGGAAACTACGAGGCCATGGAGAAAATCGTAGAATACGCAACTTGGCGCAACAACGAGCTGGGTGACATGGTGTCAGGAGGGCTTTACAGGGCGGCGCAAAGGATTGGCGATGCCAAAAACGTATCCGTCCTAAAGTATGCCATGTATGGAAAGGTCGGTGCTGCCCACGAAGGGGCGACCAGGATCTCGAGCTTTGGCATCGCTATGGCGGTAGCCCCCATCGGTGCTCACCACTTGAAGGGCACGGGCATAAGTGCAGGCGTATCGGAGAAGTTCCTGGGTAAGCCGGATGGCGCAAGCAGCTTTGCCTTAATCACAAAAGGGGGAGGATTAAAAGAAGGAAAGGGAGCCTCTAAATACATGTTACAGGGGGCCGGTCATGCTCTTGGCGAGATCTTTATGGCCATTTCTAATTCCCTCGGCGTGTGCCACTTCCTTTGCAGCCACGGCAGTTTGAATGAGATCCCCCTGGACATACTATCCAGGGGCGTGCGGGCTACCACTGGAATAACGCTGACTCCCGAAGAGCTCATTACCGCAGCGGATAGGGTGACAAATATCCAGAAGGCCTTCAATAGCAGACTCGGTTTGCGAAGAGAGGACGATACCGTATGCTACCGGTGGATGAATGAACCGATACTGGAGGGATTTGCCAAGGGTATGAAGGTCTCCGATTTCCTCGAGCCCATCAAGGATGAATATTACGTCTATAAAGGATGGGATAAGGAAACATCTTTACAGAACAAAGAGAAATTGGAGGAGCTGCATCTGCAAGATGTAGCGCTAGTGCTGGCCGAAGAGGAGGGATTGGCTTGTGGTCACAGCTGAATCGTCAGGCTTGTCGATCAAACGATAGTAACTTTTTATCTTGAGGCCCCACTGGGGGCTCCATGATACCTTCCGCTTTGCGGGAGGATACTCACGCTGAAAAAGCCTGACGGTTCTTCCTAATTTTGGCAACAAAGAAGAAAGGCGATATTATGTCAGAGCATGCTATCTTTAATATTCCTCCGGAGCTTATCGAAGCCTTGCTAAATAACCCTTGGGATGCACATCTTTTAGTGGACAAAGAAGGGATTCTTCGGTTCATTAGCTCATCTAACGAAGCCTTTTATCAAACCACAGCAAAGAAATCAATTGGACGTCACATCTCTGAGTTGAACCCTCAAAGTGGGTTGCCACGGGTAATTCACACCGGCAAGCCGGAAATCGCAGAGCCTTTCGAGTTTCGTGGAAAAAAACGCGTTGTTTCCAGGATTCCTCTTCGAGACCGGGAAGGAAATATTGTAGGAGCTATCGGAAAGCTAATGTTTTGGCATTCGGACCAGGTCAATCATTTGCACAGACAGGTAGAGGTCTTGGAAAGCCGAATACAGTATTACGAGAAGGAATTAAAGGATCTCTATCAAACCCGTCGCTCTGTGGATAACATCGTTGGAGAGTCCCTGCCCATGCAAGAGGCCAAACACATAGCAGTTCGGGCGGCACTGACAGATCTGGCCGTGCTCATTACTGGTGAGACCGGTACAGGCAAAGAGATTTTTGCAAATGCCATCCATCAGATGAGTCTAAGAAAGGATTATCCCTTCGTTCGAGTCAATTGCGCCTCTATCCCTATAAATCTCATAGAATCTGAGCTTTTCGGGTACGAGGCCGGAGCCTTTACAGGGGCGACCCGTCAAGGAAAGGCAGGGAAATTCGAATTGGCGGACAAGGGGACCATCTTTCTGGACGAGGTGGGAGACATGCCTTTGGCCATGCAGCCCAAGCTTCTTCGGGTTCTCCAAGAGCACGAAGTCCAGCGTCTGGGAGGTACGCGAACCTTGAAGCTGGACTTTCGCATCATTGCCGCTACGAACCGAAACCTGAAGAGCATGATCCAGAAGAGAACCTTCAGGCAGGATCTCTTTTATCGTCTCAATATTTTTAACCTTGAGACGCCGCCACTCCGGTCTATTCGGGCCGATATTCCACGCATTGCGTACCTTTTTATCTCAAAGTTGCATTCAAGAAACCCTAATACCCCCACTAGGATTTCGGCCCCTGCCTTGAAATGCCTGAGTGAGTACTATTGGCCTGGTAACGTCCGAGAACTCCAAAATGTTTTAGAAAGAACTGCGGCAACATGCCAAGAAGCGATTATACAAAAGCAGGATCTGCCTACAGAACTACAAGAGCCGCTTACAATTGCTCTCGAACCTGATGGGAAGTGGAAGCCTAAACCTCTGACAGAGGAACGGGCTCTGTGTGAACGTAGGGCTGTTGAGCGTACCTTGAGATACACCCATGGAAACCGGACGCGGGCCGCACAATTACTAGGAATCCACCGAACAGGCCTTTATCAGAAGATGAAACGTTATAATATTGTAACTGTATAATTTCATCGACATGTCTATAAAAATCTACAAATCAGTCTCTCTGTAATTTATCTATAAAATTAAATTAGATATCTTAATTGGCGAAAAGAAGTGTGTAGAATATTTTCTACAAATCACGGGCCTTGACTTCCCGTATTGGCTTTCCATTCTGGTCATATATTGTTTAAAGATTAAATCTCCAGTAAAATTGATAGGTTATGACGTGACTTAGATCGTGGCATGGTTATTGCTACAATTGTATTTCATGGATTTTGAGATTCCCGAAAATTTGCGGCTTATGGTGGAAACCATTCGGCGATTTGTAAAGCAGGATCTTGAGCCGATCAGCCAGCAGGTAGAAGATGAGGATCGGATCCCGGATCATGTAGTCCAAAAAATGCGAGATCTGGGTTTGTTTGGATTGGCTATCCCAGAAGAGTATGGTGGCTTGGGCCTAGGGGCCTTGGGAGAATGTCTTGTCTATGAGGAGCTGACCAAGACAAATGCGTGCTTTCGGTCCCGCATCGGTACCAGCAACGGCATTGGGTCAATGGGTATCCTGTTTGACGGCACAGAAGAGCAAAAGCAACGGTATTTGCCGAGAATTGCCAGTGGCGAGTGGACGGCTTGTTTGGCGCTTTCAGAGCCAGAGGCTGGTTCAGATGCAGGGAACGTTCAGACTACAGCCAAGAGGGGAGGAGACCGCTTTGTTATCAACGGGCTAAAGCATTTCATCACCAACGGCGATATAGCCGATGTGACCACCGTGATAACCCTGACCGACAGGGAGAAGAGAACCCGAGGAGGGATTACCGCATTTGTGGTAGAGAAAGGCACTCCCGGGTTTTATGTGGGGACCATTGAGCGGAAAATGGGTTTGCGGGGGAGCCATACATGCGAATTGATATTTGACAACTGTCGTGTCCCGGTCGGGAATGTCATAGGCGGGGAGCCTATGATCGGACACGGCTTCAATACCGCCATGAGCGTTCTTGACAAAGGCCGTCTTACCATAGGGTCGTGCGCCCTTGGGGCAGCACAAAAACTGCTGGACCTCAGTGTGGAGTATTCCAAGGAGCGGGTTCAATTCGGAAAGCCGTTGTCCAGGTTTCAGTCCGTGCAGAACATGTTAGCGGATATGGCTACAGAAATTTATGCGTCCAGGCAGATGCTGTACCATGCTGCATGGCTGGGAGACCAGGGTAAGAAAATCATCAAAGAAGCCTCTATGGTCAAGCTCTTTTGCACGGAAATGGCTTGTCGCGTGGCTGACAATGCAGTCCAGATCTTCGGCGGTATGGGATACATGCGGGATTTTCCTGTTGAACGTTTTTACCGAGATCTCCGTTTGTACAGAATCTATGAGGGGACCAGCGAAATACAGAGGTTGGTCATCAGCAGGGAATTGGTCAGAAATTGAGAGGGATTGGGAGGGAGTGGGCCTCGGATCACTTCCTTCCAGATTACGTGGAATTTTTTGACCATTACTGATTTTTTACCAACACTCCAAAGAACGACTGGATCTTACTAAATTTTTATGTATGAGGATACAATAAGTGGTTATTTACGCAAAGGGAAAGGTTTTTGAAGATTTTGAGGTTGGGCAGGAATTCGAGACTTCGGCAAGGACTGTTACCGAGAGTGATATTCTCAATTTTGCTGGTCTTTCCGGGGATTTTAATCCTCTGCACCTAGATGAGGAATTCGCCAAAGGTTCCCCTTTTAAGACCAGAGTCCCTCATGGTTTATGCATTATGTCCATCTCTACCGGGCTTATTGACCGACTGGGGGTGATTAGCTGTACGGCACTGGCTTGCCTGGAGATTGACTGGAAGTTTCTTAAGCCGGTACTGATAGGTGACTCTATTAGGGTCGTTATGAAAGTCTTGGAAAAGAAGGAAAGCAAAAAGAGAGACAGGGGTGTCGTAACCTTTGAAATGATAATTTTAAATCAGAAGGGTGAAAAGGTCGAAGTGGGTTTATGGAAACTCATGATGGCCAAAGGAAGCTATTTTTGAACGCTGATACATTTTGTTATTGGGGTTAGAGACTAAGGTGGACCATGGATTTTGAATTTACTGAAGAACAACGTATGCTAAAAGACTCGGTTTGCCGATTCTGCGAAAAAGAGCTGCCAAGGGAGATCATCAGGAAATCGGATGAGGAGGAGGAACTTCCGTCCGCTCTATGGTCCAAGATGGCTGATTTGGGGTGGCTGGGCATTGCTTTGCCGGAGGAATTTGGCGGCACGGGGGGAACCATTATCGAGCAGTTGATCATTATGGAAGAATTGTCCCGACACTCCCCAGCGTTGGGCATTTGTTTTATGACTACCAACTCCTTCGGTGCTCGTACAATTCTCAACAATGGTTCAGAGAAACAGAAACAGGCTTTCTTGCCTAAAGTCAGCCGTGGTAAAGTTAAGTTCTGTTTGGCACTGACTGAGTCGGGAGGGGGGACTGATGTCCTCGGGGCATTGAAAACGATAGCTGAAACCAAAGAAAGTGAACTCGTTATCAATGGTCAAAAGACATTTATCAGTGATGCTTCAATTGCCGACTATATGATTCTTGTGGCAAGAACGAATAAAACGCCAGCCAAGAAATCCAAAGGGATTTCACTTATGCTTGTAGACCTAAAAAGCGACGGAATCGAAGTGCGGAAACTTCGCAAACTGGGTATCCGGGCCTCGACAGTTAGTGAGGTTTTTCTGACGGACGTACATGTTCCGTTAGAGAATCTTCTCGGTAGACGCGATGAAGGATGGTACCACCTTTTGGATACACTTAACAATGAGCGCATTCTGGTGGCTGCATATGCTATAGGAATTGCACAGAGCGCATTTGAGGATGCACTCCGTTATGCCAAGGAACGGGATGCCTTTGGGCAGCCAATCGGCCAGCTTCAGGCGATTCAGCATTATTTGAGCGATATGTATGTACAGTTGGAACTATCCCGATTGATTACTTATAAGGCCGCCTGGCTTCAATGTCTTGGAAGACCATGCGGTGTTGAATCCACTATGGCAAAATTAGTTGCCTCTGAAGCAGGATTGGAAATTGCGACCAATGGAATGCGAATTCTCGCTGGTTATGGTTATATGATGGAATATGATATGCAGCGATATTACAGGGACGTTATGCAGGCAGTTGTGACCCCTATTACCAATGAGATGTCCAAGAACTTTATCGGACAGAACCTGGGTCTCGGACGTTCCTACTAATTATTTCTGCACAATCACATCCGAGAGAATATAGTTTGTTTTAGTGATTCTAAACATCAAGAATCACAACCTTATGGAGGAAGACCTTTTATGGATTTCAACTTGACAGAAGAGCAACGATTGATAAGACAGACTGCGGCAAAATTTGCAAAGAATGAAATTGAACCTTCCATCGCAGAGTACTATCAGGCAAAACGTTTTCCATATGACCTGATACACAAGATGGGTAAACTTGGCTTAATGGGGATCTCTTTTCCACCGGAATACGGCGGTTCGACAACCGATTTTCTGTCATATCTTATCGCTCTTGAAGAGATCAGCACAGTGGATGCAGTGTTGGGAAATATTATGCACGTCTCGATTTCTTTGGGAGGACATTCCATCTATATGTTTGGGAGTGAGGAACAAAAAAGGAAATGGTTGATCCCAATTGCCCGCGGAGAAAAACTCGGCTCTTTTGGCTTGACCGAACCCAACGTGGGCTCTGATGCCGGAAGCACTCAAACCCATGCCAAACTCGATGGAGACAGTTGGGTCATAAACGGGAGCAAAAATTTTATTTCCAACTCCGGAACCGACATAACTATCGGTACTGTAATAACAGCGGTCACTGACGTTGTGGATGGTAAAAATAGAATTAGCGCAATATTTGTGCCAAAAGACACCGCTGGCTTTACGATAGGCCCAAATCTAGACAAGATTGGCTGGAACCATGCGGATACACGAAATCTGTATTTCCAGGATGTCAGAGTCCCCAAGGAGAATCTTATCGGAACTCGAGGGGAGGGGTTCAAACAGTTTCTCAACGTACTGAACATCGCACGGATTACCGTCGGTGTCACAGCCCTTGGGCTTGCCCAACAATGTTTAAATGAATCGCTCAAATATAGCAAAGAAAGAACCCAATTCGGCCAACCCATCTCAAAATTTCAGTTGATTCAGGCCAAGTTGGCAGACATGGCCACCGAAATAGAGGCTGCCAGACAGCTTATGCACTATACGGCCTGGCGAGTGGAAAACGGAAAGCGTTATGTAAAAGAGGCCAGCATGTTCAAATACTTTGTAAGCGAAGTGGGTAGACGGGCGGCAAACGAAGCGGTCCAGATCCACGGTGGTTATGGTTATATGATGGAATATCCTGTTGCGAGGGCATTTAGAAACTACAAAGTTATGGAAATTGGCGAGGGGACTTCCGAGGTTCAGAAATTAATCATAGCCAGAGAGTTGGGTTGTTAAGTCGTGATACATTGAACGGAATTAAAGATGAAAAAAAACTTTTTTGATCTGAGTGGTAAAATCGCACTTATTACTGGGGGGACGAGAGGGATTGGCAGAGCTATGGCATTGGCCATGGCCCAGGCCGGTGCCAATGTGGTGGCAACCAGTCGAAATAAAGACCATGTCGAGAAGGTGACACGGGAAATCATGGGACTTGGGCGGCAATCTATACAGATCACTACGGATGTAACCCGAGCCGATGATCGCAAAAGGATGGTTCAGGAAATCGTCAAGTCGTTTGGCCGGATAGACATCTTTGTGAGTAATGCTGGGAGTAATACTTTGTTCAAGAGGCCCGAGCATACAACCGAGGCAGAGTGGGACCATATTATAAATTTGAACCTTAAGGCCTCTTTTTTTTGTTGTTTGGAGGCAGGAAAAGAGATGATAAGACAGAAAAGCGGGCGGATCATTATTATGGGGTCCGTGTTCTCACGGGTGACAGGCCCCAGAGTCGCACCTTACACCATCAGCAAAACGGCTCTTTTAGGCATGACCAGGGCCTTGGCCCTGGATTGGCATCAACATAATATCAGGGTAAATTGTCTGGCCCCAGGTTATGTGGATACGGATTTTACCGCTGATATAGTCAAGAACCCTGCCCTTTACAAGGCTAGTCTTGACGAAATCCCTCTCAAGCGATACGCTAAGCCCGAGGAAATTGCTAAGGTCGCCGTGATGCTCGCCTCAGATGCCAGCGACTACATGGTTGGGGAGACCATTTGGGTGGATGGTGGATATACCATTCATTAAGTCTACTTATACAATAACTTAACTCAGGAGGGAATAGGCGATGGACTTCGCATACACAGAAAATATGGAGATGTACAAGAAGATTGCCAGAGACTTCTGCGATAGGCATGTCGCTCCTACAGCGGGAGAGTATGACAAAAGTCGTGAGTTTCCGTATGAAGTTCTGGAAAAAATGGGCAAGGAAGGTTTCATGGGGATCAATGTACCAAAAGAATATGGGGGTTTAGGCCTGGATTACCTCACGAATGCAGTAATTGTGGAGGAACTGGCTCGGGCCTCGGCCACGATCGCTTTAATCCATCAGGTTCATCGTGTTTGCATCAACCATCTGATCACTTTTGGAAGCGATGAGCAAAAACAGCGATTTCTGCCAGGATTAGCGACAGGCCAACACTTGGGGGGCTTTTGCTTTACCGAGAATCAGACTGCTTCAGATCCCATGGATTTTACATGCTTTGCAGAAAGAAAGAATGATCACTACGTCGTAAATGGCGCAAAGGGATGGGTGACGAATTCAGTAGCAGGGACGGTTTTCGTTGTTTTCATGCGAATAGCGAAGGAGAATGGGCGAAATTCCTTTAACAACTTCTTGGTGGAGAAGGATTTTCCTGGATTTTCCGTAGGTCCGCGCTATCGGACGGTAGGCTTTTGTGCCTCAACAACCTGTGATTTCAAATTCAAAGACATGAAGGTTCCTATGGAGAACCGACTCGGTGAAGAGGGCGGAGGATTGGCCCATATCGGGAGAACGATACATTGGGGACAGGCATACCTCGGCGTAATCGGAGTAGGGATTGGCGAGGCATGTCTGGAGCAGGCCGCAAAATATGCAAAGCAACGGGTTATTTCCGGGAACCCAATCATAAAGTATCAATTGATCGCCCAGAAACTAGCAGATATGTTCATTGAAATCGAATCCGCACGCATGCTGTGTCATAAGGCGGTATGGATGATTGAAAACGGCATCAACCCGGTTTTGCACAGCCGGGCAGCTAAGGTCGCCGCCGGGGAAGCTTGCATGAAAGCGGCTGTAGAAGCCCTGGAGATTATGGGGAGTGCGGGCTACTCTGACGAGTATCCTGTGGAACGGTACTTTCGAGATGCCAAATTCATAGCTGTCGGCTTAGGACCTGCAGAGATACAGAGGATTAACATGGGACGAGCTATTGAGAAGATCTATTGAAATGGTTTCAGAAAAGACAGGAACCTCTTTGAACATAGTCGTATATCTCAAACTAGAAAAAGACTACCAGGCCTATGCCGAGGTCGACCAGTCTACCTGTGAGGGCTGCGGAATTTGTGCAAAAATATGCCCTTTTGAAGTTCCGTCAATGCGTGTTGACGAAACCGTGGAGATTCTCCCTGAGAAATGTCGGGGTTGCGGTGCCTGTGTGCCCTATTGTAAGACGAATTCCATTCGTATGCAATATACCCTGAACAACGAACCTTATTCGTCAACTGAATTGGTCTCCGTTGGCCTGCGAAACCCTTTGGACAAGAATGCAATAGAGGCAGGACTGGCCCTTCGAGATGAACTGGGCGGTAAGGTATGGGTTCTGGCAGAGGGCTCTCCACGTTTTGAAGAATCGCTCAGAGAAGCCTTGGTCATGGGCGCTGACGAGGGCATTTTGTTATGTGATCCAAAATTTATGGGTTCGGATCATTTGGCATCCTCTTTTATCATTGAAGGTGCCCTTAATAATTTGGGTGGTTGTGACCTCCTGATTGCTCCCCAGCGGACTTCGTGCGGTGAGCCGCTTTTTTGTGTGGCTTGGGTAGCTGAGCGATTGGGGATGACTTATATGCCCTTTGTCAGGTCGATTG
>Ga0222626_1000991_pt1 | contig 13845 bp, 14 predicted proteins | sample AntAcemetageno91_FD_179862 | JGI IMG/M metagenome (GOLD analysis project Ga0222626, IMG submission 179862) | Saline water microbial communities from Ace Lake, Antarctica - #91 | ecosystem: Environmental > Aquatic > Non-marine Saline and Alkaline > Saline | place: Antarctica: Ace Lake | collected...
AAAGAAAGAGAACTCGCAGGAATAAAACGATACCTCATCGAACGGGCAGAGGATTTCAGCAAGACGTCCGGTCTTGATATTTATGACAGGAGAATGGACCTAATAGCAGATTTGTATTTGATCAACATCACTGATATTGATACGGCTATCGATGATTTCAGCGCCATGTACGATCAGGCCAGGCTTGAAGAGGCATCCCTGATGGAAAAGCTTGAGGTAAATGTATCGTTTGATGAGAGTGCTGTGGATGAAATCATAGATCAGGCCATCAAGACCGGACAGCAACCAGGGCCCCTAATGTTTCAATTGGCAAAGAGACTTGAATATGGTCTCAGGCTCGTGAAAGACAGGTCCGGTAAAGAGAGTTTCAGTATCAATGCCGAAGCTGTTATTAGTATGGAAGATTTCATAAACAAACTTATTAAAGACATCTATCGTCAGGAGAATGTTGACGTGGAACTTAGTGAGGCGGACAAACCGGAACCGCAGGCTACACTAACCTAACCCGAATAAACCGGAATCAAAAAGGTCTCTCGCAAAGGCGCAAAGCTCGCAAAGAAAAACAATAAAAAATATTTTCATGAAACTCAGCGCCTTTGCGGGAGCAAAAAGTTGAATCGTCCTTTCTTCTCGTTCTCAAGCTCGAGCTTCCTCTTTTCACGCGACAGATGCAGCCATTCACAGCTAGCAACTGAGACGGTGCAAGGCATAAATTACGTCAGGCGGACAGCGGAAATCGTTAAATTTGCAATTACCCGAAAAGGGATTCTTGCTGGCACGTAAATATTCAATCGTCAATCGTCAATATTCAATTCCCGACCCCCAAGGCCAATTTCCCAAAATCCCGCCCTGTCGGATTCTGGAAAATCCTCAGCTCGAACTGCGGAACAACGGCCAGGATATGATCGAATATATCCGACTGTATCGCCTCATAGTGGGCCCATACCGTATCGTTGGTGAAGACATAAATTTCAATGGGTAACCCGTTAGGGCCGGGAGCGAGTTGTCGAATCAGGAAAGTCATCTCCTGGTGTATTTTGCTATTGCTGCGCAGGTATGCCTCCACATAGGCCCGGAATGTTCCTATATTGGTTATTCTGCGGCCATTAACAAGCACGTCGGTATTGACCCCGTGTTCTATGTTGTATTGCCCCAGTTCTTCCTGCTTCTGCTTTACATAGTCAGAAATGAGTTGATACCCTTCAAATCGTTCTATCATCTCCTTGTCGCAGAATTTAATGCTGTCCAGGTCTATGAATATGGCCCGCTTTATGCGACGCCCGCCACTCTGCTGCATTCCCCGCCAGTTCTTGAAGGTTTCCTCAATTAGTTTGTGTGTGGGGATAACCGTGATTGTCTTATCCCAGTTCTGAACCTGTACTGTATGGAGTGCGATCTCTATCACGTCGCCATCAGCCCCGTACTTGGGCATCTCGATCCAATCACCAATCCGGACAAGATCGCTCGAAGTGATCTGCAAACTTGCAACAAAAGAGAGGATCGTATTACGGAAGATAAGGAGTATTACCGCGGTCATGGCCCCGAAACCGCTCAACAACACTAAAGGAGATCGACCGAGAAAGACGCTGACGATAATGATACCGCCAATCAAATAGATTATCAGTTTCAGGATCTGTATGTATCCCTTGATTGGACGACCGCGCGATATATCGAGGTTTTGGTAGACCTCCCCTAAACCGGTTAGGAACATGCCCCCTGTCAGGATAAGTATCCACCATATGAGAGCGGTTGAAATCTTACAGATCAGGTCTTCTGCAAAAGGGAACAGATCGGAAAAGCTGTATATTATAATTATAGGCGCGATGTATGACAGTCGTCGCAGTAATGCCTTTTTGAGCAGGATATCGTCGAGGCTGGTCTTTGTCCTTTGAACTAATTTCAGAAGTGCCCTAAGGACAAAATGCTTCGTGACAAAGTAGGATATGAAACCCAAAACCAATACGCCGGCTGCCATTACCATCTGGTAAACCAGCGGGTATTGCTGTGGCCACTCTTTGAATAGTAGTTCCAAAATCATATGGTTAACCTCAGGCCCTTGCTGGGTTTAAAGGGATAGACTATTTGCATATGCCTCATCAATCCTCAGTTCTAAGTATGAAATTGCTGCTTCATCATATTCGTACAGATCAAAGCAGTAGCCGTCTTCGCCTAAAAGGCCCCCTGGCACAAGATCGCCCTCCTCGTTAGGGTCAGTAATCATATCCCCGTAAAAACATACGGAGAGCCACCTGTTTTCAGGATCATCATCGACAATATCCACCATGACGAACAAGCGCCCCTCCATATCACCGGTTTTACCGAGATTAGCCCTCAAGGAATAGCTGATGCCTGATCTTGATTTGAACGAAAGTGTCGCGGTTTCTTTTCCGGAAAGCCGCTCTTGCAATTTGACAAACGCCGGCTTGATGTTCCCCGAATCATCTATCCATCTTTCAAAGAGATTGGCCATCTCAGTATTCTCTTCTTCGCTTGCAAACATATCTTGAGTCATTTTTGGCACCTCCTTACAACTTAAATGATCAGTTCAAGGTTCAAAGTTCAAGGTTCAGGGTTCAAGGTACAACTTAAGTTATAATCTAACCCGAATGATCCGGAACATTTTTTTCCTGCTCACGGCGCAAGGAGCACCTGCTCACCGAAGCGGTCCGACAAAGCGGTTGAAAGGCCTTCTGCCTTTTTCTCACTTTCGAACTCTACCATAAGTTCGCCCTTATCACCTACAACAAGACGGCCATGCAGTTCAACCACTTCAGCCACATCAGAAGCCTCAACGGTCCACCAGCCCCGAGTCCTCAGGAGCAGTTCCTTCCCCTTCAAACGCCTGTCTGTTACTAAGTCTATACTCCTGAACCAAGCATCCCATCCGATCTGTGCAGGGGCCCGCAAGACAGGGCTTACCGGATCGTGGTAAATGCGGCAACGGCCAAAAAGCCTCAACCGGATCATTTTAAGCTCTCCTTAATTAATTCGCTGAGCCGGTCATTATCAGGGAACGTCCCTGCCGGAACCCGAATCCCACCCCGATCCAGGGCCCACGACAGACAGAGAATATAGAGTGAACTGCTCTCTTCGTCATCAAGCCCCTCGGCCCTTGCTCTATTTGAGGAAATCGTCCTCTCAAACAGAATCCTTGCCTCCTCGCGACAATATCTGAGTCTCCTGTCAAAAGGAGATAACTTTAGGCGCTCTGTCAATTCATTTTGAGCTGCCTCCATCCTGGAAAACAGGCTCCGCATTGCCCTAACAGATGGATTACTCCCCCAATCGTCTCTCTCAACCATTTAAACTTCTCCTTCTTCTCTCACAGAGCTCTCACCTCGTCAAGTACACTCATATACCCCACGAACCCGATCCTGCAGGTAAACGTGAGAAAACGCGCCCCGGGTCCCCTCCTCAAACCAGGCCAATCCGACCTGCCGGCAGGCTGTACAGGCTTCCACGGGGATCTGAACAGCTAAGATGTGTTGGCCCAGATTAGAGGTTGATGCAATGGCGAGTGCACCCGCACACTGCTGGCAGCAGCGGATCTTTTCATGCTGCCTTTCATGGATGCCGTCCGTATCGTAAAATACGTCCCTGCTCCTTTCAACTATTCTTCCTTCCTCATATGGAACGGTTTTTAAACCACTCTCCAAAAAAAGATCCCTTAACTGCACAACGATTTGTTCAATATTCCGTGTTATTTCAGGGGGCTGTTGCTGGTAGTCTCTATCATAATTTGGCTCTTTCACATTGCTGGTGTCCATGCCTGCCATGGCCATGATGATGCCAACGTTCACATAGGGGAGGGCGTTTTCCACTGCATACCCGCCCTCGAGCACTGCAATATCAGGCTTGAGCAGGGCATTGAGGGTGGCATATCCGCGGGCAGAGAAGTTCATATTTGTAATCGGGTCGTTGAAGTGATTATCCTGGCCTGCGGAATTTATGACTATTTCCGGTTCAAATTTCCCTAAGAGGGGCATCACCAGTTCATCCATTACGTGGAGAAATCCTTGTTCTCCGGTTTGGGGGGGCAGGGGGATGTTTACGGTAAAGCCCTGGGCATTGGGACCTCCTGCCTCATCAGGGAATCCGGACCCTGGATAAAGGGTGCGGCCGTCCTGGTGGATGGAGATAAAGAGGGTATTCGGGTCATGCCAGTAGATATCCTGAGTCCCGTCTCCGTGGTGACAATCAGTGTCAACAATGGCAATCTTCTTAATCCCATATTTTCCTCGGATATATTCGATCATGACCGCCTCGTTGTTGATATTGCAAAATCCCCGGTTGCCGTGAACTACCCGCCTGGAGTGGTGACCTGGAGGGCGCACAAGGGCAAAAGCGCTCTCTACCTCTCCATTAAGGACCGCATCAGCGGCCACAAGGCAGCCACCCGCAGAGATCAGATGGCTCTCTGTGGTGACAGCGGCCTCGTCCGGCACACAGAAGTGGACGCGCCGGAGATCCTCATAGGTTGCGGGACGGACACGGTATTCAACAATCCCATCAATATCTAAGAGACCTTCTTCTAAGACTTGGTCCTGGGTATAGAGGAGGCGTTCTTCCCGCTCCGGATGGGATGGACTGATAGCCCAATCAAAGGCGGGAAAAAAGACCAAACCTGTTCGACGTGCGGCACGTATCATTCGTAATGGCTCCTTTTCCATTCGGGTATGGGCCCCGGTGCTATGCCCATCTTGAGGCGGATATTCTTACCGGTCCTCGAATAGCCCCGGATCATGTTGAACACCTGCTTTTCCGTGATGGAGATCTCCAACCCCTTCTCTTCAGCTCCGCTCCGCACTGCCTGCTGGAAAAGGAGTTCCCGACCTAAGGCAACAGCCTGTTCAATGTCAAAGCTGGGATTTATTTTATCTTCCACGTTTGCCTCAGGGATGATTACAGAACCCCTTTCGGTATCCGCCTGCAAAGTGATCTCTGAAGTGACTCTCGCGACCGCCGCTCCCACGGCATTTGCTACACCATGATGATGAGGGAAACGGTGTGGCAGCCCAAAGGCTTTCCCTATATAACCACCGATCTGTGGCGCGGCTCCTCCAATGATTAGAACAGATGTTGGTTCAATTTTTTGATCCTCAAGGACTTCATGTATGGTATAGACCGGCTGTGAGTTGATGCCGTAAATAAAGGCCTTTGCCGATTCGGCTATGGTTTCGGCCAGATGCTTCAACACCCGTTGGGCCGTTGTGGCGGCATCCCATCCTAAAGGTTTTCCTACGTCTTCCATGGCGGCCTTTGCGGAATCCCTGTTTCCGGTCTTTAATAAATCAAGGGTGATCATGGCATCTGTGGGCGTCGGTGCTGGACCGCCCATGGCCATGGGTCTGCCCCGGCGAACCGGGCCGATTCTCAAACCGCCCCTTTCTTCCATACGAACTTCGCTGTCTCCGCCTATGCCTAAAGAGTGCGTCATCAGGGACCGGATCAGGGTCTGAAAGGGGCCTAATCTGATTCCGTGAGGTTTAAGGAGAGGAGTGCCGTTAAGAACAACGGACATGTCCGTTGTGGTCCCCCCTACGTCGAGAATAAGTGTTGTACCTTCGCAGCCATCCAACGCCAAAGCCCCCATAACACTTGCTGCCGGGCCTGACTGGGCTATGCTGGCAGGGGAATCTATGCTCTTGTCCAGGTTTATGGTCCCTCCGTCCGGCTTCAAAAGGTAGCGGGGGGCGGAAAGCCCTTTTTCGTTCAAAATATGAACAAGAGCGCTCAAGAATTCTTTATGAAGGCCATGTAGGGCGGCATTCAGATATGTGGTGACGATCCGGCGGGGAAAGTTGAGCACTCCCGAAACCCGGTGTCCCATGGCAACATGAGAAAATGAACTCCCGACCCAGTCTGCTATTAGGAGTTCGTGAGAGGGATTACGGACCGAGAATTTGCCGGTTACCCCGATGACCTTTATTTTTTCTTCCTGGATACGTGCGGCGGCATCCATAACCGCCGCCCTATTCAAGGATTTCGCTTCAAAACCCTGGTGGTCTAAGCATCCCTCAACCACGTGATAAGATGGCCCCACGGCAAACCATTCCGGGTCTATTCCAGGCCCTGCCGACACGATCATCCCGGTGTCTTCTAAGCGGTCCTGCACGATGGCATTGGTTGCCATGGTGGTTGAAAATGCCATACGGTTAAGCCGAGCCGTTTCTACATCGCGCAAGGTGTTTTCAAGTGCCATTCTGAGCGTCGTCAGGAGGTCTTCGCCAGTGGGGGTCTTAGTCGCTACTACAACCTGGCCTTTATCAATAACGACCGCATCTGTCTGGGTGCCTCCCACATCAAGTCCTAAGATCATAACTCACCGCTTGGGATTGTCTGTTTCTATGCTACGATTCATTTTTCCTGATATGTAGCCCTCTAAATCCAAGGCAATATGCTCAAAACCGATCCTGCGGAGCTTTTCCACAATGGCCTTCCTCGTATCGTCGCTTACGATCTTCCTCAGTTCTGAGGTGCTTATCTCTATCCTCGCAACAGACCCATGATGTCTTACCCTCAGCCCCCTGAATCCCGCATTTAAAAGAAATTCTTCAGCCTCTTCAACCATTTTCAGCCCTTTTTTCGTGATGGCGCTTCCGTAGGGGAATCTGCTGGCAAGACATGCCATGGCAGGTTTGTCCCATTCTGAAAGGCCCATATCTTTAGCTAAAAAACGAATCTCATCTTTGCAAAGACCAGCCTCGATTAACGGGGCGATTATGCCTGCTTCCTCAGCAGCCCGAAATCCAGGGCGATAATCTTCAAGATCATCTGTGTTGGCGCCATGGGCCACATGGTTAATGGCCTTCTCTTTGGCCACGCGCAAGAACTCTTTGGAAAGCGCCTTTTTGCAATGGTAACACCTGTCAGGGCCATTTGACAAAAACTCAGGGATATTTATTTCATCCGACTTGAAGACAATGTGGTTGATCTCTCTTTCTCTGGTAAATTTGCTGGCCTCATCTTGTTCGCGGCGGGGATGAATGGATGAGGTTGCTGTAACCGCGGCTACCCTGTCCCCTAAGGCCTGCTGGGCCGAAGCTAACAGGAATGAGCTATCAACACCCCCTGAAAATGCCACCAACAGGGAATCGAACTTGCCCAAATAATTAAGGAGAAGCTCTTTTTTTGATCTAACTATCGATTCATCAATCATGATACCTTCACTCCATGTGGTTGAGTCCCGCCGTATGCGGGCTTGATTTAGCACCTCCAGATAGGGCGGTTTTCTGACTCAATCCAGCCCCCAACGGGATTTAACTATTTGACGACCCCAGTTTAAGTGACTAAGTTACCAAGTTCAAGATGAAATGTGAAGAGAGAGTTTCACTTGGGGGCCATGTGGAGGGTTATTATCATTGCTCTTATCTAATATCTAAAAGAACAGGACTCTTTCTTAGGTAGCTGGAAATAGCGCTTGCTAAATTGTATAAAAGGGTGCTATGTAAGCACCCTGATTTTTGATAATGTAGAATAGAGATAGGCCCTTGGCGGGCGTTTTTTTCACTAACAAAGGAGAGATTATAATGAAAGGTAAAACAATAACATGGCTAAGCGCAAGTGTAGTCGCATTAGTCCTAATTACAGCAGGATGGCAGGCATCAGCAGCGGACAAGAAACAGCCTTCAGAGGACAAGATTGCAGTGGTTAACGGAGAGGTTGTCACTCGATCGGAGTTTGACAGGGCAGTGGGCTTTGCCAAGCAACGGGCCTTGCAGACGGGACAACCGCTCGATGATGCCCAGCTTAAGGAGAGGATACTAAAACAACTTGTAGGGAGTGAGCTTTTATACCAGGAAAGTAAGAAAGAGGGGATCAAGGTTGATCAAAAGGCCGTTGATGAAAGATTAGAACAGTGGAAAAAACGATTCCCGAACGAGGAGGAATACAAAAAGGCATTGAGTAGCTCGAAACTTTCTGTGCCCCAGATGAAGGAGGACATTAAAAGGGGCATGACAATCGAAAAGTTAATTGTTACGAGATTTGTTGATAAAACAACGGTCCCTGAAAAGGAGATCAAGGCCTATTATGATAGCAACTCCAATCTTTTCAAACAGCCTGAACAGGTGCGGGCCAGCCATATCTTGATTAAGGTTGAACCTAAGGCAAAGGAATCGGAAAAGGAGGATGCCCTTAAAAAAATAAAGGAAGTGCAGGAAAAGCAAAAAAAAGGGGGTGATTTTGCTAAATTGGCCAAAGAATATTCTCAGGGTCCGAGTAACGCTAAGGGGGGAGATCTGGGTTTTTTCAAGCGGGGACAGATGGTGCCGGCTTTTGAGGAGGTTGCCTTTAAGTTAAAACCGGGCGAAGTGAGCGACATTGTCAACACAAGATTCGGATATCACCTGATCAAGGTTGTTGACAAAAAGCCTGAAAGCACAGTTCCTTTCGAGGAAATAAAGGAAAGGATTGGTCAATACCTGAAGCAGCAAAAAGTTCAGAAAGAGGTAAGACAACTTGTAGAGAAACTTCGGAAAGAGGGAAAGGTGGAAACCTTCTTAAAGAACGAATCATGAAATCCAAGAAAAAAGTCCTTTTGCACGTCACTCCCGCGAAAGCGGGAGTCTATAACTGTCTAGACTTACTGGATTCCCGCTTTTGCGGGAATGAAAATAATCCGGCATTTCTGACTTTTTACGAATTCATCAGTCATGACATCCAAAAAAAATCCTAAAATAGAAACAAAGGTTGGGTGCCGGAGGGATGGCCGAGTGGTTGAAGGCGGCGGTCTTGAAAACCGTTGAACGAAAGTTCCGTGGGTTCGAATCCTACTCCCTCCGCCAACACTAATGTCAGGAGTTTGCAAGGGTTATCAGTAGTTCAGGATTTCTTCATAAACATCGAATATGTAAGCGATCAAGGCTGCCCTTGTCCACATGCCGTTTCGTTCCTGCCGCCAGTACATAGCCCTGGGGTCGGAATCTATGGCTACATCAATCTCGTCTCTCCGCGGGAATGGATGCATGATAACAGCGGTCGATTTAACCTTAGACATATCGGAGGGTCTAAGTTTAAACCTGGAAATATCAACCTGTTCTGAGTCACCCGCTGCTTCATCGTGCTCATCTTGAATCCTGGTCATGTAAACCGCATCTGCTTTAGAAAGGACATTTCCGAGGGCTTCGGTTTCAATATGATAGGGGAGTTTATGCCTTTCGAGGAAACTGCACACATCCTCTTTCATTTGAAAGGCCTTAGGAGTAGCATAGATGATTTCAACATCTTCAAAATTCTTCAGTAAGTAGCTTAAAGACCTTACTGTTCTCCCCCTTCTAAGGTCCCCGCACATCAGGATTGTTTTCCCATCAAGACCCCCCTGATCTTCAAAAGATCGCTGTAGCGTATATACATCAAGTATCGCCTGAGTAGGATGCTGATCGCTCCCTGAACCACCATTTATAACAGGGACCGGACGATTGGTTTGCGTATTCAGCAACCAGGCGGCACGTTCAGCAATGTTTTCCCCCTTATGCCTAATAATAATTAAATCAGTATAGGATGAAAAGGTGCGTAAGCTGTCATCATGGCTTTCACCTTTTATTTCTGATGAAACGTTTGCATCACGGATCTCAGATGTTTTCATGCCCAACATATGACAGGCGCTCTCAAAGGATAAAAAGGTCCTGGACGAAGGCTGGGTAAACCAGAGCATTGCCTGTTTGTGGCAGAGGAGATCCTGTACGAAAAGAGAACCGGCCTTCTCTTTTGATATCTGCCTGAGCTGATTAGTGATTCCATAGATATCGTCTATGATTTCACGATTCAACTGCTGCGATCTTATCATGTCAAAAAGACGACCATTTTTCTCAAAACACTCTATTCTTTCCTCTGTAGGAAGTTCTTGAAATTCAGCGAATTTCTCGTCTAAAATATTCATTTTATCCTCCGGATAAAATTTGCCGCACCCGTAAGAAATCAGGTAGCCCGTTTTCGTCATTCCCGCGAACGCGGGAATCCAGGGAAATCAATCCCGCGGCGGGGGGAGACTCCCGCGTTCGCGGGAGTGCCGGCCATGGAGACCGCATGGTTATGAGAATACAACCTTTGAATCCCGCTGAAAGCGGGAAACCTTTGAACCTGTGAACGTTTACTAAAACAGCTTCTTCTGAACTGTGCTTTCCAGCCCTATTTTTTCCAGCCCCAAATGAAGGTAGGCCCTTCTGGTAACGACTCGCCCCTGTGGCGTCCTTTTGATATAGCCTTTTTGAATAAGAAAGGGCTCATACACGTCTTCGAGGGTATCTTTTTCCTCTCCCACGGCCGCAGAGAGGCTACTCAGGCCTATGGGGCCCCCGTCGAATTTTTCTGCAATGGTACACATAATAAAGCGATCCATCTTATCGAGCCCCTCATCATCTACCTCTAACATGTCCAAGCCCTGACTCGCCACATCCTGCGTAATGACCCCGTCAGCCTTTACTTCGGCGAAATCTCGCACCCTTCTTAAGAGTCTGTTCGCCACCCTCGGCGTTCCCCTGGCCCTTTTGGCGATTTCAAGGGCGCCCTCTTCCCTTATCGGGATCTGGAGAAGCGAGGCCGACCGCATGACGATCTCATGAAGTTCTTCAGGGCTATAAAACTCCACCCTCAGGATCATCCCGAACCGATCCCTCAGGGGAGGCGTCAAAAGTCCTGTCCGTGTGGTTGCGCCAACCAGAGTAAAAGGGGGTAGAGGGATCTTCATGATCCTTGCAGAAGGGCCCTGCCCGATAATGATATCGAGTTCGTAATCTTCCATGGCCGGATAAAGGATCTCTTCCACCACATGGTTTAGACGGTGTATTTCGTCGATAAAAAGGACGTCTTTGGGCTGAAGACTGGTGAGTATAGCCGCAAGGTCTCCCGATTTCTCGATGACCGGGCCGGAAGTGCCCTTTATGTTTACCTCTAATTCCTTTGCAATAATGTGGGCGAGGGAGGTCTTGCCAAGACCCGGGTTCCCGTGGAAAAGCACATGATCCAGGGCCTCAGATCGGCCCTTGGCGGCCTCAATAAAAACCCTGAGATTCCTTTTCATCTCCACCTGACCCACATATTCGTCAAGGCTGCCGGGTCTGAGACTTATCTCTGCCGGGAGTTCGTCTAACCGGGGTTCCGGGTCTATAATCCTTTCTTCCATAACCTTTCCATACAAGATGCAGGATGCGGGCGCTTATTGATTTCCATGCGCCATGCTCTCTGCGCCATGCTCTCTCAGGAGAGAATTCTCAAGGCTTCTCTGATCAAATCCTCCAAGGTCATCTCCTTGACCCGGGATTTGGCCCTTTCAATGGCCATCTTGGCTGATTTGGGTGGATACCCTAAGTTCATGAGGGCCGAAAGGGCATCATCCATAGTGCGTCTATCTTCCCCTTGGGGGAGCGGCATGGGAGAAATGTCCATTTCTACGAGGGCCTTTGAAGCGCGATCCTTCAATTCTAAGGCTATTCTCTCCGCAGTCTTTTTGCCGATCCCGGGGATGGCCTGAAGACGGATCGCGTCCCCGTGGGCTATGGCCCCCAACAGGTCCTGGGGTCCCATGCCCGAAAGGATATTGACTGATAACTTCGGGCCGATCCCTGAAACAGATACCAGCATCAAAAAGAGAGCCTTTTCAAGGCTTGTGTTGAACCCGAATAATGTCAGTGAATCATCTTTGACATGGGTGTGGATCTGCAGGCTGACCATTTCATCGGTCTCAGGAAGAGAGTAAAAGGTGGATAGGGGGACAGAAACCTCATACCCGACGCCACCCACATCTATTATGATCGATTGGGTTGTTTTCTTGAACAGAATGCCCTTTAAATGAGCAATCATCTTCCCACCGATTCAAATCTTGACCAGTTGAGGTGGCATATTGCAGTGGCTAAGGCGTCAGAGGCGTCGAGGGGCAGTTGCTCCTTAATCCTCAGAATCATCTGAACCATGGACCGAACCTGTTCCTTGTCGGCCCTCCCATATCCTACCACCGATTTCTTGATCTCCAAGGGGGTGTACTCAAAGATTGGGATATCGCATTGAACTGCGGCAATCAATGCGGCACCCCTGGCATGACCTAACTTTAAAGAGCTCTGGATGTTTTTTGCATAAAAGAGGTCTTCTATGGCCATCTCCTCTGGTCGATAACGGCCTATGATATCCACCATGGATTGAAAAATCTTATGGATTCTCTTGTAGAATGGGATTTTGCTGTGTGACTTGATAAGACCGGAATGAATAAAGATAATATCACTCTTTTTTTTCTCCACCAGACCATACCCGGTAATTCTTGAGCCGGGATCCACACCCAGCACAAGCATCAGTCTAAGGCCTCCATTACATCGTCAGGTATGTCGCAATTGGCGTATACATGGCTTACGTCATCATGGTCTTCAATAGACTGCATTAGATTCAGCGTCTGCTGGGCCTTTTTGCCCTCCACCGTAACCGTATTTTGGGGGATCTTGGTTACTTCCGCCAAAGTGTAAGAGAGACCGGCATCATCAATCGCCTGTTTGACAGATTCAAGGTCGGATGGTTCCGTAATAACTTCAAACTCTGCCTCCTCTTCCCTGACATCTTCGGCGCCAGCCTCTAAGGCCAAGTCAAAAAGCTCTTCTTCATCTACCTTATCCTTTTCAAAGACCATAAGGCCCTTTTGTTCAAACATCCAGGCAACACACCCCGGCTCTCCAAGATTGCCCCCGTGGCGCTCGAAGAGATGCTTTATATCTGCGACGGTCCTGTTCTTATTATCAGTAAGACAATCGATTAGCACGGCCACACCCCCTGGTCCGTACCCCTCATAGTTTGCCTCCTCATAGGAGACGCCTTCTAACTCACCGGTACCCTTTTTAATGCCCCTGTCAATATTCTCTTTGGGCATATTTTCTGCCTTGGCCGCGGCTACGGCCGATCTAAGACGGGGGTTTCCGTCCGGATCACCCCCTCCCATACGTGCGGCCACGGTTATCTCCTTGATGAGTTTGGTAAAGATCTTACCCCGCTTGGCATCCGCAGCCCCTTTTTTATGCTTTATTGAACTCCATTTTGAATGACCTGACATTTATTACACCCCCAAAGAAATTGAATATTGAATATTGAATATTGCCAATCGACAATCATCAATTTTACCCCGCGAAATGTTTTGCTATTTCATTGGGGCGCCAATCCAAAACCCTGCCCTACGAGGTAGACCTCTCTGCTCCGCTTTCGGGTGGCCTTGGGTCTGAAAAGCCGGACCTGGCTGAAGTTCTCGGAGACTTCTGATTTAAACCGCTTAATATCCTCTCCCTCTAAGATTTTACATACAAAATTTCCCTTTTTCTTGAGAAGTACACGGGCAATTTCCAGGGCTTTCCTTGCGAGAGAGATGGAACGACTTGTATCGGTGGCCCGTATCCCCGTGGTTGGCGGCGCAAGATCGCTTATAACCACATCTCTTGGAGAGATCTCCAGTGTCAACCATTGGGGTTCCAAACTCATTACATCTGCCTGGATAAACCTGAAACCATTAGACAAAAGATGCTCCGGCCTACTCAGATCTATCCCAACCACTTCCCCCTGATTGCCCACTTTTTTGAGCGCGTATTGGGTCCACGATCCCGGATAACAGCCTAAATCGAGCAACCTGTTGCCCTTATGGATCAACTTGAATTTATTGTCAATTTCCTGGAGTTTATAGACTGACCGGGCAAGCCACTTCTCCTTCTTTGCCCGGCGGGCGTAATGGTCATCCCACCTGTTTTGCTTCATCTCTATATTTTTATCACAGATATATCCCCTTTGCAAAAAAAATATACTATAATAGAACCAATACCATAAAATAAGGAGTCTAAATACGATGGAAAAAGTAATTATTGATGGAGTGGAATTGCACCTGAG
>Ga0222626_1000992_pt1 | contig 13834 bp, 12 predicted proteins | sample AntAcemetageno91_FD_179862 | JGI IMG/M metagenome (GOLD analysis project Ga0222626, IMG submission 179862) | Saline water microbial communities from Ace Lake, Antarctica - #91 | ecosystem: Environmental > Aquatic > Non-marine Saline and Alkaline > Saline | place: Antarctica: Ace Lake | collected...
ACTTTGTTCATAATCATTTTTGTTAATTCTGGCCCTTTCGACTCCGAAATTTATTTTTTTCTACTCAAAGTGTAAAGCAGGAATGAAGGATGCCGGATTTTAAGGAGACTTTTGGATATGAGACTAAATATTTTAGAGAGCAAATTCTTAAATTAGACAAAACTCATTATCTTGATGCTGTGGCTATTTGTGGACAACCTGATGTTGAATTGTTGGATAAAATATTCCATAAAAAACACATATCTTCAGGTGATTATCAACAAACAAAAGGTAAAAGATCCGAGAAAAAAATTCCAACCGGAAAGCTATTTGGATTAAGAAAGTTTGATTTAATTAGAACAAGTAAGGGAGTTGGGTTCATTAAAGGCAAAAGAAGTTCAGGTTATTTTGCCTTAATGGATATTTTTAATAACACGGTAACTGCTTCAGTTAATGTCAAAAAGGATTGTCAAAAACTGACAGCAAGAACCACAACTATTATACAGGAGGTGGCAATTCCTCCCCTACCCTAAAGGGATAGGGGTTTCCTTGCCACAAAAACATATGAATTACTTGCTGGACACATGCATAATATCCGAACTTATTAAACAAGAGCCAAATCAAAAGGTTATTCAGTGGATATCAAATATCGATGAAGCAAGTTTATTCATCTCTGTCCTCACCATTGGCGAACTACATAAAGGAATAGAAAAATTGCCAGAGAGCAGGAAAAAAAATACGCTTCATAAATGGGTCACTTATGATTTGAGAAGACGATTTAAAAATAGAATAATTAATTTTGATATCCAAACAGCAACAACCTGGGGAAAAATTCAGGCAAAATCTGAACTCTCAGGTAAGACACTACCTGCCATTGATGGGCTTATTGCAGCTACCGGTTTTTTTCATGATCTGGTTGTCGTAACAAGAAATATTAAAGATATGAAAGCCAGTGACGTTGAATTGCTGAATCCCTGGGCTTAGAGACTCTCTCCCGGATCCGCACCGCCGTCTTGATCATCTCCTTTCCCCCGGAACAGCCCGTTTTTTCCGATACCGGTATACACGGCAACCACTTCATTGTTCAACAGGGTGGTTCTCAAGAATTAAGTAAGGTGTCCCCCGATTCACAAAATTCCAGTCTGTCAATCAGACCTTGTCAGACAGTACCCCGTATTTCCATCCTGGACAACCCCGCAACAAATGCCCGAGATAAGGTCATATCCATGGAATGTTCAAACACCCTTCCATCAGGAGTAATCCCCCTGATAACCCCATCGTTTAAAAAACCCTGGAGCAATTTTAAGGAGGAGTCCACACGATGGGAAGGGTCAAGAACCGTCTTTTTTTTCAAAGCCAGAGCCCGGGGTAGCTGCATACCTTGATCCTTTAAAAATTTCATAAAATTCAACACCCTGGCAAGACGCAGCAGGGTCACCGAGGCAAGACGGGTGGTGGTATCCTCAATGGGCAGGGCCGTGGAACGCATCAGGGAGAAATGCCCGGGCAAAAGCCCCCTTTCCTGGCAAATTCCATAATCCACACTGCCTGGTGCCGGATAATAAATGGATAATCCTACAAGGGTTCTGCGGGATGCCAGAAACAACAGGTCTTGTACCGACTGCATTGCATCCTGCCCCGGGGCCCCGGCAATAAGGTAAGACACCGCCTCCAGACCATATTTTTCTGCCAGCACCAGGGCATTCTCATGGGAGGCCCTGACATCTGGCCGTCTAAAAGCCTTGAGCTGGGTGGCCAAAGTGGAGCCCAAGGATAAATTCAAGGTTTTAAAACCTGCCCGTTTCATGGCTTTGACCAGGGCATCATCCAGGGACGGTGGATAAAGCCCGTTCATGGCACGAAGCTCCACATCGCCCTCCCCTGCCATTTCACAAATCCCCTCCAGAAGAGCCATGCACCATTTGCGGTTCAAGGTAAGATTTTCATCCTCAAAATCAAGGAACCCCATGTCATGGTGATCCACGTTGTGCTGGATTTCTGCCAACACCTGTTCCACCGGTCTTAGTCGAAACCGGGCATGGGTGGAAGAAGCCCCCAGTGAACAATAAGTGCAGTTCATGGGGCACCCGCGACCGGCCACAACCACAGCACTGCCCCGGCCCTTTCTTTGATAAAATTTCTGATGAATCAAATCCAGTTGCGGCATGGGCTGGGCCGCAAGATCCGTCATCCAGGCAGGGGGGGACATATGAAGCCCGCCTGAGTTGGTGCGAAAAGTGATGCCTGGCACCTTTGCCAATTGTGCTTCTTGATCAAGTGATAGCTCCTTGATTTCTTTTCCAGGGGGGGTGGAGCCAGATATTTTATCCCAGGTCTCTGCCAGCAGGGGCATGGAGACCTCTCCTTCCCCTGCAAGGACAAAATCAACACTGTCGCAGTCCATCACCTCCCGGGGAAACAAGGTGGGATGATGTCCCCCCAATACAACAGGACAATGGGGATAAAATTTTTTCACCATCCGGGCCGTGTTCAATGCAGTTTCAGCATAGGGGGTAAACAGGGAGGAAATTCCCACCATAAAAGGCGCTCTATCCCGAACAATATTTCCAATATGTTCAAAGCTATATCCATAATGACGATAATGGTGAAAAAGCGAAAATTGTGAGACATCAGGTTCACCATAAAAGGCAGTGAGAAACTCCATCTCCCGGGGGTATGGGATGATAACGGATTTTTTTACGGCCAGGGCATCCACAATCTCCACGGAAAATCCCCTCTGGATAAGACCTGCGGCAATGCTGGCAAGTCCATAGGGAACACTTCGCTTAAAGGTAAAATAAAAATCCTCCACCGGAGGCTGAATCAAAATAATATGCTGCATATAGGCAATCCCAGACCAGTGGACAGGGGGTTGTAAGACGAAATGCCTGAAACAAGCAGATCCTGATCCACCAGAATTTAAAATCAAAGGTAAATTAATCACCCCCATGGCAGATCTGCCTGCCACAGGCCAACGTGGCAGAGACTATCATTGCAGCCCAGGGGTTTCAACATCAAAAAATCAAGGGCCTGCTTATGATTTATGCCATTTAAAATCACGATGTGCGCTCCCTGCTTTTTCATCTTAAAATTGCTCTTTTTGCTCATTTGGCTTTACAGCTATGGATTCAAGCTGATATGCTACTCTATAATAAATGATCGGGTGGCAAAAACCCGTGATGGCATTCAATTATCGGTCTAATCAAAATTGGACTCAAGCCCAAAACTAACGGCGTATTCTATCACAAAGGCTATATCCGCTTTGAAAGGAGGGCCATGGTCAAATTCTAAAAAAATTATTCATTTTTTAACCTGACACGCTTGTTATCAGCGTGCCTCAAATCTACTAACGTCGTAAGTTCAAACAGTGAACTACCGCTACCCTAAAGGGATAGCGGCTTCTTGTGAAGCTGCTATATTCTTGAGGTAGTGGCTTTTAAAAATCTTCGGATTTTAAGAAAGCCTGAGTTTACCAGACTCAGGTAGGAGAAATCCTACCTACGATAGATGGGTTATGACACAAATGGTTGTCGTCCCAGACCAGCACCTAATGTCGTTTATGTTTAAGAAGAGCTGAGGGAAAGCTCGGTGACATAAGCCTTTAAGCCTATTTATCTTTGTCGAGGGAAAGTCGTAACTTCTAATTGGTAATAGATTAGAAACACGCATAACCACCCTTGAGGTGAGTGTTTTAGGTTTGATAGTTCCTACCAAAAACTATCATTTACCGATGGCTTACATCCCCTACCCTAAAGGGATAGGGGTTTTACGCCATTTTTATAAATATTATAAAAGGAGATTCTTATGGAAAACAGTGTATATAAAATTATCGAAGTTGTGGGAATGTCCGAAAAATCCTGGGAAGATGCTGCCAAAACCGCCATTAAGACAGTGGATAACAGTGTGCGCGATATCCGTGTCGCAGAAGTGGTCATGATGGATATGCGTCTGGAAGATAACAGAATCGTGGCCTATCGCGTAAAACTCAAGGTATCATTTAAACTTGAGGGTTAAGAATTTAACACCACTAAAACACAGTGAAATAATGAAAGTAACGTTTTAATATGAAAAACCCAGACTTGCCGGGGAACATCAAACACTAAATTTGATGTTCCCCTTTTATTTTCTTCCTTAACCCCATCTTATACTTTTTGATCCCCCCAAAATATAAATGACGCAAATTTGCGATATTGTGGTCAAACCCTGAATTTGGTATAGAAGATCTTGCACTCTATTACCCAAGCCCCACACAAGGAGTTATTTTTTATGCCGATACATACTGTTTACCCCCAAGGATTTAAACCCAATTGCCTTCCCCTTCTGGTGGGCAGTCTTCCCATGGAAGATCACCTTAAAGCCACCCGTCTCATGCTGGATCATACCCCTGATATACCTTTGTGGGTGCAACTGCCCCGCCATTTGGAAGAAGGAATGGTAATTCAATTTTCACCGGGGATGCCCGGGTTGACCCGGAAGGATAACAAAGATGTTTACATCAACACCGCAGGGGATGATTTTGATCAGGAGGTGTTATCATTTTATGAGGACTACCTTTCCATCATCGAAGATCCGGGCCTGATTGAGTCCTCCCGGTTTGCCCTGACAGCGGAAACCGCCCGGGGATTTTTAGTGTTCATGGAAACCATTGCAGGTCTTCCCCATGCCCCCTTGGCTGTAAAAGGCCAGGTCACCGGGCCCATCACCATGGGTATTGGTATGAAGGATCAGGCAGGCAAACTGCTTTTTTATGACGAGCAGATGCGGGATATTGTCACCAAACAGGTGGCCATGAAGGCCCTGTGGCAGGTATCGCAGCTCGCCCGACTTGGCTGTGCCAATCCCCCCATTATTTTTTTGGATGAACCCGGAGTGGTGGGATTTGGATCTTCCACCTATATCAGCATCACACGGGAGCAGATCATTGAATCCCTTGGGGCCTGTATTGATGCCATTCATCTGGGGGGCGGTGTTGCCGGCATTCATATCTGTGCCAATGGCGACTGGTCCCTGGCGTTGGAATCGGGTACAGACATCATTAACTTTGATGCTTTTTCCTATTTTGACCGCCTGATTCTCTACAAAGAAGAGTTAAAAACATTTATCAACACCGGCGGTATCCTGGCTTGGGGCATTGTTCCCACATCCAACCCGGAATATATTGACAGCGCTTCCACAGATTCCCTTTATACAATGTGGTTACAGCAACTTGAACAGCTGGAATCCATGGGGCTTGACCGGGCCAGAATATTGGAACAAACCCTGATTACCCCCAGCTGCGGCACCGGTTCCCTGGGGCTGGAACATGCAATAAAGGTATTGGAACTGACCCGGGATCTCTCTTTAAGGATACATGAAAAAATTTTATCAAAACGCCATTAATCCCCGTCTGAAAAGAGCCATTGCTTTTAACCGCCGCCTTTGATATATTTTTTACACCTTTGCGAAAAGGCGGCTTGATCATCAAAAAGTAGGGGGTTGGTCATAAGATGTGCCACTATACGGGAATCGAATATATGTTATTGTCAATTACCTGTAATTATTAACTTTATTTTTAGGCCAAAAAAAATTACTTCAAAGTGGCCCATGTTATGACCAACCTCAAAAGTAGATTATATTTAAAAAAGGAGCTGGATTATCATGGCAAGCACCACGATTACCATTCTATGTGAAAACAGGGCCAGTGAAATGATGGGTATAACAGGAGAGCATGGCTTTTCTGCGCTGATTGAAAAAAATGGCCGAAAAATACTCCTGGATACAGGTCAGGGGCTGACCCTGAGAAACAATGCGCGTGTGCTGTCAGTGGATCTTGGCAGCATTGATAAAGTGGTGTTAAGCCATGGCCATCTGGATCACACCGGTGGTCTGTCTGAATTGTTTTTTCCCAAAAGGGATGTTGAGGTGGTTGCCCACCCCGATATCTTTATCCCCAAATATGCCCAAGTCATGCAGGGAGACACCCCGGTAAGATTTTTTATTGGGATAAAAGATGATCGACACTTTTTGGAAGAAAACCGGGGCTTGACCTTTTCCCTGAAACGAGATTATGAAGAGATTGAACCGGGAATTTTCTTTTCTGGACAAGTCCCCCGGGTCACAGATTATGAGAAGCCAGACGCTCATCTTAAGGTGAAACAGGGCAATGAATTTGTCCAGGATCCCCTGCTGGATGATTCATCTCTTTTAATTGAAACCGACGCTGGCCCGGTGATTCTCACCGGTTGTGCCCACTCGGGTATTGTCAATGTCATGGAACACTTTAAGGAAAAAAGCGGCCATGATACCTTCCATGCTGTCATCGGCGGCACCCATCTGGGATTTCTGGGATTGGGGGAACAGATGGATCGGACATTGGAAGCCTTTGATCGCTTCAAATTGGAAAAAATTGCCGTTTCCCACTGCACCGGCAATGAGGCCGCCGCCATATGCTATAATCGATTTAAAGATAAATTTGCCTTTGCCAATGCGGGATGGCGGATTACCCTTTAATATTACCCTTTTTATAATCCACTTTCACGTATCAGAACCCCCAGCGCATGGATCCAGAAGCTTTGAAGCAGGCTGACGGGTTGAATAGATATTTTTGAAAGCCCGGTGGTAACGCGATCCACAGAAAACGAAGCCAGATCAGGTTGAATCAAAATTTTATAATAAGACCCCACGGGTATCAAAGTACCATGGTAATCCCTTTGAACGGGTAAACTCCCGCCAAAAAGAGATGCCAGCTCAGGATATTTAATTGACTTTACACCTGAATAGTTTACTTGGGTAATTTGCCCTGAAATAACCTTGAATTGAAAACCATCTGGATAGAAACGGACATTTTGTCCAATGTTTATTTTGGCAAGATGTTTTTCTGGGACAAATGCAATGATTTCTGATTGATCAGACTGAACCAGAAGTCCCAGAATTTCTTTTCTGGCAATCCAATCACCCGGATGAATATTATCTGGAACATCGACAATGCTTCCTTCAAATGGGGCATAAATTAATAATTTTTCTTTTTCTTTTAAAAAAGCGGTGAGATCCGCTTCCAAAGTATGGCGCTCCTGAATCATCACCATATTTTGTTCTATACGTTTATCATGAAGCTGGTTGGCTGCCATTTTGTTCTTGATTTGAGTAATTCGTCGTTGGGTTTGAAGTATATTATGATCCAGATAGGGAGATTGTAATGTAAACAGAAGATTACCCCTATTTACCTGTTGGTTATTTTTAACATGAACAGCAGCAATCTTAGCAATGGCTGGGGCATATATAATGTTTTCCCGTTTTGCCACCAAAATAGAAGGGCTGGTAATTGTATTTTTCCAGGGAACAATAAAAATGGCGAATATAGCCAGGACAAAAAACAATGTAAAAATAAAATTGGGTACCCATTTAATTCGACTTCGGTTTTTCCAACACAAGGTGATCTCCGATAACAAGGGAATGATGGGAAACATGACGATCTGGACACAGATAAGTAAAAGCCCAAGGGCTTTAAAAAAAAAGAGATATATGGCAAGTGCAATGGACATCATGATAAAGAATCGGTAAATCCATGAGCTGAATGCATATATTACCATGAATCGTTGGTCTCTATCATCGGGATATTCAGGGGGGGGGTCGTCAAAACCATATAATTTTTTCCGATACCACCATCGAAAAAAAAGAATGGATCGAGATTGCAGATTTGGCAGTTCAAACCAGTCAGACATAAGAAAATAGCCGTCAAATTTCATCACCGGATTCAGATTAACCGTTATGGTAAGCACCCATGTGGTGGCAGCCAGCATCTGCATGCAGCTACGCAACGTGCCATCCTCCAACAATGCCCATGCCATGGATGCCAATGCTGCCACAATAATTTCGGCGTACATTCCAGCTCCACTGATAATTAATCGTTTTTTTTTATCCGTTATTTTCCAGGCATCGGTGGTATCCGTCCATAAAATGGGCCAAAAAACAATAAGACCAATCCCCATTTTGGGTACGGAGCAGCCATAGTGTCTGGCTGCATAGCCATGGCCCAGTTCATGGCAGCATTTGGAAAAAAATAAAACTGCCATAAAATATGAGGCACCTTCGGGAGTTGCCAGAAAATCAAAGCCATTGATAAAATGACTCCAGTTGCCAGCAATCATATAAATGCCTGCCAGTGAGATTACAATCATAATCCGAAAAAACCAGTGATTGAACATAAATTGGAGTAAGGGCAGTGTGGTTGCAAGAAATTTATCTGGATGAACCATGGGAATTTTAAAGTAGAGATAATTTTTAAAAATACGTTCAATCCATCCCTTTTTTTCCAGGGTCATTTTTTTTAAAAACAAGGTGGCTGCTCCCGGGAAGGATTGGCATAACAAATTATGATGTTGCAAAAATTTGGCAAACTGTTCCACCTGTTCCAGGGAAACCTGTAGGGGGGATGTTTTTTCTATGGCCTGGGCAATTTTTTCTGGACTTCCAAGATTCCAACGATTTAAAATTTCAAATTCCAGCCATCCAATGCTAAAAAATTGATTCACACTGGGATCATGTATGGTCCAGGTCGGTGTTCCATGGCGTGTATGGGGGCCTTTTGCCAGCTTTAACTCTTCCCGCAATTTCAGCCACGGCAGGGACGCTTGTTGTGTGGGCGGTGACTCCGGCATTGGATTTGAAATGGCAGCGGTATTCTCCAGGGATATCTGGGGCATCAGTTCAACCACCTTAAAATCATATTAAGGGGTTTTCGTAAAATCCAGATTCCCAAATGGGTTGGGGAGCCATATACCTTTGCTGTTCCCTGAAGACCAATACGGGCATTTTCTGGTACCGTTATAAAGGATGCCCACATGCGATAGGCAGTTGTATTTTCAAGGGTTACGTGGGTACTATAGCTAATGTGACGAACCGTTGCCTTGGAAGGGAGGGTGGGCGAAATGTTCATGAAAAAATCAATGGATCCGTATTCTTTAAATTCCACGGCCTCTTTAACGGGTATACTGATTTTCAATTCAATATTGTCAGGGTTTGCAAGGAGTATAATTTTTTGTCCGATCTCCACAGGTCTCCCAATCCATTCATCCGGATCATCAAAAATGAGTAAGCCATTCTGGGGAGCCCTCACCACAATACGTTTTAAAAGCGCTTCAAGATAGTTAACTTCTGATTGCTCCAGCTCGATTTTTTGGGCTAAAATGGCTATTTGAGATTTGGCTTCAAGATTGTTAAAGGCCATTTGCTGGGCTTGGAGGAGCTCTGTTCTTGCAATTTCAAGCCGTTGGGAAGCTACATCCCGTTGGCTGACCAGTTTTATCTCATCAAGCTCAAAAAGCGGCTCTCCACGACTCACCATGGTATTGGGTGATTTGAAAATAGTTTTAATTACCCCATCAAGGGGGGATCTTATCACCACGGGTTCAACAGGAATCACTTCTGCTGGTGCCATGGTGAATTGTCTGATGGGGAGAAAAAACAGAAGGCTCATTGTCAATAACAACAGGAAAAAAAATATTTTACGGCGTATTTGCTGCCAGAAGTTTCCAGAAACAGAACTCCGTTTATTTTCATGGGCCAAGGCATGCCCAAAGGCCCCGGAAATATGTCGCATCACTGTGGTTTCGGCATCCTGGAACGGATCCGTTCGAACCAGCATAAGTGTACCACTTTTTTTTTTGCCTGGCCCACTTAGGGGTATCCACATGATATAGGGAGAAAACCATTTTGTCCATTCTGACTGTACAGGCGCAGGGAGCTGATCATATGCAAGGAGAACAGGTAACTCCGAACATTTGAGACATCGTTCCATGGCGGGTAAGTTTTTTTTCAACCATAAAAAAAAAGGGCTGTGGGGATCCGGCGCTGTAACCCCGGAAATGCTACGAATTTGCTTTTTCCAAGAGAGCTGTGGTTGCCAAAGAATGGCCTGTTGATAGGGAATAATTTTTGATGTTTCATTGACAATAATAAAGGGTAATTCATTTTTTTCAGCATCGCGAACCCGCTGTTCCAAAAGCAGGAGTAAAGACAGTTTCAGTAATTGACTGTTTGAAGAATCATTCATTAACTTCGATTTCTCCAGGGGGATGAATGGTTATTTTTCCGCTCATACCAGGCATAAGATTCGCATGTTTTTTTTTAATTGACCATAGACTTTAATTGAATGGCTGACAGGATCAATCTTTCCGGAAATTCGTTTTATCTTTGCAGGATAAAATTTGCCGGTTTCGTCCATTTCCATGGTAAATTCGTATCCTCTTTTTAACCAACGAAGCCATGTGGAAGGTACGATCATTTCAATTTCAAGTTTCCGATAATCTATAATTTCAAGGATGGGTTCCCCTTCGTTTACATATTGAAACCGATGAACAAATTTTTGAACCACTTTTCCGTTAAAAGGAGCTGATATGGAGCATCTTTTAACAATATTTTGATGATATTTAAGACTTGCCTGGGCTTCCTTTACTTCCGAATCACTCACCGCCATTTCCAGCTCACTCACCGAGCCCAATTCATTCAGGCGATGGTTAATGTGATATATTTTTTCCTTTTTGGCCAATATAACAGCGGATAAAACCAGTTCACTCTCCTGGGCCATGCAATTAATATGAACCAGGATATCATTTTTTTTAAAATAATCCCCATCCCTTAGTTCCATTTTGTCAATAATGCCCGAAATATTACTTGAAATAATAGGATTGTATGGGGCGATCAACTGAGCTCGGATGATCATTTGAGAATCAACCTTTGTGGCCCTTGGTAATACCGACAGAGAAAGAATCGGATTGTGAATGACGATGCGCGGATGTCGGGCGATCGTTTCAGGATCAACCCCTGTGGTCTCTGCCAACAGGGGGAACGACATTATCAAAAACAGGAACATGCACAACCATAACTTTTTAAAAAAGGTCGGCAGGAATAACCACATTGGTGTTTTCATTAAATTATTCCTTTTGGGACAATGCATTGGTCAGTTCGTCAGGAGAGACGTCTGGAATGCCTGGAAGTGTTGCCGTCTGCCAGTCGGAGAGACGATGGTCTATTTCAGACATAAGTTGGGTTAAAGAGATATCGTCCACCGGGCCGTCATAGAAATCAATACCAATGGATGCATACAGTTCAAAAAGAGCGGCCAAGGCCCCCGTATAAGCATAATCACGATTCATAAGCGTTGCGATGGTAGATGCATTTTGACGGATATTTTCCAAGTCAGATCCCGCTTTCAGGGAGGTCACATTGGATATGGCTTTCTGAAGATGTTTTTCCACCTGTAACAAAAGACTGTTGGTTCGATAGGATTCCATGGTTTGTTTATATTTTTGAAATGCAATATTAATCTTTACCAGGGATGCCACACTTAAGGCCAATCTCCGGGTTTCATCCACCATTACCCTGGTTTTAGCAACGGCCAGACGTCGGGGCCCCTTGATCAGATTGAACAGCTTAAAGGAGGTTTCAACGCCAAGATCCAACCAGTTATTATTCATTAAAAATGAATTTGAGTCGTGGTTTGCAGACGCAGAAAAACTCAATCCTGGAAATAGCCCGATAAATTCTTTTTTTATCTGGAGTTCGTTAATACGTGCTTTATACGCTTCTTCCCGGATATCATGACGATAATAGAGTCCCAGCGTTTCCAGGTCTCGAATGGAGTGTTTAATTTCCGGTGGTTCAAAAGCAGGTTCTTCGTTAAAATTGATAGAATAGTTTTCATTAAGAGGCAGATTGATTAATGCTGCCAATCGCGTTTTTGAAACAATCAAGTTGTGGTGTAACTGATTTAACTGATCTATCAGCTTAAGAAGATCCTTTCGATATTGTAATACCTTAACCAAAGGTTTTAATCGTTCTTCTTCAATTTTATGATTCATTTCCAATGCCTCGTTGGCATCGAGTAGGCATGATTCAACCTTGGGGAGCAATCGTTCTGAAGTGACCGCATTGTGAAATGCATCATTTACTTGACGGATGATGTTGTTGATGACACTGCGTTGTTTTTCTTTTGCTATAAGAATGCGGTCAGATTGCTGTTTGGCACCATAATAACTTGCTCCAAGATCCAAAATATTCCAGCTAAAGGTGAGGTCTTCAATGATTCTCTCCCGATCTTGGCTGGTTGTGAAATATCCGCTTGTGTTATTGGGATTTTCCACGGGAACGCTGAAGGATGCCATGGTATTGTCCCGCCAGGAATACCCGGCTCCGGCAATTAATTTTGGCAGCATTTCCAAGGTGGCCAGATCCATCTGTTTGTCCTGGAGAACCGACTCCATCATGGCCAGTCTGTTGTCAAAATTATATTTCAACGCCCTTGCAATGGCCATGGACAGAGTCAAGGGCTCCGTCAATGATTCCTGACCGCCGTAAAGTTTATTTCTATCGTCGTCAATACGTTTCAGATGGTCTTGGGCAACAAAAGGAGTTGGTTTTATCGAGCATCCAGAGAAGATACTGATAATAAATATCATTGAAAAAGTCATCGATATAAGCCCACAGATTTTTATCCATGATCTGAAAAAATCCAATTTTGTTCTCCTAATGTTAAGTTATATCTTAATAACTGCCATGGGTAGACCCAGGTGATTCACCGGGGTCTGCCCACACAAAAAATGAAAGTTACTGCTTTGGTTTTTCAAAGGCTTTCATGTAAAACCCACATGGCAGATTTGTCTGCACAACAAAAATTGAAACTCTTATGATTCCAATGGGCGGAGTTTCAGTATGTTCTCAATAAATCCGGGCATTCAGACCATTCTTTTGAATAGCACCCAGCGTTTAAAGGTAAGCAGGCTTTATCCACCCCGAGTTATTGAGATCTTACGAGTTTCATACAAAAGACCTAAAAGAGAGTCAAAAGTTTTCAATTTATCACTCATATTACCAGTAAACAGTTCAGCAAATCTCTTGCCTCAGCAATCCATCCCAAATTGCCTTTATTCTTTATCTGGTTTGAGAATGGTATATGTTCATTTGAATGGTTTGTTGATTCCATGTTTTTGTCGTTAAAGTTTTCAAAAGGGATATGGGAAACAACCTGATTTAAATTTTCCAAATTTTCTGGTATGTCTGATTTTAAAACATAATCCTGTACGAAAGCATCCTCATGAACATCCATTGTATCTTTTTGAAATTTATTATCATCTATCGAATCGAGTCCCTGTTCTGTCACTGATGACTGAGGATTGTTTCCTTTCCCATTCAATAAAAGATCTTCAGTGTTTTTTACAATAATGACCTTGAATTCTGCTTTGGCTTCATTATTGTACTTATCCTTTGCTATTACAACAACATCAATGGACATTGCTCCCTCTGGCGGCATACCTTCTAAGGTCATATCCATTTCATTAAAACTGAGCCAACCCGGTAAAGGCGATCCATCTGTTTGCATGACTTCATATTTAAGCGTCTCATTTTGATTTGAGTGCTTAAATGCATCTTCAGAAATTACGAATGTAATACTTTGATTTTCTACAACGAATTTATCGTCGAGTGACATTGTAAGAAACACTTCAAAATTATTTTCTTGAAAAACTTCACTTTCTGGACTCCATGAACTGCCATTTCCATCATCAAAGAATAAGGAATTTGCATTCCCGGATAAATTTTCAGATCCGATACCATCTTCTCCCCCTTCTCCAGAATCTGGATCGGCTACAGCTTCAGTAACAATTTGTTCTGAAGGTGGTACATAAGAAGGGTCTTCTGAATTTTGGTCTGGTTGTGGATCAGGATCAAAATCAGGACTTGGTTCTGGCTCAGGCACTGGTTCCACTTCTGGTTCTGGTTCAGGATCAGGCTCTGGCTCAGGCTCTGGTTCAGGCTCTGGTTCAGGCTCTGGCTCAGGCTCTGGTTCTGGCTCTGGTTCAGGCTCTGGTTCAGGCTCTGGCTC
>Ga0222626_1000997_pt1 | contig 13754 bp, 39 predicted proteins | sample AntAcemetageno91_FD_179862 | JGI IMG/M metagenome (GOLD analysis project Ga0222626, IMG submission 179862) | Saline water microbial communities from Ace Lake, Antarctica - #91 | ecosystem: Environmental > Aquatic > Non-marine Saline and Alkaline > Saline | place: Antarctica: Ace Lake | collected...
TAGAGTTTGCTACAACTCCAGATGGTACTAATTCTTCTGTTATTAGACAAACAATATATAATGATGGAATATTTGAATACAATGGTCTTAAAGAAGCTAAATCAAGTGAAACTGTAGCAGATGAGGGAACTATTACTCTTGCTGTAACAGTAGCAGGAAATTTAAAAGTTTGGACTGATGGTGGAAATTATCTTGAAGTTTATGTTGATACAGATGGAACAGTTACTCAACTTGTCGCAAATGGAAGTACAGCAACAACAGACAGTGATACAAATCTATGTGTTTATGATGGTGGGACTGGAGCAGTAATTAAGAATAGATTAGGTGCTAGTAAAGTAGTTAGATATATATTTAATTATTCAACTAACTAAATTATATGGGGCAAAAATATGCCAATGGAAAATTACAACATTTAGATGATGGAGATGATGATTTAGATGCACTTGTTTATACTTTTGGTGCAGCTTTAGATTTTACTTCTGATAGAATAGGAGCAAAAATAAACTAACTTTCACTCAACCCTTTATTATTAGAGGGTTGAAATGAGAGGAGGTGATTGATGGGAAAGCGAAAGAAAAAAGATAAGAATTTGAGAGGAAAGACGAATAACCATCATATAGTTGCCAAATCGAGAGGTGGCAAGAATGTCAACAATTTAGTGGAGTGGGATATGATGTTCCACAGAAAATGGCACGAGTTGTTTGACACTTTAACAGTCAGTGAAATACACGAATTCATTGAGATAGTTACTCAACCTGGAACTTGTTGGTCTTCTCATTCTCTTGCGAGATTGAGAAACAAACTAAGAAACAGAGGTTCTAATGTGGTTAGCTAGATTAGTTAAAGGAAGATTTGTTCTTTACAGAAACTTAGGCAACAATAATTGGAGGGAAGTAAAATGAGAGTACCTCTTAAATGGGCTATGATATGCCCTGTATGTAAAGTAATGACTCAATTTGATGTAGTACACATTGAAATCAATCAACTGTTGATACTGGAGTGTGAATCTTGCAAAGGGCAAGTAGAATACAAACCACCATCAGAAGATTGGCTTGAATGGCTTATGTCAGATAAATCTGGTAACGCATAGAAAGGAGATACTATGTATAAAAAAGATGGTAATTTCCCTTATGAAACTTATTGTCAGAAATGTGGACTGTTCATATGGCACGACCAAGGCTATGATACAAAGACTCTTCGGAGAATGTTGAAGTGTCAAAACTGTGGTTGCGAGAGTGATGAATTAACGAACCAAGAATGGTCAGAGAAAGGAGAGTGATTAATCTCTTTTACCACATTGGTAATCGTACTATAGCTCGGGGGTGCTTAACCCCCATATTTATAAAATAAACAATTTAATTTTTTTAAAAAAATATGTCAGACCTAGTAGTCCTAGAAACAAAATTTAAAGACCATTGTAAAAATACAGATAAACGTATTAAAAATGTTGAAGATGATGTTAAAATTATTAACAAAACTTTAATCACAAAAGTAAATTGGAAAACATTTACAGTTATACTTACTATTTCTATGTCTGTTGTTACAGGTATGTGGGCTTTAACATTATATGAGGTTAGAGATATTAGAGGAACTTCTAATAATACAAGCGAAAATGTATCATTTATTAGAGGTCAATTATTAGGAGCAGAAATAACAAAATAAATATATGGTGAAAAAAATAAAAAGAAGAGTTTTAAAAATAAAGTTAGCTAAACCTAAAAAGATTAAATTAAAATCTAAAAGTATAGTACCTTTATTAAAGAATAAAAAAACTAAAAAATATAAATCTAAAAGATACCTTACATAAAAATATGAACAGACATTTACAAGAGTTTTTAATAATTTCAATGGGATTTATAGCGTGTATTTTTGCAGGAGTAATAATGTGGAAATTAATTATATTAAATATATAAGTATATGAAATCAACAACAGGTTTAATCTTAAAACGACCATCTATAAAAGTATGGCAACATAGAAGAAAGTTTTGGAAGTCAAGAACAATAGGTTCAAGCCCAATCAATCCTAGTGGTAATTGGACTAAATGGCTACCTAAAAAAGAATATCAAAGACACGCTAGATTTGATGACTATGGGTGCGTAACTCATTCAGCACAGAACGTACTTGAAACACTTTTATATTTTAAAATGGATGCACAAGGCAATACTGATATTCGTGATACGCTTCGCTCCTTGGATATGTTAGATGAAACAGGGCGTCCTAACTTTGATGACTGGTTTACCGTCTTAGAGAGCGGTACAGTGCCATATCAGGGCAACTCACAAGAAAAGGTATGGGATACTATAAGAAAAGTAGGTTTAATAGGACAACAATTTATATTTAATGATAATACTACTCAAGCTGATTATTATGATAAGAAAAAAATAACTCCCCAAATGATTGAGAAAGCTAAGAAGTTCTTAGAACATTTTAAAATTAATTCTGAATATTTACAAACAGTTGGTTTACCAGTATGGATGGGTGGTACTAAATCTGCTTTATCTGTTATTGAAGAAGGGTTAACACATTCTCCACTTCAAACTGTAGTAAATAATGGTACTCATTGTGAAGAAACTTATAATACAGAAGGCTCTGATGAATTATCTTTTAATTCTTATAAAGGTGTAGAACATATTAGACGTAATTATGGTCAACATTGGTATCATATTAAGGCAGAAATAACTCTTATAAAAAAACTATTAACACCAGAACTATATAGAAAAGCAGGTACAAAAGCTATCTACTTTCTTAATCCAGAGGATATGAAACTAGTACCTTATGCTGATGGTATTGTATCAGGTGCTACAATGTTTAAAACAACAGGTTTAGTTTATTCAATGGCTAATAGGGTGGAAGAATTACCTTATGAAATAGCTGATTATTCAATGACTACTATAAAAAATAGTCAATTAATTAAATAGTATGGAATATATAAAAAAACTCTTAAAAAGTAAGAGTGTGTGGTCAGGTATATTAAAGATTATAGGTGGTATTGCTCTACTTTGTACAGGTGAACAAGATGTTCAAAAAACACTTATAGAAATTATCCCTATTGTTTGGGGTGCTTTGGATGTTTTACTTAGACATTACACTACAGAATCAATTGGAGCTAAAAAGTTATCTTAACTTAAACAAGTCATTAATAAAATTAACAGCTTTATTTCTTATTTGTCTTCTCCAAACCATCCTCTGATATGAGGGTGGTTTTTGTAATTTATTAAAGTATTCTCTATGCTCTATACTGCCTTGCTTTATATTATAAATAAATTCCATTTCATTGTCTGTTGCTTTTTTCATAGTTTTTTTATTAAGATTTCTATGCGTGGATTAGATTTGTCATAAAATTTAGACACTGTCAACTTTTGAATCAACACATCATCCTCCCATAATATACCATTCCCTGCATCCATCCATAACTTTTGGAAGTTATCTATATCAACTTTTCTTTTAGTTCCAAAGTATAACTTAGCTTCCACCTCTATAGGAACATCTATACACTCTGTTCTAGCTACTATCATTTCGTGTCTATAACTAGCTTTCAAGTCCACACACTTCTTATCCATATAAAGTCTAGCAAACTTACCTCTGCAAGAGATTTTATAACAGTGCTGTGTTGATAATGGGTTCCCATTAACTGTGAAAGATTTCATAAAGTTTCTAAATAATTTTTAATTTGTTTCCAATCTTTCTTAGGATACTTTTTAAGTTCTTCATCAGTAGCTCTATTTAAACTTACCCACCTACAATAGTTTTTAATCTCTGGTGTCATTTTATAAACATTCAAATCTCTACGAAGTGGAACTATAGCCCACCTTTCATTAATTTGTTTACCTGCATAAGTCCAACAATGCTCCCACGATACATTATTCTTTTCTCCAGTCCACACACACCTCTCCATAAATGGGTCATTAGATAGTTGTTCTCTAAGTTTTGGAGATATAGGTCTCATATTTATTTATTCCATTTATGTTTACTACTATACCACGCACCAAAACCATTTTTACTCATCTCTTTCATAGCCCATCTTATATTACAAATATAATTTAAACGACAATTATCAGATATTTTGTGGATGCTATTTATTTGGAAAACTCCTTTATCATTGCTTCCGTTTGTATTATATCCAACTGCGGTAGCTTTAAAATTACTCTCCGCCTTTGCTATTCGGAGTGCAATTTCAGTATCAACATTATAAATTTTAGTTTGCCTTTCAATTTCATTGTAAATTATCTCTGGAGTTGGTTCACATTGAACTACAGCTAAGGAGCAGAATATTAATGTTGAAGCAATCATATTATTTCTATTATTTTATCCCAATTAAGTATTACTTTATTCATTGTATTCTCATAGTAACTTTCAAAGTCATCTCCGTCATATTCGTGCCACATTCTATCTCTAAGGGCTTTACTTCTTCTTTTCTTATCTTTCCCCATCACAACCTTTTTACCCTTTGTAAGTACAACTACATCTGATATTTTAGCTTTATATTTAACTTTAAATTCTCCATTATCAAGACTTCTTTTATCAGACCCATAAGAGGTAATGACAGTGCTTAAAGCATACTCTGTATCAGGTTCTAGTTCACCATCTATACTACAACTTCCAGTTATACTTAATTCTTTGTCCATATAGTTTTATCATTTAATAAAATTTTATCATATTCTTCTGCTGTGTTTATTTCTAAATCCTTACCATAACTTTCAGATTTTACTTTTACACTCCAACTAATCATACCACCTAGAATAGATTTTCTTTTATAAACTGTATAATATTTTTTTATAGGCATTATTTTTGTTTTATTTACTTGTTGTTTGTTCATATTATTTGGTTAAAATCTTTCTTAATTTTTTTTCTTCTATTTTTCTACGATTGTATCTTCTAATTTTTCTATTAGTTTTCCACCCCACATATCTAGCTATATAATCTTGTAACTTCTTTATATATATAAATTCAGTAATAGCAGGGGCTTCATAATATGCTAAAAAATTATTTAGTTTTTCTTGTTCTATTTTATTCATATATTATATTATATCTATTGAGCGTAGGGTTAATAGTGAAAAGGAGAATTAACCTCTATTAACTCCTACATTCGGCAGATACAATACCTGCCTTTGGGTTACTTATTATAGTGTTCTGATAATTTATTTGTTAACTTTTCTAATTCTATAAAATCATCTGGGGTCATTGACGGAATAGCAAATTCCATTAGTGCTTCTATAATTTTTTTCAAAACTTTATATTTATTTATATCTCTATATTAATAATTAAAATGGGGCATCGGAAGTATCTTCTTTCACTTCTTCTCCACCTACTTTATCAGCTAACATATCTACTTTATCTTTTCTATCTTCAAAAGGAAATATATTACCCTCTAAACCAATAGCAGGAATTTCCATAATTCTACTAATAGAACCATCATCTTTGTGGAACTCTGTCATTACACCTATATTGTCCCACTTTGTTTTCTCTTCTCCACTTTTGTCTGTATACTTTTTTGGTTTGGATACGTTGTATTTTTTTACTTCCATACTTATATAGTTAGTATTAATTAGTTATTCTTTAATGTTAATCCAGCCTGTAATTGCCCCTACAGGAGTTAAACCAACTCCGTGTATTATCTCACATTTGTAGGGTGCTTCAAAATCACATTGTGTTAGTTTAATTATATTTTTTACCCAACCTATACCACATAGTAAAAGAATTACTACATAAATTATTGCGATTGCTTTCATACATTTATATATCAAGGATATTAATTATTTTTGCAAAATTTGATTCTATCAATTCAAAGCCTGTTACTTCCCATACATAGTTCTTGTAATCCTCTGCTGTTTTAAGCGTATCCTCTTGTTTATCGCATAGTTCTTTAATCTTAGTCTTATCGTTGCTTACAGGAGCTTTTGGAGGGGTTTTAAGAGGTTCTACAGCCTTCTTACCATCATCGTCCTCAGCTTCTAAGAATAATAATGATTGTAGAGCATATCTTCTAAAATATGTGATACAGCCACCCATTTTCTGTGCATCAGCTAATTCAAGTAAAGGAATAGTTGAATATATCATTTCTTTTTCATTATCTAAATCAACTATTCTAGTTTCTATTGCCATTCTTTCCCCGATATTAGTTAGAGGTTGAGTCAATAACAATTTATGTTTTTCAAGTAAGGGTTGTATAACTTCTATCATCTGGTTGATGTCAAAGTATTTATAGTTAAACCCTGTCTTGTCTTTTTTAAAAGGTTTTATATCAGCTCTTAGGTCTGCTATCTTTTGGTATATTGTTTTTTTATTCTCCATATTATTTTTCTAACCCTTTAATTAAATCTAATATCTCGTGAGCTATCATAGCTCTGTCTTCCTGAATACCTTCATCTTCTCCGTTCCACTCCCCTGCTATATCTTCAAAGTATTTTACTATGTTTTCTATCTCCATATTATTTCTTATTAAAATTTAATTCATCTAACATTTTAATTAACTTCTTTGTATTGTCAGAGCTATGGTTAAACATCAAGGATAACATATATTTGTATTGTTTCTTAGTAATATTCTCTAGCTTCTCCCATACTTCATCATAGTCAGATAAATCATATAGTTTAACAATATGTTTCTCTGTCTTTAATACTTCTATAAGAGAGGTTAGTTCATTAAGTGATATTTTAAATACTTTATTCATATTTATTTAGCATATTTAAGTTTATTAAAGTATATATCACAATCAGCTAAATCATCAGCTCTCCAATACTCTTCTTCTGTAGCTGATTCTAGGCTCTCAACACCCTTTAAACGTTGAAATATGGGCATAGGAACAGTTATAACTGTATTCTCTTCTATATGTACCTCTGGGAGGTCTTTATTGAGTGAGTTCCAAATTTTACTTAACATATTTTTCTCCTAATTATATTTAATTATTTTTTATTATAGTTTAATCTTTAATCTCTTAGCTTTTTTTTTCAATTCTTCTATCTCATTCTTTATTTTTTTCTCTTGATATTCTTTGTTTATTTTATTTTCTTCTTTATTATATTTAAGTAATTTTTTTCTTAAATATTCTGCTTGTGTATTTGCTTGTTCTTGTGTTTCAAATATTTTATTGTAGTCTTTATTTTTTTCTAAATATAATGAACTTTTAGTAGTAGCCCAGTTCTCTACTTTCATACTAGTATGTTTTATTGTATATTTTTCTGTTTTATATTCTTTTTCTATGGTTATTTGTAAACCTATTATTATACCTTCTTTTACTAAAAAATTTGCAGATTTAGTTTGTGGTTCAAACACTATATACATTTTATTTCCTAGATTGTATTTTGTTTTTAAATCCATATTATTTAAATTCGTTGAATTAATCCCAAACTTACCATTGTACTTACCCAACTAATAACAGTTAGTATTCCAAAGTATATTGGTAGGTTTGTATTCCTAAACCATAGTCTTATTTTTCTTTTGTTCATATAATTCTCCTTATTAATTAAACTTTAAGGTTTCGGTCGTATGTCATAGTCGTAACTATTAACCACTTCTCCTACTCCCTCATACTCCTTTAGTACAGTTGGCAGGTTCTACCTGTTCTTTGTACTGACTGTAGTATAGCATACTCCTTACAATATTACAAGTCTACCCTGTGTATAACTCCTTACACTTTATTCTTTATCCTTTAGCTTAGCTGTTTCTCTAGTGTATATCTCCCAAGCAGTTTGTCTTGTAATACCTAAAAACTTACCAATCTTTCCGAATGATAATTTATTTTCATCTTTAAGTTTTAGTATCTCCTCGTTTCTTTTTGTGTTTGCTTTCATATTAGTTTTTCTTGTTTAGTATTTTTAACTTTTAATAATTCATCTAAGATATATTTACCTACTTCAGGGTTTACCATATTTCTTAAAAGTTTACGTTTATCTTTTGCTTTGTATTTTGTTAAGTCAAATCCATATACAGGTGTAGAACCAATTATATCATTGTGAATTCTTGTATCAATAAAATCTTTCTTTCTAATATCAAAATTAGTCCAAAATAAATGTCTGTGTAATACCTGTGTTGGTGGTATTAAAGGAGTATAGTATGGCTTTACATTCTCCACTATAAAATAACCTTTAAAGAAATTACTTAATAATATTATTTCTTGGTATAAAGTCATATCAGGATATAATGCTTCATATTGACCAGCGTGTACACCACAACGTCTTATATCTGAATGTGTTGGGCAAGGTGGGCTAGACCATATAACGTCGTATTCTTTATAGTGTTCTAATATATATTTATGTGCATCACAAACGATAACTTTATCATCAGGGAATAAGTCTTTATATATATCTGCTATTTCTTGTTTGTATTCTATTGCGGTTACTTCATAATCATCACCCCAATCTTTTCTATTTCCTCCCAAACCTGAATAGCAATTTAGTATTTTTAATTTCATATAAATTTAGTGTAACACATTACTTACATTAATACAATACCAACTGTTAATAACTCCTTACTGACACTATTGATTTATTTCTAATAATTTGCTATACTTAATATTGTAAGCACCGACCTGCTTACAGTGCCGAGCTTATCTCGGTAATTCACTTAAAGCAAGTAGAGGTGGTTAGTCTGCTTAAACCTGCCCACCTCTTCTAAGTGAACCAAAACAAGGCTTAGTTATCTTTCTAAAAAACAAGTAAACTAAATAATATGAAAACTAAATACGTTGTAAGTTATTTTGAAGTAGGATATATATTTAACAACTTTTTCTATTCTCTTAAAAGTGCAGAAAGATTATATCAAGAACTCTTAGAAGGAAAAAAGAATGGTTGTAAAATTACTAGATTATTTATTGCTAAAGTTATTAAATAATATGAACAAACTTAAACAAATAGATATTAATAATAATTATATGAAAGAAGAACAAAAAGAGGACGAAGATATAAGAGCAGAGTGTTGTAACTCTAATTGTAAAAATACGGTAATATTCCCAAAATATATAATTGATAAAAAAGATTATTATTGTAGTGAGGGATGTCGTTATAATGAAGAAACAGGATTTAGTGGAGAAGAGTATTAAACCCAACTGTTAGTAACCCAAATTAACCCCCATAAACAAAAGACTTTAAAGTAGTAGGAAATGTTTGACAAAACACTACTAAAAATGTTATACTTAATTTAACAATAAAAATATGCCTAAAAAAGTACCTCAATTTAATGACAGAACAGTAAGTTCTCAATACTATTCAAGGAATAAAAACCTTGGCGGTGAGGTGCAAACCCCGTTAGGCGATAGTGGAGAGAGCTTACTGTTTTTTTATTAAATATATGAAATACTTCTTACACGATTCTAACTCCTTCAATGATGAAAAAGTAACTGAGCTTTTTATCAATTTTGGTTATGAAGGTTTAGGATTATTTTACACAATTCTTGAAAGGATAGCTCAACAAGAAAAACCAATGAAGACTGATGTCTTAAAATCACAACTAAAGGTCGGAAAAAGATTAAACAAATGCTGGGAGTTTATGGAAAGTTTAGACCTAATATCATCAAACAATGGTGATACTTTCAACAAACAACTGCTAAACTTTAGTGAAAAGTACCAGATAAAAAAAGAAAAGAACAGGAAACGGATTGCTAAGTGGAGGGAAGAACAGGACATTGTAACGTGTAACAAACACGTTCGTAACACTCCTAAAGTAAAGGAAAGTAAAGTAAATAGAAGTAAAGGTCAAAGGTCATTAAAAATGACCGAAACAGATTTTAGTATATTTTGGGAAATTTACCCCCGTAAAGTTAAGAAGAAATTAGCACAACAAAAATTCTATAAATTAAATAAAGAACTACTACCTAATATTTTAAAGGCTTTGAAAAAAGAAATAAAATCAGAACAATGGAAAAAGAAAGAATATATACCACACCCTACTAGCTGGTTAAACGGAGAAAGATGGGAAGATGAAATATTAGAAGGGAAAATAATTAAATTAGATATAAGTGAAAGGAGAATACTTTAATATGTTAGATAAACTTAAAAATTTAGAAGCAGAACAAAACATCTTATCTGCTTTAATCTCAAACAATAATAAAATTTATAACTTAGAGTTAGATGTAGAAGACTTTTACGATAGTAAGAATAAGAATATATATAGTTCTATTTGTGAATTGATAGATAAAAGGAAGAAGGCTGATTTAATCACCATATCACAAGATTTAATAAACAAAGGGCTACTTGAAGATACTGGTGGAAGGTCATACTTAGCAAAGATAACAGTAGATATATATGGAAATTTAAAAGAATGTATTGAAATAGTAAAAGATAATTCTATTCGTAGAAAACTATTACAGGCTCAAGAATTAAACCAAAGTTTGATAATGGATTCTAGTAATAATATTGATAAAGTATTAGCGGAAACTCAAAATAATATTTTTGAAGTAACTAACTTCAAAAAACAGAATGACAGTATTAAGAAAACAATAGATGAATTGTATGACATAAGAGCTGAATATTCTGAAAAGTACAAAGATGGACAGAAATATTTAGGATTTGAAACTGGACTAAAGAAACTAGATGACGCAATAGATGGTTTAAGAGCTGGTCATTTATGGGTTGTTGGTGGCTGGACTTCAACAGGTAAGACACAATTTTCTTTAAATATTGTAAATTCAGTTTTAAATCAAGATGTACCAACTTCAATATTTTCCCTTGAAATGTCTAAAGTAGATTTACTTGCTCGTTTAATTGGTATAAGAACAAATCTTTCATCAACAAGAATAATAAAAGGAATGAATGAGCCAGTAGTAGCAGATTTAATTGAAAAACAAATTGATACCCTAAGTAGAAAGCCAGTTGAAATACATAATACATATTACGATATAGATAAAATTAAAATGATGATAAGGAAAGATGTTTATACTCGTGGTGTAAAGTTTATAGTTTTAGATTATTTGCAAAATATTCAATCAGAAAAATACAGTAAAGAATATGAGATAATATCTAAATCAATTACACAACTGTATGCTTTAGCATTGGAGCTGGGTATTACAATATTAGTTGTTTCTCAAATATCAAACGAATCACAAAAAGGAATGGGTGCAGGTGGAGGGTTTAAGGGTTCAGGAACTATTGAAGCAGCAGCAGATTTTGCTATTAAACTTACAAGGGAAAAAGATGAAGAGAATCCAAATGATAATGCTGTATCTGTAAAAGTAAGAATTACAAAGAATAGACACGGATTTACTGGTGTGATAGATGATTATTTTATGTATGTGAAGTCTGGACTTTATCATCAAAATTCTAATATTGAAGAGGGCATAAGTATAAAAAATAATTTAAACTAAATATATGGAACACATAAAACCAATACTTGAAAGAAGATTTGATAATTTAGTCAAGAAGAATAAAAAAAAATCTATTATAGGAAATGATATAAAATGTAAATTCTGTAAACAAGAAGCAAAAATAATGCTACAAGATTCTAGATATAAAGTTTATTGTCCTACTTGTCAGAATGAATATTATCTATGTGAACAACACTTAAGCTAAAAGATTATACCAAGATAAACTAAAGAGATTTAATAATAAATATAAATAATATGAAAGAAGAAGAGATAATAACTTGTGAACACAAGAATTACATAAGATTAGAAGAATTTGAGAAAGATTGTTTTACCTGTAAATGTTTAGATTGCGAAGAAAAGTTTGTAAAAATATTTAACCCTAAACATAATAACTAACTTAAATCATTATAGTAAATAACAATATGAATAGAGAAGATATAAAATCAAGTTGTTGTAATGCAGATGTTGAAATAAATGGTGGAGGTTATGATGGAGAGGATATACAACCAATAACGCAAACTTGTACAAAATGTTTAGAGCCTTGTGATTTAAAAGAGTGCAAAGATAAAACTAATTTACCTTTTTAAATTTAATTAAATAAAAACAATAAGTATGGAAACTAGAGAAATAAAATTCAGAGGAAAAAGAACCGATGAACTTAAAGGTTGGGTTTACGGACATTTGTTTGAAAGTGAATTTAAGTCTTGGATTTTTTATGAAATGGGACACGAAAGTTTTGACGGAGAAGTCAGTGAATATGAAGCAGACTTAGAATGGGTAGAGGTTGACCCAAAAACAGTAGGACAATATACAGGATTAAACGATAAGAAAGATGTTGATATTTACGTGGGAGATATTGTTAGATTTAAATTTGGTAAAGGTATGCAGGTAAGTAGGGTAGAATTTACGCAAGACCACGATTATGGATATTCTTTATCTGATGCTGGTATTATGTTGAGTTATATTTATACAGAAAAAATACAACTTGAAGTAATAGGAAACACAACAGATAACCCAGAACTTCTTTCTAACCCTATATAAACAAACTACTAAACTAAAAACTATATGAAGGATATATACAACGAACAAGAGATAGAAAAACTAGCAGAAAACTTTGCTAAAAAAACTACTGATAAATTAAAAAGTGATTTATTAGATGATTTTTATCAAAATATACAAGATTATTTACACGAACATTACAATAATTTTAAAGATAAAGTTGAAGGTGATTTGATATCGTCTATATGTGAAATATACAAGAAAGACCCAAAGGATTATAAGTTTGCTAGTTTAAGACAAAAAATGTTTAATGAAAACAAAGAAGAGCTTACAAAGATTTTGAATGATGAAGCTATTGAAAAATCAGTTGAAGATGTTATAAAACAATATACAAGTAGAGATTATCATTTTAATTGGAAGTGGGAAGATGGAATTGCTAGAATTATTTTAAAACATATTGATAAATTTTCTAGTAATAAAAGAATACAAGAAACCTTTAAAAGAGAGAATGATAGGCTAAAGAATAAGATTAAAAATTTAGAAGCAAAAATAGAAGATATAGAAGATATAATAGTCTAATTTAAATCATTATAGTAAATAACAACAAGATGAAAGAACAAACAAAACAAAATAAATGTCCTATTAGCTTAAATAAAAAAGTAGGCGAATGTTATTATAATTATATTCACGGGTACAAACACCAAAGAAAAGAAGGCGAAAAGCTATGTAGTCATTGTTGGAATTTTGATAAAAAAGTTAATAATTTAAAACAATAAGTATGAAGAATAAAACTATGGATAGGATTATAGATGCAGGATTTAAGGGTTGTTCTTCATTACTTGGTACTTGTATAGGATTGTTAATTGCATTTTTAATAATAAAGAAATTCTTAACTTAATTCATTATAGTAAATAACAAAGATATGGTGTATAAAATTACAGAGGATTTATTCGGTGGAGAAAATGCCGAGCAATATAATGTTTTAATGCAGAGTATGAAAGAGTGTGCAAAAGATAGTGAACAAACATTTTATGATTATATAGAAGAAACTCCAAAAACTAGCTTAGTAGTGGAAATAGTAGATAAAATAAATAAATTAGGATTTAAAATTAATTAAAAACAATAAGTATGGAAACTAGAGAAATAAAAGAAATCTTAAAAAAAGTAATCTTACAAGATGCTGTAATTAAATTTAATTCAACACCGCAAGTAGGGGAAAAATTTGATATGGAAAAGCATAATCACGCCAACAAAATGCTTAATGGAATGAACAATTATATTTATAATGAGTTAGTAAGTAAACTAGAACTCTAACCCTATATAAACAAACTAAAAGGCATTTAAGCCTTATGAAATAAAATATATGTCAAATAAAAACGTGGATAATTCTAGCTCCGTGAATAATTCTCGCTCCGTGGATAATTCTAGCTACGTGGATAATTCTAGCTACGTGTATAATT
>Ga0222626_1000999_pt1 | contig 13725 bp, 13 predicted proteins | sample AntAcemetageno91_FD_179862 | JGI IMG/M metagenome (GOLD analysis project Ga0222626, IMG submission 179862) | Saline water microbial communities from Ace Lake, Antarctica - #91 | ecosystem: Environmental > Aquatic > Non-marine Saline and Alkaline > Saline | place: Antarctica: Ace Lake | collected...
CTTTGATTTGTTTGTTTTTGGACAAATAATACATATCATAAATAGTGAATCTTGTCAATATTTTTAATTATTTCAATTGGTTAAATTTAACCTCTTTAATGAATATTAACCCCGAAAGTTGAGTTAATTAAAATATGAACGTTCAATATCGAACATTGAAAAGACTGAACATCGAACGTCCAACGTCGAACTTCGAATAATGATGTCGCTTCGCTCCGCAATTAAATTTCATTTGTTTTTAAAAATCCAATGTAAAATGTTAACGACTATTTTTTTTCTCTATCAGCATTAGTTGTTCAAAATTGGTTTTTTCATTCATCATTTTTACCCCGTGAAACTTTTTATTTATTTCACTGGGGCGATGTTGGACGTTCGACCTGCCCGCTCGTGCCTCGCAGTGGCAGGCGGGTGTTGGACGTTCATCTTTTCCAATAAACCTTCCGCAGTCTCCTAACTTATTAAAAACGATAAAATGTACAGTATACCCACCAACACAACCATCCATATCAGCGCCGAAAGTATCATCAGATCGCATGCTTTTTTAATATGATTCGAGTTGATTTGGGTGAAGGGTATTCCTAAAAAAGGCTTGGATACAATACTGCCGTGATAATAATTGGGGCCGCCGAGCCGAATTCCGAGTGCGCCTGCAAAGGCTGCTTCCGAATACCCGGCATTCGGGCTTGTATGGTTGGCTCCTTCGGTCAGGGCGGTTTGAAATGTACGTGCTCCTTGACCGGCAAGGATTTTGGATGCAGCTGATATAACAAGGATTGAAATGCGAGCCGGGATAAAATTTGCAATGTCATCGATTCGGGCAGCAATTTTCCCAAAATCTCTGTATTTATCATTTTTATAGCCGATCATGGAATCGAGTGTGTTGATCATTTTATACGCCATTGCCAACGGGACGCCACCAATCGCGGCATAGAAAAGGGGGGATATGACGCCGTCAACAAGGTTCTCACCCACAGTTTCCACGGTGGCACGGGAAATTTCTCTCGGGTTAAGGTTTTCAACATCCCTGCCCACAATGCGGGCAACCTCTGCCCTGGCATCATCTGTTCTGGATTGGGTGAGTGCCTTGTAAACGGCCATGGCCGAACTTTCCAGAGAACGAATTGAAATACAATAATAGAGTGTCAGAATCTCAACACCGGCTTTGACCAGGGGATGAATGTATTGGGCGGTTTTCATCAGCACAAAGGTCAGGGTCCAGGTTCCTGCGATAAGGGATATGGCAAAAAGGGCGCCGGACACGGAAAGCTTTAACCTCAGGTTCCTGAAAAACGGTTCACCGGCTGTTATGGCGCGGCCCAACCACCGAATGGGATGGGGTAAGCGTATTGGATCGCCTAAAACAAGATCAAGTATAAATGCAGCGGGTATGATATATCCTGCGGTAGAGAGTTCCATATGAAAAGATGAACGTCCAACGTTGAACAGAACGAACGTCGAACATCGAACGTCCAACGTTGAACATCGAATAATGATGTCGCTTCGCTCCTTAAATTATTTTAAAATTGAATGAAAAACAAATATTCAATAGCTATTTTCTTATCTTTTCAGCCGTTCTTATATCGTAAAAAAAAATCTTAATTAAACAGTCATTCCTCATCTTTTCCAGCTGATTCTTCCTGAGAAATTCGAGCCAATAGTTTTTTTGCAAACATGCGGTTAATTTCACTTGTTTTCAAAGAGAATCGCACAAAGCGATGGGAAAGACCACTGAAATTTGCGCAGTTTCTAATGAGGAATCGATCGTGTGCCAGATGGCTCCCGAGGCTGTCAGCGGTCAGGTTTCCGTACAGCCTGGCAAGGATGAAACAAGTGGTGCTGGGGAAAAGTTTTATATAGGATGTATTTTTGAAAGTTTCAAAAAAGATGTCTTTTTCCTGAGCAATGAATGTTACCGTTTTCTCGATGAACGTTTGCACTTCGACCGTTTGCTTCATCAGATACTGCACCGCCATCTGGGCCAAACTGTTTACACTCCAGGGAAGTAAGTATGATTTGAATTTTTTAATAATTTCGGGGGAAGATATCAAAAATCCGATCCTTAATCCCGGAATCGTGAAAAATTTTGATAAAGAATTCAAAACCACTACATTGGGAAGCGTTGATTTTATCATGCTCTGGGTGTTGGATCCGTCCACAAACATCAGATAGGATTCATCGATAACAAAATTTATATCTGCATGGGATCTGCAAAGCTGTTCAAGATCGGCGAGCGGAATGATATTGCCGGTTGGATTGTTGGGGTTGCAGATAAACACCGTATCATAGCCTTGGATCTGTTGTGCCGCTGCCTTAATATCATGCTCGAAAGCCACAGATTCATCTGATGTAGAGTAATCATAAGGAATATGGTGCATGGCGCATGCATCCGCATAATCCGCGTATGTGGGTCCGAAAATCAGCGCCCTTTTTGTTTCAAGTATCCGGGGTATGGAATAGATAAACTGTGTGGTTCCATTCCCGGCAATCACCCGTTCGGGGTCGATATTGTATCTTCCGGCGAACGCATTCAGTGTGCGATTCGCGTCCACTTCGGGCAGTTTGGATATGGTGTTTATATTTTCCTGCAGGAAGGCAACCATATCCGGAGAAGGGCCCAATGGATTCATATTACTGCTCATGTCCACAATCTCAGACGGGCGGCATCCAAGTTCTTGCGCCAGGTCATAAATATTTCCGCCGTGTCCTTTCAGCATGAATAACTCCCCATTGAAACCAGTAAAAAAAGCATGGATTCGGTAACCTCGGTCATTGTGCCCAGCATATCACCGGTAACACACCCTATCCGTTTATTATAGTAAAAAAGGATGGTTGAAGTGATAAGTATAAAGCAAATGTTTAACCACATTCCCCGCCATCCCAGAAAGCATGAAAATGCCACCGGAATAAGCAACCCCCAAAACGCATAAGGCGTCAACGGTTCTTCAAAGCAATCTTGTCCGGTGCCGCCGCCCGGTCTTCCGTACGCTAAAAAGCGTATGCCGAACACCATGCCGCTCCTGGCGTAGGCCGGGATAAGCGCAATTAAAAGCGCCCGGTTGGCTTCAAGATTCAGGATGCCTCCCCATTTGACCGCCAATCCGCAAACGATTGCCACCAGCCCCATGACGCCGATACGACTGTCTTTCATTATGTTTAACGCTTTTTCTTTGTTGTGGTGTCCCAGCAGGCCGTCGGCGGTATCGCCTAAACCGTCAAGGTGAAGCGCTGCGGTGATGACAGCAAGAAAAACAACGTCCAGGACGGCAACCACAGGTTCCGGCCAGAATTTTAGGGCCACATAATCGAAAATGGATACCAGGGTGCCGATAATCAATCCCACAACGGGGAAAAACGGAATCATGCCTTTGGGATCATATATGGCCGGTTTGCCCATGGGAATAATGGTGAGAAATTGTATTGCAGCGATTAACCGTTCTATTTTATTCTTGTTCATTTTACCCCTACAGGGATTCCGGCAACCATCCATATGACGTTATCCGCACATGCCGCTACTCTCTGGTTCATAAATCCGGCGATATCCCTGAACCGCCGGGCCAGTCTGTTTTCAGGGACAATGCCGGTTCCCACTTCGTTTGATACCAAAATTATCGGACATTGGGATTTTTCAAGAGATTGGGTCAGTTTCCGGATGTGTCCGTCTATATTTTCCTGATCATTGTTTTCCAAAATCAGATTGCTGAGCCAGAGGGTCAGGCAATCCACCAGGATGACATTTTCTTTCTGACTGTTTTTACTAATTTCTTCAGCTATGCGGACCGGCACTTCAAGAGTCGTCCAGGCCCGGCTTCTTTGTTTTTTATGGAGCAAAACCCGTTCTTCCATTTCTTTGTCATGGGGCATGCACGTGGCAATAAAGATTTTGTGTCCGGGAATCTGATTTGCAAGATTCAGGGCATGGCTGCTTTTGCCGCTTCTGCATCCTCCGATAACAAGAATTGTTTTTTTCATAACTCCATGTCCTGAACCGGACAAGCCGGAAAAGTTACAAGTGACCTAAAGTTTGAAGTGATCTAAAGTTAAGGAGTCGCTACGCTCCGGCTTCTATAAAAATTGGCAGTATTCCTTAACTTTAGTCACTTTAGTTCACTTTAGTCACTTCACACTTGATAAGTTAAGTGCTAACCGTCTAAATACTTAAAAATCTGTTCCGTGTCCACATACTTTTCAAAATGTTCGGCCAGAAGGTCATATTCTTTATTTCTGGCTGCAAGTCCATGAGTCTCGGTAAGTTCCAGACCGCTAAGACCGATGAGGTTTAGCCAGCGCCTGGTAATATCCGGGGTGTCGAACAGGCCATGGATATAGGTTCCCAGCACCCTCGCGTTATTTGTAATACAACCGTCTTCTTTATCGCAGGATATCCTGTTTTGCTCCAGGACCCGGAACAAGGATTTGCCTTCAAAGCGAAGGGTTTGTCCCATATGGATTTCATATCCGGCGCCGAAAATGCCCTCCCAGGTAAACCGAGTCAATGTGGTTGTTTTAGGGGCTTTTAAAATGGTTTCCACGGGCAGAAGCGACAGCCCTTGCATGGTGCCGGGTCTTCCCTCCAGTCCGTCCGGATCGTGAACATATTTTCCCATCATCTGGTACCCCCCGCAAATGCCAAGTATATATCCCCCTTTATTTGCATAGGATACAAGCTTGTCCTCCCATCCGGTTTTTTTAAGCCAGTTAAGGTCAAAGCACGTATTCTTGGATCCGGGAAGGATAACGGCCTTGAACAGATCAAGTTCCTGCGGTTTTTCAATAAAATAGATATTCATGCCCTCAATAGCGGAAAGAGGATCAAAATCAGTAAAATTGGAAATGTGGGGGATGCGTATGACCGCTATTGCCGGTGTGTTGATGTCTTTATCCAGGACCCTGGCGGGATTTTCAATGACAACCGAATCTTCCGCTTCTATGGTTATATGATTATACCACGGAAGCACACCGTACACGTTCTTTTTTGTTTTTTGTTCTATCCAGTCTATCCCGTCTTTAAACAGATGAATATCCCCCCTGAACCGATTTATAATAAATCCGGATATCCGGTTTTGTCGTGATTGGGAAAGACACTCCAGTGTTCCGACAATCTGTGCAAAGACCCCCCCTTTGTGAATATCCGCTACCAGAATAACAGATGCGCCTGCATACTCTGCCATTCGGAAGTTAACGATATCATAGGGCATAAGGTTGACTTCAGCGCAGGAACCCGCGCCTTCCATCACGATAAGCTCGTATTCATCTCTTAATCGATCCAGGGCCGCGCAGGTTCGTAAAAAGAATTGCTCTTTTTCTTCATGGTAACCCACTGCCGTGCTGTTTCCCACCGCTTTTCCGAAAAATACCACCTGTGACCCCACATCACTGGTGGGTTTTAAAAGGATGGGGTTCATATCCACATGTGGCGGTATTCTTGCCGCTTCAGCCTGAACAATCTGCGCCCGGCCCATTTCCAGACCTTCCGGAGTGATGCCGGAATTATTCGACATATTTTGTGCCTTAAAGGGTGCGACACGTATCCCCTTATTCACAAAAAAACGGCACATCGCCGTGGTAATAATGCTTTTCCCCACATCGGAGCCGGTTCCAAATACCGCAAGGCAAGGGGCTTTTTTGTTATTTCTCGATTCCAACCCTGGCGTTGACTCCTTTGTGATAATAATGTTTGATTTCCTTCATTTCCGTGACCAGATCCGCCCGTTCAATGATTTCAGGACTTGCGTTTCTTCCGGTGATGACGATTTCCAGATCATCCGGTTTTTTGTCAATAATTCTAAGAAGCTCTTGTACTGAAAAGAGCCCGCACGTTACGGCCACATTGGCTTCTTCAAGTATAACCACATGGTACTCTCTTGAATCGATGATATTTTCTATACGTTCAAGACCTTTCCCGGCGGCCTGGATATCCTCGGGTGACGGCTCACCTTTGATAAATCGGCCCAGGCCGTACTGCTCGATGGTAATCAAATCGGAAAACCTTTTGAGTGCATGAATTTCGCTATACTCACCCATCTTGATAAACTGTGCAATAAATACTTTCAGCCCCGCACCGGCAGCCCTTATGGACAGGCCCAAAGCGGCAGTGGTCTTTCCCTTTCCGTTTCCGGTGTAAACCTGTATATATCCTTTCATAGAATATCTCCCGAATATTTTCCTCTAAATCCGCCTTTACAAAACGGGGACTCTATATGATTCCCCCTTGTATTGTAAATAATCTTTTTAAAGCATGATACTATTGACATATAAAATGTGTTATATTATTGTTCATTTAAAAACACACTGGGAGAACACAATGGAGACCATACGTATCAACGTCAGCCTCCCCAAGGAAGTCTTTGTTGAGCTGTCTAAGGAAACAAAATCCAGAAAAAGGAGCCAATTTATCACTGAAGCGATCAAGCGATTGCTTAAGGAAAAAAGGGATCAAAGACTTGCCGCCGAATACCAGGAGGCAGCTACCGAGATTCGGGCAATCAACAAGGAACTTGAAGGAGCCGTAAATGATGGCCTCGATTAAGCGCGGACAGGTTTTTCTGGTCAATTTTGATCCAACCGTGGGAGCTGAAGCCCGAAAAACTCATCCGGCACTTGTGGTTTCTAACGACACAAATAATGCCTATTCTCCCATTATCTCTATCTCTCCGATTACCTCTAATGTTACTCGCGTGTATTCTTTCGAGGTGGAAATTCCATCCGGCACCGCAGGGTTAAACGCCCGTTCAAAGGTTATGGTGAATCAGACCCGGGCAGTGGATAAGATCCGTCTTGTCAAAACCATGGGACATCTCCCGGAAGAAATCATGACACAGGTGAACCAGGCATTAATTCTCCATTATGATCTGGAATAAATTAGACGGTCTCGTAAAAAGTCCAACTTCTGCGTTGTGCTGCATTTCGCAATCATTCAACGTACGAAAAGTACGCCTCATGATTACAAAATTTGCACGCCTTGAATTTGAACTTTTTACAAAACCGTCTAAATCGGACTTTTTACGAGTTCATCAAAATTATCTCTTTCGAAAAAAGTTAATGCAGATTTTAGGTCATATATTTTCGAGGTACCGGCGTAACCCGGGGAGAATTGCCGAGAGGGCTTTCATCCACCAAAAGAGTGCAGCCATAAACCTCTTCCAATGTTTGGAACGTGAGAACCTCTTTTGGATTCCCCAGCCGAATGATTTCCCCCTTATTGAGTAACAGCAACTGATCGCCGTACATTGCCGCCAGATTCACGTCATGGGAAACCATCACCACGGTAATCCCTCTTTCATTTTTTAATTTTTCCATTAAATCCATGAGCCGGACCTGGTGGGCAAGGTCCAGAGACGCAGTGGGCTCATCTAAAAGAATAATCTCGGGTTCCTGACAAATGGCTTTTGCAACAAAGACCCGCTGCTGTTCTCCGCCGCTTAACTGGTCTAATTTCCGATGTGCCAGATGCTCTACGCCGGTAAAAGTAAGTGCTTGTTTTGCAATTTCCAAATCTTTTTCTTGTTCCAGACCCAGTATGCCCAGATAGGGGGATCGACCCATAAGTACAATTTCGGTGACCGAAAAAGGAAAATCCACCGGTATCATCTGGGGAACAAAGGCAATGGTTCGTGCCAGCGCTTTGCGGCTATAGTGATCAACAGAACGGTTCAGTATTTCCAGTTGATCGGTTTGAGATTTCAAGATTCCGGCCATCACTTTCAGCAATGTGGTTTTTCCGGAGCCATTCGGACCGATGATGATGAAAAAATTACCCGTTGCCACAGAAAAAGTAACATTTTTCAAAGCCGGAAAATCCCCATAATAATAATTCAGATTTTTAACGTGTATCGCCATATTATCGCCGGGTTTTTTTTAATAAAAAGATAAAAAGGGGTGCACCGATCATTGCGGTAATAACCCCTGCGGGCATCTCGCCCTGTTTGGGAAGAACCCTTGCCAATACATCGCAAAAAACAAGGTAGGCGCCCCCGCCAAGAACGCATGCCGGAACCAGCACCCGGTGGTCCGGACCGAAAACCAGTCGAAGAAGATGCGGCACAACCAGTCCCACAAAACCCACAAGCCCGCAGTAAGACACCGTTGCGCTGACCATAAATGACGTGGTTACCAGCAGGATAACCGTTACCGCCTTTATGTTTACTCCAAGGGTCTGTGCCATTTCCTTGCCCATGAGCAGCAGATTCATGGAATTGGAAAACCAGAAAATCAGGATAAAACAGGGACAAAGTATTGCAGCAAGTATCCCCGCATGGCCCATATCCACCATTGAAAGGTCACCCATAAGCCAGAAAATAATGTTATGAAGTCTGGAGTCCTGGGTCATAGATACGAGAAACATGATGACCGCGGCACAGAAAGCGTTTACCATAACCCCTGAAAGAAGGAGCGCATCTTTTTTAAGAATGGTTTGTCCGGAGGACATGACCAGAATCAGAAGAAGGATAGCGATACTTCCGCCAAAAGCCATGAGGCTTACCCCGGGAAATCTGGAGAATCCCATGAGGATTCCGATGATGGCTCCGATGGCCGACCCGCCGGAAATTCCAAGGATGTATGGCTCAGCCAGCGGGTTGCGAAGCAGGGCCTGAAACACAAGACCTCCCAGTGAAAGGGCGGCGCCAACCAGGGCTGCCAGCAGAACCCGTGGAAAGCGAATCTGCCAGATGATGGTATCCAGCATGGGATTGGATTCTTTTGCTTTGAGCAAGCTTTGAAAAACCACCTTGATTCCACTGGTGGTGGATCCCATGGAAATTCCCAGGAACATTGCGATAAGCAACACAAGCAAAAGAGACAAGGAAATAACCGATAGTCGTTTTAGGAGCGATGGTGTTTTAGGTTTCACTTTGTTTCATCAAAAAGTTCGGGATGTATAAGTTTGACCAGCAACTCAAGACCGTCCACCAGCCGTGGTGTGGGGCGATCAAAAAAATTGGAGTCTTCAAGAAAAATGCGATGATCTCGAATTGCAGGCATATGGGGCCAGCGGCTCCACTCCGCCTTGACCTTCTCAAATACCGCGGCCCGGGCCATGGAGGTGATAATTAATACTTCCGGAGATAGGATAAGAACCTGTTCCCGGCTGAACCTCGGATAGCCAACCGCTCCCTGGGCAAGGTTTTTTCCGCCCGCAAGCACGATGAGTTCATGCATAAACGTATCGGTTCCCACAGATACAATGGGGGAAATACCAATCTGAAAAAAGACCCGGGGACGGAATCCGGCTTTTGCCACCAGGGACTTAACTTTAAGCACCCGGGACCGCATGCGTTGCACGAGAACGTCGGCCTGTTGGTTGGCATTCAGAAGGTTGCCGATTTCCAGAATGGTTTGCATGACCGTTTCCAGATTTTTAGGATCTACCGCATATACGGGTATGTTAAGAGATTGCAAACGGTTGGCAACCACCCTGGGATTTCCGTCCTTGATAGCAATACAAAGATCAGGTTTTAATGCCACTATTTTTTCCAAATTGAGCTGCACATAAGAGCCCACTTTGGGGAGGTTTACGGCTGCAGGAGGATAGTCGCTAAATAGGGTTACGCCTTTTAAAAGATGTTCCTGACCCAGAGCATAAATGATTTCCGTGATGCTCGGAGCCAGAGCCACAACCCGTTGCGGGGTGTCCGGAACCGTTATCTTTCTTCCCAACTGATCCGTTACGATTTTTGCATGAGATGGGGTTCCGATCCCAATAAAAAGGAATGCTGTTACTATTAAAAAGATGGCTCTGGATGTATATCTCATAATCCCTTAGTTCCGTAATTGTGAAATTCTTGCATTTTGTGGCAAAAATTTTTCAATACTGCCACTAAGGCACCAAGGCACGAAGAAAGAATAATAAATATATCCTTTGTGCCTGCCCGCCATCGGCTTCGCCTTAGGCGAGGCGGGCGGGTCTTAGTGCCTTTGTGGCAAACATTTTTGGTTCTCTCCGAGCTGTAGGCTTACGATCCGGAGGCCGGCTTGTCCGGGTTAGGCTACACAAAAAAACCGGACCCAAGCCAAAAAAATATAGGGTACTGTCCTCTTTACAATCCTTACAGAAAGGTGATAGATTGTCAATATAGGACTATCCATGCATAACCTTAAAATATATACCAGCAACCACATGGAGATCCTTGCCCGACAACTGGCACGGATTGTCAGAGACCCCCTGCCGTCTCCGCTTGTCCCGGAGATTATCGTTGTTCAGAGCAGGGGAATGGAGCGCTGGGTTTCCATGGAAATCGCCGGTTACAACCGCATTTGCGCCAACTGTTCTTTTCTTTTTCCCAACCCGTTTTTACAGGAAATTGTTAAAAAAATAATTCCGGATTTGCCGGAAGACTCTCCGTTTGATCCGGTTACCATGACCTTCAAGATTATGAATGTGTTGCAGTCCTCCATTGATTTGCCGGGGTATGAACGCCTGAAAAGATATTTGGTCCATGATGAAAACGGGATGAAGCGGTTTCAGATTTCGCAAAAAATAGCCGATTTGTTTGACCAGTATCTTGTTTTCCGGCCGGAAATGATATTCAGATGGGAAAAAGGAAAGGAAGACCACTGGCAGGCACAGCTCTGGAGAGAAATTTCATCGGGAACAGAAAGCCTGCATCGCGCCCGGATGCGAAAAACCCTTCTTGAAAAGATCAGAACACACCCCCGTGAAATAACAAATCTTCCCCATCGCATATCCATATTCGGAATATCTTATTTGCCTCCGTTTCATCTGGAGACATTTATTGAACTATCCCGGCTTTCCCAGGTGAATCTTTTTTTGATGAACCCCTGCAGGGAATGCTGGGGCGAGATTGTTTCTCCCAGGCAAGTAAAAGAAATACAGAAAAAATACAGAACCTCAACGGGAACTGTAGAGGAACTCTACCTGGAAGAGGGGAACCGGCTCCTGGCTTCCCTGGGGACTTTGGGGAGAAATTTCTTTTCAATGATCAGCGGGATGGATTGCCAGATGTTCGAATACTTTAAGGACCCGGACGGGCTTGGTATGCTTTCTAAAATCCAGAGGGATATTTTAAATTTAAAAGACACAGGCGTTTTCCCTTTGGATTCGGTTTCCGAGCTCAATACAAGCAATATCTCTTCCCGGTCACGGAACAAGGTTTCCATGCAACCGGAGGTTGACACTTCGATTCAGATTCATTCCTGCCATAGTCCCATGCGGGAGATCGAAGTCCTTCATGATAATCTTCTTGCCATGTTTGAAGAAGACCCGGATCTTCTGCCCAAAGATATTGTGGTGATGGCGCCTGATATCGAATCCTATGCGCCATTCATCCAGGCCGTGTTTGACGCACACACAGATGAAGCACTCCGGATTCCTTTCACCATTGCGGACCGGGGATTAAGAAAAGAAAGCCGTGTCATCGAAGGATTTCTGTCCATTCTCGATCTTAAAGGCAGCAGGCTCGGCGCAACCCGTGTGATGGCGTTGCTGGAATCTGCGGGCATAAAAGAGCGATTCGGTCTGAGTGAATCGGACATTGAAATTGCGGAACGCTGGATTAAAGAAACCCATATCCGGTGGGGAATGGATGCTGATTTCCGTCGCAAGCTCGGGCTTCCCGGTTTTTCCGAGAACACATGGAAAGCCGGCATGGAAAGGCTTCTTTTGGGGTATGCCATGCCGGGTCTGGACCGTAACCTGTTTTCAGAAATACTTCCTTATGATCCAATTGAAGGAGGAGACGTAAAGATACTGGGAAAATTTCTGAACTTTTTAGACCGGGTATTTAACTGCACCGGCTCCCTTGACCCGCCCCGAACATTAAGTGACTGGCACCTGAAGCTTATTAAAATTTTGGAAGATTTTTTCGCGCCGGATGAGGATTCCGAACCGGAAATACAGGTTCTGCGGCGAACGTTGGATACCCTGTCACGGACAGCAGAAGTATCCGGATTTAACGGGCCTGTGGAAATTGAGGTGGTCAAGTCCTTTTTGGAGAATCTTCTTGAATCCGTAAATTTTGGAACCGGTTTTATCTCAAGCGGTGTAACATTTTGTGCAATGCTTCCCATGAGAAGCATCCCCTTTAAAGTGGTTTGTCTGGTGGGGATGGACATGGACGCTTTCCCGCGCGAATCAAAAACAGTAAGCTTTGATCTCATGGCAAAAAACCCAAGGATCGGCGACCGGTCCCGGCGAAATGACGACAAATACCTTTTCCTGGAAGCCATTATTTCGGCCAGAAATAAATTCTATATCAGTTATGTGGGCCAGAGCATCCGTGACAATACGCGGATTGCCCCGTCGGTTCTTGTGAGCGAACTCATGGATTATATTGAACAAGGATTCGGCCTTTCGGAAGATCAGATGGTCACATTACACAGGCTCCAGGCATTTTCACCGGAATATTTTAAAACCGGCGGTAAACTGTTCAGTTATTCCCGGGAAAATTTTGAAGCTGCTTGCAGTCGGTATGAGCACAAAGATATTCCCGGTTTTATTTCGAGCAAGCTGCCCGATTCTGCCCAGGAATGGAACCATCTGGACATAAAGGATTTTAGCGCCTTTTTCAGCAATCCCGCCAAATTTCTCCTGGAAAAGCGTTTGGGCGTATATTTGCCTGAGACGGCGGATGTATTGGATGAAAGAGAAAATTTCAGTCTGGGGCATCTGGAAAAATACATGATTGATCAGGAGATGGTGTTACACAGGCTATCCGGATCGGATCTCAAAGAATTTTTTTTGGTGAAAAAGGCCTCCGGACAACTTCCTCACGGAAATGTGGGAGAAGTTGTGTATAATGAAATGAGTCTGGATGCTGAAGGTTTTGTCCGGAAAATTGAAGATCATATAACCGGCAACCGTCTGGAGGATCAAACGGTTGACATTAATGTTGCGGAATTTAATCTTTGCGGCCGTCTTACGGATATTTATGAACCGGGGCTGATTCAGATCCTATATGTGAAAGCAAAACCCAAATATCTATTAAAAACATGGGTTAATCATGTTATACTTTGTGCTTTGATTGAGGGAAAAACGCCGGTTAAAAGCTTTCTGTTGTGCAAAGATGCGGCCTGGGAATTTGCTCCGGTTTCAAATTCCACTGATATTCTAAACGATCTTCTGAAACTTTTCTGGAAGGGCATGTCAGAGCCGCTGCACTTTTTCCCCGAATCCTCCTTTGAATATGCTCGCCGTCTCCTGCTCAAGCATCAGACAAAACCGGCGGCTTTGAACGCTGCCAAAAACAAATGGACCGGAAATGATTTTGCACGGGGAGAGTCGGAGGATCCGTATTTTGAGAAGTGCTTCGGTAAGGCCGATCCCCTTGATGATGAATTTGAAAAAGTTTCAGAGGAGGTATTTGCACCGTTATTGGATCATTCTAAGGAAATATTACTATAAACCACCGCGTATGGAACTATTTCTCAAAATCACATACGCCGCTTTGCTGATATGGGTTTTCAGCTTCTTCTTCGCCCTCCCGGAAAGCCTATCTGACAACCACCGGCTATCTGTAACTCAACCGTCTTAGAAACATGACAAAATACTGACAAGTTATGTAGCCAGTTTAATTATGTTGTGTCTTTAATTCCCATGTAATTTCATTTCATTCCTAAAAAGTTTTTTAAAAAAAAACCACTTCTAAAGGGTGTTAAAACAAATTAAGAATAAGTATAATAAATCAGTTGCTTAAGCATGAGAAAGCCTCTATAATTTGGTAAATTTTCAGCAAAAAAAATTACCATAAGGAGACTTTCCCATGCATCACA
>Ga0222626_1001001_pt1 | contig 13693 bp, 11 predicted proteins | sample AntAcemetageno91_FD_179862 | JGI IMG/M metagenome (GOLD analysis project Ga0222626, IMG submission 179862) | Saline water microbial communities from Ace Lake, Antarctica - #91 | ecosystem: Environmental > Aquatic > Non-marine Saline and Alkaline > Saline | place: Antarctica: Ace Lake | collected...
CGCTTCGAAGCAAAACCCTTATGCCAAATTTACACCGGGCTTCTTGAACAATGGATTGAGATCGACCCCGCCAATTTTGATGTATTTTTGCATTTATCGCTTTGGGGTCGACACAATCCTAAAGGTTGGAGGGTCGCACATGCCTTGCAAACTTCATAAACAAACATTCTAAGCGATGATGAATTTAGGATGCGAGTTTCAAATGTAGTATAATCACCATTTATAATTTCTTCGTCATATATATTTTTAAAATTATCTAACATTTTCTACCTCCAACAGTGTTAATAGACGTAAAATTTTCCGTGATATAGGATCATATATCTGGAAAATATTTCCACGTATTTGAATATTAATTAAAGTTACGGCAAATATTTTTCTTGAATTTTTCAACTCTTTTATATAATATTAATTTTCCACTCTAACCGTATAATATAATAGGCAAATGGAAAGCAAGGTAAAATTTAAACCCAATCCAGAATATCGTTTAATGGATCAAGTCCGAGAAGTTTTACGATATTACCATTATGCTTACAGGACCGAGCAGTCTTACTGTTCCTGGATATTGCAGTATATAAAATATTATGGCGACAAAACCCATCCCAAAGATATGGGTAAAGATGAAGTTGAGCGGTTTTTGAGCCATCTGACCGAAAAGAAGAATGTTGCTGCCGCAACCCAGAAACAGGCATTGAATGCATTGATATTTTTGTACAGAAAGGTTCTTGATATTGATTTGGGAGATGGTATCGCCCCGACGCGGTCAAAACGGAGAATAAATTTACCAACGGTATTTACACAAGGGGAGGTCAGCAACATACTGGCCAACATGAACGGCAAACATAAATTAATGGCCCAATTGCTTTACGGTTGCGGTCTGCGACTGATGGAATGCGTGCGCTTGCGGGTTAAGGATGTGGATTTTGGACAGGGGAAGATATTTGTTCGAAACGCCAAAGGGGGTAAGGATCGCGCGGTTAATTTGCCTGAATCTATCCGCAGCCAATTACAAAAACAAATTGATGCGGTTATCTCGCTGCACAAAGATGATTTAAAAGAAGGCTTCGGGGAGGTGTACATCCCGGAAGCTTTGGCCCGTAAATATAGACAGGCTCCAAAAGAAACCGCCTGGCAGTATGTGTTTCCGTCAAAAAAGCGTTCCAAAGATCCCCGGAGCGGAAAAATCATGCGCCACCATGTGCTGGAATCAGGACTTCAAAAGGCGGTTAAACGCTCTTTGGCCAAGGCTAAAATATATAAAAAAGCGGGATGCCATACGTTTCGTCATAGTTTTGCAACCCATTTGCTTGAAAACGGGACCAATATCCGTATCGTTCAAAAACTCATGGGGCATGCGGATGTGAGAACTACGGAAATCTATACCCATGTTATGAGCAAAGATATGGATGCGGTCAAGAGTCCTTTGGATACCCTAAAAGGGGTGTAAATTAAGACCATTTGTAAACGCTGATCCTTGCATATTGACAAACCGTGGCTCCGATGTCAGGTTTCAGGATTAAGGTTTCAGGATTAAGGATTAAGGGGAAAACGAGGTGACCAATAGCAATTATATGGACGTGGAGGATCTTGAGGTCTATAAAAAACTGAACATGCTTCCTGACACCTGACACCTGACACCAAATAGCCATGGCAATCTTAGCAAACAACAATCTTGATTTATACCCCCCTAAAAGAAATAATATGACAAACCCCACTCCAATGAAAATTATCCTGACAAACAATCTCAGGCTTTCCAATATTCCTGCGGAAATCCGCGCCAAGCTCATGGATACGCTGACATTTCCCAATCCCAAGTGGCTGGAGAATCACAGAATGGGACGCTGGAACCGGGGCACCCCAAAACTGCTTAAGTTTTATGATAAAACCCGGGGCGGCGGGCTGTGGATCCCCAGGGGGTATATGCGGCAGTTGGTGCTGCTCTGCAGACGTCGGAAGGTGTCGGTTGAGATTGATGATCAAAGACGGGTGTTGACGCCCGTGGATTTCAATTTTGCCGGGCAACTCAAGCCGTTTCAGAACCAAGCGGTTACGGTCATGCTGACAAGAGATTTCGGCACATTGGACGCCCCCACGGGCAGCGGAAAAACGGTGATGGCGCTGTATATGATTGCCCGGCGCCGGCAACCCGCCCTGATTGTGGTGCATACCAAAGATCTGGCGTATCAATGGATGGAAAGGGCAGGGCAGTTTCTCGGAATACCCGAAGAAGACGTGGGGTTTATCGGCAGCGGGAAAAAAAATGTGGGGGAAAAACTTACGGTGGCCCTGGTTCAATCTTTGTATAAATGTGCTGAAGACGTATCCAAAGATGTGGGGTTTCTGGTGGTGGATGAATGCCATCGATGTCCCAGCCGAACCTTTACCCAGGCGGTGAGCGATTTTGATTCCAAATATATGCTCGGACTTTCGGCAACCCCGTGGCGCCGGGACCAGTTGTCAAAATTGATATTCTGGTACCTGGGAGATGTGCATCAAAAAATCGATCAAAGCCGTTTGGTTGAAAGCGGTGATGTACTGCCTGCCGAGATTATCATCCGGGAGACTGATTTTAAGCCCTATTACGATCCGGTGAACGAATACAGCAAAATGATATCCGAACTTACGTCCGACGATGACAGAAACCGTCTGATCGCATCGGATGTTGCACGGGAGGCAGAGAACACCGACGGGGTCTGTCTGGTTCTATCCGACAGAAAAAAACACTGTGCGAACCTGAAGGCGATGTTGCAATTTGGATATAACATATCCTGCGAAGTTTTGACCGGCGATGTTACCGGCAGTCAGCGGCGGGAGGTCCTGGATCGCTTAAATCAGGGAAACGTCAGGGTATTGCTGGCCACAGGGCAGCTCATAGGGGAGGGGTTTGATCGCAGGGATCTGTCTCCCTTGTTTCTGACAACGCCCATAAAATTCAGCGGCAGGGTGCTTCAATACATTGGCCGGGTGCTCCGGCCCGCACCGGGCAAGAAAAAAGCCAGGGTTTATGATTATGTAGACGTTAAAGTGGAGGTTTTGAAAGCTGCGGCCAGGGCGCGGCAAAGGGTTTACGCGCCGGAAAGCCATTTTTCCAGTAACGGCGGCGGATCAACACATCTTGAAACCGGTTTCCATTCACATTGAGCATTCAGTTCTATGCCTTCCTGAATCACGGAAACGGGTCGGTCTGACGACACCACGATGATAATCAGGTTGTGGTGTTCAGCGGTAAAGCGAAGCGCGGAATTAAAACGCGCGCCCCGTGCCCGATCTTCGGTCGGAGTGGCCCTGCCGTCCAGAAGGCAGGCAAACCCGTGAAGTCTCAAATCGGCTCCGATATGCAAGGCGCCGTCGACCTTTGAAAGAGATTCCGAAAATTCCAGAAAGCCGTTTTGGCGCAAATCAAGGGGCGGTTCAAGTTTTTGCCCGGAAATTTTGCCAGGTTCCTCGTTAAAATCAATGACAAGCGTGCAGCCGTATTTTCCGTTCTCGGCCGTGTGAACGATTCTGGAGGCAATTTGAAACAACTCATGTCCGATCGAGGGATCGATCTTGGCTTCGAGCAAAATTTCTTCCACCTCCACCAACTTGGCCTGGTAAGTAGAAGAGTGAAAACTTCCATCAGAAAAACTGCACACAGGATCATTATTTAAGCTTAAAAATCCGTGACGGCTTCTAAAATCAGCAGCCACATGGAACGGTTCCACATGACCGGTTGCAATGCCAACGATGGTCTTCCCATCAGAGACCAGGTTGCGGTCTGAATTTTCCACCGCCAGCAACAGCTTGCGCACATGCTTTAAATTGTTCAGACCGGGCTGTTCTATAACCGGAAAACGAATGATAAATTCTATTTCCGGAAACATACGAGGTTCCGTAAAAATTAGTTTTCCTTGAGGCCATTCCCCTTCTTCCCTTGTGTTTGAAATGCCGAGCACGGCATCCAGAACGGGAAAAATCCGAAGCGAGCTGTCCCATCCCAGCCGGATATTCATTTGATCAATAATATAATCGCGAACCGCATGCGTTGCATAGTTACGCAAAACATATCCGGAATTACCTGCATACAAAGGGTCTTCAGTGGCAAAATCATGGGAAAGAAGCCAGGTCGCATGTTCAAGCCAACATTCCGTGGGGCCGATTGAACACATATCCGGATGATGCTCGGTAAACCACATCTGGTAAAAAATAGAGTGGGATCTTCCGCCTAAAGAGATGAGTCCTGTGAGTTGAAGATTCTTTTCGGGGTGAACATGACCCGAGCGCATAAATCGGGATATGTGAGATGCCTTGTCCCGCCACTCGTTGGACTCAAGATAGAGTTTTTTGAACTTGGGTTCATGGCCATGGAGAAGATGTTGGGGATCGTAAACGTAAACCGGATCATCAGGCTTTACCGCATAGATAATGGCGGCACGGCTCATTCCGGAAAAATGCGAAAGCCCGTCGCGCAGTCCGTCAAGGGTGTGAAAAAGACATAAATATCTGAAAGAAGAGTTCTCCATTCCGCCTCCGGGATGTGTCGAAAAATAAAATCTGATTTAAATCTATTGAGTCCTTATCCCAGCGCTTCTCTGATTTTTTTAGCAAGTTCACTTCTGACCACCGGCTTCATGACATATCCGTGAATGCCCATGGCCTTTGCCTTATGCTCGCTTATTTTTTCAGAAAAGCCGGTACAAATTATAACCGGAATATCAGGTCTTATTTCAATAAGTTTTTGGGTCAGGTGAATCCCCGTCATATTGGGCATGGTCATATCCGTAATAACCAGATCGAACTTGTCAGGGGCTGCTCGAAATGCCTCCAGTGTTTCAATGCTGCTGGTCCGTGCGGTGACATGATAACCGAGTCGTTCCAGAATCTGTTGTGTCATTCGAACAATCTGTTCTTCATCATCCACCACAAGGATTCGTTCTTTGCCCTTTTCCACAGGCGATATGACCCGGGGTTCCTCTGTTTCCTGGCTTTGGATTACCGGCAGGTACACATGGAATGTGGTCCCCTTACCCGGTTCGCTGTATACGCTTATGTTGCCTCCACAGCTTTTGACGATGCCGTGCACCATGGCAAGGCCCAGGCCGGTGCCTTTACCTTTTTCCTTGGTGGAATAATAAGGTTCAAATATTCGATCCATTATAGACTCATCAATGCCGGTGCCGGTATCCGCCACCGTCAAACAAACATATGGCCCGGGAATCATGGTCGGATCTTTTAAGTCATCCACATCCAACTCGATCTCTTTTAAGGTTATATCCACTTTTCCGCCTTTATCCTCCAGGGCGTGATAGGCATTGGTCAAAAGGTTCATGGAGACCTGATGAATCTGTGTGGCATCGGCCAGAACAAAACCGCAGGTATTGCTGATATTCTGGTTGATTTCTATGGTTGTCGGCAAAGAAGATCTGATGAGTTTCAATGCTTCTTTCACAACAAGCTGAATTTTTAATGGCTTTAGTTCCTGATCCGCCTGTCTGCTAAATGTGAGAATCTGTTTGACCAAATCTGAGGCACGATTTCCGGCGATAAGCACTTCCTGCAAATTGTTATGTAATTGGGTTCCTTTTCCTGCATCATCTATCGCCAGTTCGGTATAGCCGATTATGGAATAAAGGATGTTGTTGAAATCATGGGCAATGCCGCCGGCCAACGTGCCGATGGATTCCATCTTCTGGGCTTGCTGGAGTTTGGCTTGAAGCTGTTTTTGTTCAGTTACGTCAAGAAAAATGGTTAGAATAAAAGAGTTGCCTGAAATCCGAATGACTCTGGCAAACATAAGTCCATTGAGAATGGCGCCGTCTTTGGCCTTAAAATCCATTTCCAATCCATTGACTTCTCCGGATGTCTGTAACTCCTTTAAAAATTCGGCCCTGTCATTATCAGAGTAAAAGCCGATTTCCGTTGTCGTCTTTCCAATGATCTCTTTTTGGGAGTATTGGGTCAGATCACAAAACATATTATTGACGTCAGCCAGTTTGCCTGTTTCTAATTCAGTAAGCGCAATGGCTTGAGGAGATAAATCGAAAAGGCTGCGGAATTTAGATTCACTGTCCCGCAGTGCCTTTTCTGACTGTACTCTTTCGCTAATATCAATGACAATTCCTCTCAAACCCATGGGTTGATCTCCATGGGTTCTAGCGGCGGTATTCACCATAACGGGAAACGTGCTGCCGTCCTTTCTTAATGCGGTATACTCGACAAGACCCATCTGTTCTCCCTGCAATATCTTTTGAGCATTTTCCATAACTTTTTGCCGATCTTCCGGAACGAACATCTCAAACCCGTTTAACCCTTGATCAACGTCTTGTTGGGTATACTTAAAATAGTCTAGTGCGCTTCGATTTACAAATGTGAGATGACCACTTACATCTATTTCGAAGATGGTCTCCGGTAATAATTCGGCTAACTCTCGAAATCTTTCTTCGCTCTCTCGCAACGCGTCCTCAACCTGCTCGCGTTCTATGATTTCCTGATGCAGCTGGGTATTGGTTGTCTTCAATTTTTTCTGACTGGCTTCCAGCTGTTCTTTTTTTACCGTGGTTAAAGACAATTGGGCCAGCATCTGGTTGAAATTTTCTATTAATTGTCTCACATCGCCGGACATGGCGGGTTTAACCCGTATATCGAAGTTGCCTTGATTGACTGCATGGGTCGCTTTTTGAAGGTTGGTGATGGCACGAGAAAAATAGATGCCCGTCCAAGTAGAAAAAGCGATAATAAACAACAGTCCCAAACCCATAGACAAAAACCCCACGGTTTTAAATGATTGTATGAGACCTTTTAATACAAACATCAAGTAGCGGGTTGTGCCGTGTGAAACTTCCTGTGCGGCCAGAATAGGACGGGTGAACTCGTCAATATAGCTCGTTGCCGAAACGCCTAATCGAACACCGTCTGCGGTTTTTTCATTCATCGGGGCGATGTACATGAATTTATCCCGCAGTTCTCCATTAGGCGCTTTCCATTTGTAATATCCATGTGAATATCTACCCCCCAGACTGTTTTTCATGATCGTCCAAAACTCCGGCAGGTTGTCCGATAGCGAGTGCAAGTCCAGATTTTCTATTTTGGAATCTTTATGAAAGCGATTTATAGCGGTATCCAAATCCTGAACGGCGGTGTATCCTCTTTTGCCCACGGGTTGAACAGCAATTTCTCTGAATCTAACGTCATTTTGCAGGTCTTTTACCGTCATATCAGGATGGGCCTGAAGGTATAATTCCAACTGAAGAACCACGTCCAGTACTTTCTGCCGAATAAAATCCTCTGACATTTTCTTCAATATGGGTCTACTGCGTTGCCACTGTTCTTCTTGCCCCTGATAAACCGCATGATTGGCCTGGGTGAGAAATTGGTGGTCGAATATGCTGATCAAGCAGCCAAAAATTATAATAGGAATCAAACCGGAACTGATGGTAATCGCTATCAATCGGGTACTAAATTTTTTCGGTAACAGTCGTGAAAATTGCATAATAATCGTCTTTCAATCAATAATATTATCGGTTTTTAGAATAACCTGTCGTTTGATTTGAATGTTCAACTCCTTTGCCTTTTTCAAATTCAAGGACAGTTTATTGATAATCGGTTTTTGAGAGGGGATCGTCCGCACATTAACTCCTGATAATATCTGAACCATAGGATCCGCGGCTTGTCGGCCAATTTCGTAAAAATCGCAATGTACGGCCATCAAAACACCATCTTCTACGTCTTTTTTTGAAACTGAGACAACGGGTATCTTGTGTTTATCCGAGATATGAATGATGGTTTGTAAATTTTCAGGTAGATTTAATATAGGATCCGTCGGAATATAAATCGCGTCAACTTGTTTTGCCAACGAATCGACAATCTTCTCAAGTTCCGGCAAATCCCTTTTTGTAACTGAGACGGTTAGAGGTTTCCAGCCCAATTCACGAGCGGCGGTCGTAGCTTCTTTCCCGGTGACCACCGCTTGAGGCATTTCCGTGCAATAAATAATACCCAATGTTTCCATTTCAGGAAGGACCTCTTTTACCATATCAAACTGTTCTTTTACGTCGACCTTCATGCTGACGCCGGTAATATTTCTTCCGGAATCCTCGTAAGTTCGGATAATCCCGGTCGCCTTTGGGTCACCTACAATGGAGAACACAATAGGAATCGGTTTTTTTTCGGTGGCCCTTAAGGCCGCTAAGGTACTTCCCGTGCCCAGAGTCAAAATAAGGTCAACCTCTTTTTTTACAAAATCAAGGGTGGTTTTCAGCGCAAGTTCTTTATCCTGCTCTACATTTTTGTAAATTATTTCTAAGGTCATACCTTGCTTATACCCTTTGTCCTCAAGGGCGTCGAGCACGCCTTTATACGTCTGGTTATATGCATGAATCTTTTCCGTCCACTGTAACGCGCCAATGACAAACGTTTTATTTTTCGCCCTGCACCCCACACAGACCAAACAACACAGAATTAAAGTCGTTATTAATAAGATGAATTTACGATATTTTGTCATAATAAATTTCCATACAAAATTTCCAGCTAAGCTGCCCATAAAATAGTTTTATGCTTGCCGAAGATCAACTGCCTTTCAAATTTTTGATTTTTTTAATTCAACATATCTTATTCCAAAAGCCTTGGAACAACAATCTGTCAATAGTTATAGTTGACGGTCTCGTAAAAAGTCCAACTTCTGCGTTGTGCTGCATTTCGCAATCATTCAACGTACGAAAAGTACGCCTCATGATTACAAAATTTACACGCCTTGAATTTGAACTTTTTACGAAACCGTCTAAATCGGACTTTATACGAGTTCATCATCGTTAGTTTCCGCTTTTTTTTAAAAAATGCTTTTCCATGAATCGTTTTTTAGGAACTTGAAAATATGCCAAAAAGAGGATTGATTATCATTACTCGTTAAAAGGGTCAACAACAGAATACATTTTTTGAATGGTGGCACAATATGACATATCAGGCATTGTGCCAATGCCCTTCAAATCGTCAGTGGATTTCCAAGAGAAACACGCCGTCGCTTTGCTGCACCCAAATCAAATGGGTTTACCCCGGGGAATTTTTCAAATGGCGTTGACACACGGTGTTGTGATTTATTAATGTTAAACGCATCCGATTATCTTTCAATTCGACCAGAAATGGCCGGAAAAACACAGGAGGTTAGATACAATGGCCTACACAGAGAAGATTCTGGAAAAAAGTATAGATCCCAGTGTTCACAAAATGCTGGAACGTGCAGAGCAGCTAAACCTGGAAACGGTTTGGGACAGGTATGAGGCGATGCTGCCGGAGTGCGGATTCGGCGAGCTGGGCGTTTGTTGCCGTAATTGCAACATGGGGCCTTGCCGGAAACCAAAATCTACCATTTATGGACGGACACTAACTAAACCGAGCTCACCTGCCTGACACGTTAATTCTTTACGTACAAAGGTTCCTTGTTTTTTTCCAGCCTGAGGATATTGTCTGCCACTGCCTTGACAATCCCTCGTATGGAAACGTCTGTAGACCCGGCAATATGAGGAGTGGCCAATACATTATAATTGAAAATAGGATCATCGGGATCCGGGGGCTCTTCCCAAAACACATCTAAGCCGGCGCCCGCGATTTTGCCGGAGGCGAGAGCTTCTTGTAACGCTTCACGATCTACCAATCCCCCTCTCGAGAGGTTGATTAAAAAAGCGCTCTGTTTCATAAAAGATATGGAAGTAGGGTTTATCAGGTGCTTGGTTTCGGGAGTGTAGGGGAGACATAGGACAACAAAATCAGATTTCTTCAATAGCTCATTAATATCCTCAGGCCCTCCGACCCATTTCAAATCCAGTTCTTTCATGGCGTTCGGGGTATGATGACGTTTGATTCCGATCAAATGGACATCAAAGGCTTTAAGCCTTTTAATCAGAGCTTGACCGATGCCGCCAAGTCCCACAAGACCCACCGTGTGGCCGCTCAAGGCTCTTCCCCGGGGTTCTCCCATTTTCCCGTTTTTCAGACTTTGGGCCATGCCCCGAATATCTCTGGACAGCCCGATCATCATGTATATGCCCAGTTCCGCCACGGAATCCGCATTTCCGGAAATATTGGCAGGCACATTGGCGACCCAAATATTTCGCTTTCTGGCCGCTTGAAGATCAACCCCTTCTAATCCCGAACCACACTGCTGGATGAGTCGCAGTCGATCACTTTTTTCGAGCACCTCCTCGGTTACGGGACTCATGGTGGGTATCAAAACATCGAATCCCTTCAAGTGGTTCACCTCAAATCGCCCGGTGGCCTCGAAATGGTGTTGGGGAAGTTCGGACCGGATCCGGCCTAAAAATCCTCCCCATGCATTTTCCGAAGCGGCAAAAAGTATATTCATTTTTTCGTGAACCCTTAAGGTTTTACCCTAATTGAGCGAAAGGCAAGGATGCCCCATATTCAAGGCGTCACGGGTGAAGCCGTAGTGAACTACTGCAAACCCGTGACAACGCCGAAGATGGGGTATCATTGCCTTTCCCGAAGGGTAAACAAAATCGATATAAAATAACAGAATCCATATCTCACTGATAGTAGGGATATTAAAATACCATCGCATCATCAAAATTTTTCTTGAAATAAATATATTATAATCGTTTTCGATTTTGTTTACGCTCGATTAAGGTTTTACCGTTGTGAAGAAATGTCCATTATCATGCTTAATGACATCTCGTTGAATGAAACTATTTATAATCTCGTTATATTTCAATTGGTATTGGCTGTTGAAATATAGATCAACGGTCTCTTTGAACCAGTAGGTATTCATTAGATATGCAAAGAATGTTTCAGCATCAATGATTCTCTTCATTAACAGGGTATACACTATTATTTTTTTAAGCAGATCATCTCCGATCCTCTCTTTATCGAACATATACGTTTCAATTCTTTTTTTACTTTTTGATATGGCGCGTTTCATATCTCTAAAGGGCGCTCCATGACCCGGACAAACCAAATCTACGTCAAGGGATTCCAGCTTTTCAAGGGATTCCATCATTTGAAACAAAGCAGTGCTTCCTTCGATACGGATCGTCATTACGGCCAGATCATTTTCCCAAAGCGTATCCGAAGATATAAGGACTTTTTCGGCTCATCGCTGTTTCGTGTGGGTAAAAACGGTCATTGAGAATGAGCCGTGTCTTGCATCCAGCTTCTTGAGCCAGAGTGGCAGTCGCGCTTCTATCGCCGTCGCTATTTCAAATACAGTGTGAAAAATCAGAGCTGTCAAGGCTGTGAGCGAAGCGAGCACCCGCAGGGCCTGGCCTTGATAGGGCTGTTTTTTCACGCTACCCTTTTTATAAGAAAGGCGAAAAGAAAGAAAATTTACCCACACGATATAGCGAATAGCCACTTTTTCTGCCTTGTTGTAAAGTGCAATTCCGTCGGAAGCATGTCCCGGGGTATGAAGGATCTTAAATTTGTGAGAACCGACAGGTATAACTTCCCCGTCTTCCAATGCCCGGGTACAGGTAAAGAAATCGGCTTTCTGATTATAGTATTTCCACCAGGTTGACCAGTCATCTTGGGTGTCGATAAAATGTTTTCCAATTTTATGCAAGGCGATATCACACCCGGAATTTTCCTGAATAATTCTGTTGCCGCCGATATGATCGCAATGACAATGTGTATTGATAATCTGACGAACATCCGAGATGTTAACACCCAATTGGTTTATGAATCTCTCCGTATCACTGAAGTCGGAAATATAGCCGGTATCTATGAGCACCGGGTCTTCAAATCGATATAGAAAATGATTTGAATTTAAATATCCTCTTTCAATAAAGAATAAATCTTTCATAATTTCGAGTACTGCCATGGTATCCCTTATCCGCCTTCGGACGATTCCTCTTTATTTGCCATGATATACGTCATAAAGCCGCCGCTTAAGTTTCTGGATCTAAAACCGTTTTGAACGAGAATTCTGTGCCCCAGATACCCCCGAAAGCCCACGGCACAAAAAGGAATGTACGTGTTTTGCTTATCGAGTTCGGATAGTCTGCTTCGCAATTCATCGATGGGAATATGCAAAGCGCCCCGGATCTCTCCCGTGTGTTTGAGTTCCAATCTGGTGCGAAGATCGATCAAAATCGCACCGCTTTTTTGAAGCGCGTCAAGTTCACTCCAATGGGCTATTTCCATATCTCCTTTTAAAATATTGGCCGCCACAAAGCCGGAAATGTTGACAGGGTCTTTTGCCGATGAATACGGCGGTGCATACGCCAGTTCCAGTTCTTGAAGATCGTACACGGTCATTTCCCCACGAATGGCGGTGGCAAGCACATCGATTCTTTTGTCCACACCTTTTTTGCCCACGATTTGAGCGCCCAGCACTTTACCGGTGCCCGGGGAAAAAAGGATTTTAATGGAGGTTCTGGTGGCGCCCGGATAATAGCCGGCATGGGAGCCGGAATGGGTGTAGGAAACAAGATAGGGAATGTTGTGCTTTTTTAAAAATTTTTCATTGGCGCCGGTAGATGCCGCGACCATATCGAACACTTTAACCACCGAACTCCCCAGCGTTCCGGTAAAAATCGATTTTCTGCCCAAAGCATTGTCTGCGGCAATTCGCGCCTGTTTATTGGCAGGGCCTGCCAGGGCGGTGAGTGTGGGAAAGCCCGTGACCAGATCTCTGACCTCGACCGCATCTCCTACGGCATAGATGTTCGGATCCGAAGTCCTCATAGTGTCATCCACCGCGATGCCGCCCGTAGGACCTATTTTCAGATCCGCCTGTTTGGCCAGTTTATTCTCGGGTCTGATCCCCACGGAAAGCAGCACCATGTCACATTCAATTTCGCGTCCTTTCTGCGTGGAGACTAAAATCCGGTCACCTGCTTTTGAAAATGATTTTACGCCGTTTTCAAGCTCCAGTTCCACGTTTTTGGCTTCAAGATGGTCATGAAGCAGGGCCGCCATCTCATAGTCCAGGGTTGGCATCACCTGGTCGAGCATTTCCACGATTGTGGTTTTAACGCCTCGCTCGGTCAGGTTTTCGGCCATCTCCAGGCCAATAAAGCCGCCGCCCACCGCAACCGCGCATCGGGGATTGCGCTCATCCACAATTTTTTTGATTCGGTCCGAGTCCGGTACGTTTCGAAGGTGAAAAATATTTTCCAGTTCAATGCCCTCTAAAGGCGGCTTGATGGGTTCGGCCCCGGGAGATAAGATCAGCTTGTCATACCCTTCCCAGTATGTTTTACCCGTGCTCGTATTTTTTATCTGCACGGCTTTTTCTTTGGCATTGATACCCACTACTTCGGAGAAGATCCGCACATCGATGTTATAGCGCTGTTTGAATTCCTCGGGTGTGGCCAGAAGAAGGTCGTCACGCTGTTTGATGACATTTCCGATGTAATAGGGAAGTCCGCAGTTGGCAAAGGAGATATATTCTCCGCGCTCAAAAATAATGATTTCAGCATCCTCGCTCACCCGTCTCGCCCGAGCCGCCGCTGTGGCGCCTCCGGCGACTCCGCCCACAACAACCAGTTTAATACCCATATTTCTCTCCTCAAAAATAAACTCTATCGTTGCATAAACAACACATCAGATTATACGTTAAATGGCTTGGACAAGGGCTTTGCGTTTATTGGAGTAACTATCCTAAGATCCAACCGTTGGTAACCTCCAATGAAAACACCTTTTTTGCTGTGTTGTTTACCTTACAGGAAAGCCGAGGATACCGCATCTCCTTCGTTATCAAGGCCTTGCG
>Ga0222626_1001003_pt1 | contig 13691 bp, 14 predicted proteins | sample AntAcemetageno91_FD_179862 | JGI IMG/M metagenome (GOLD analysis project Ga0222626, IMG submission 179862) | Saline water microbial communities from Ace Lake, Antarctica - #91 | ecosystem: Environmental > Aquatic > Non-marine Saline and Alkaline > Saline | place: Antarctica: Ace Lake | collected...
CTCCGGCAAAATCGTCAGCAAAGGCTTTACGGAATTGTGCCCCTTGTTCCTGGAGATCCGCCACTGACTGGACAACCCCGGCAATAAATCCCTGGCGTTCTTTCCGGCTTGCCATGGTCATTTCTTCAAGGGACTCACGGAACTCACTTTGCATTTGAGATACCGTTAATCCAAGATCCGAAACAAATTGTTTCCGTTCCTTGGCAGTCCGGGCAAAGTCACCTTTCATCTTTTGTGCTGCGGCAAAGCGTTCCTGATTAAAGGTTTGTTGTAAGGTTTCAACGTCCTTTTTAAGGTTCGTCAGAAAGGCAGTACGTTTTTCTTTGTTTTTCTTTGAGGATTTTGCAAAATCTTCCCGGAAAGTTTCCTGGGTCTGCGAAACGGTTTGGCCAAGATCAGAGACAAAGGTCCGGATGTCCGACATAAAAGCATTAAGTTCTTTAACACTCTTTGCGGCATTTTCTTTGCGCTCTTGGCGAAAACCGGCTTGCATATCAGAAACGTTTGTGCTGAGTCCGTTTAAGAACGTAACTCTTTTCTTTTTTTCCGTTTCAGCCATTCTTTGATGATCGTCTCGAAAGCGTGCCTGCATTTTAACTGTGTCTGATTTCAATTCGGCAACATCTTTACCCAGACTGTTGATGAATGATTTCCTTTCTCTGGACAGGTTGTCAACATCTTCCCTTAAGCGGGTCATCTCTTCGGTAAGTCGGCCCATGGCAATTCTCCTTGATTCTATTGAGATTACTGAAAATTGTGGGTTATCACAATATCGACCATTATGGGGGCAGGGGGTCAAGTTGATAGCACAAACCTGACCCCGTTTGCCCGGCATTTCAACAACAAAAAAGGCCTCTCCATGGATAGATTAAACTAAGATGGAAAAGCCCTCTTTATGTCATGGATCATGCAGGTGCAGCGGCTGCAGCTGTGAGGCCAATGGCTTCAGCGTATTTCAGGTAGGTCTCAACAGAGGCAATAACAACTCTTGCTTCGATGGAAATCAATTCGATTCCAACAAGGGAAATTTTTGCCCATGCATCAATAACAATACCTTTGTCCAGAATACGATCAATAACTTCTGCCAGACTTGAAGAATCTGTAGTTTTTTGAACTTTAGCCATAATAAATCTCCTTGGTAATTGTGTTAAAAATAACGAAAGCCTTATATTCTTCTGCTTTATATGGCGGCGTGTCTGTGAAAAGGGACCTTCAATTGCAGTAGCAAAAGACTAAAAATACCAACCATATCAAGGGTTAAGGTGTTTTTTTCATTTCACCCGAAGGTCCTTTTTCTCAGACACTACGCCATATTTCTATATAACAATCAATTTGCGTGCCAAGGAGTTATTAAAAAATAAAAAAAATAAATTTTATTGATAATTCAGATGGTTAAAAAAATATAATTCAAGGTGTTTTTGTGTGGATATTATATACGAAAGATTATCCATGGAAAAGTTTCCATATATTAGTGGAAAATTATCCATTGTACTTGTAAATATTCGGGTTGGTAATGTAAATGTTTGGCCAGTGTTCCATATTCGCCTATTTGGGACCGCGTAGCATACTAATGCTATGTGAGCAGGCCAAAATAGATGAAGATGGGGCACTGGCCAAATATCTACCTATACTTGTGGGATTAGTGAACACCCCTCAAGGCAGATGGATTAATTCCACATGAATACAGAATATTATGAAGGGACAAACATGGCATGGTTGGAGGTGAAAAACGGGGGGTCATTTCTTAGAATGGGGGCAATGGCAGGATGTTTTTTAAATTTTTTATCCAGGAATATACGAATTTGACGCCGATTCCAGCCCAGAGGATGGTTAAACCCCAGGTACAAGGAGAGATCACCCGCGTAAAAGGCATGGGTTTCAAGAAGAGGGACCTCCTGACTGAACCGGGGAAGATTAAAAATGGCCAGATTCAAGAAACTGATGTTTTCACTATTTTCTGCCACATAGGTAAGCGTTTTATGGGCAGCTACCTCATCTTCAAAGGCGGTGCCAAACAACAGGTACACATAGGTGGCAATACCGGCCTGTTTCAAGGCCGAAAGCACCCGGGTGGCCATGCCAAGATCCGTTCCCTTGTTCATCTGTTCAAGGACATGTTGATCCCCGGATTCCAAGCCCAGCTTCAACATGCGACAACCAGATTGATACAATGCTCGGCAGAAATCCGGGTCGGCGAGATCCCGGGTGAAGCGCACAAACCCATACCAGGTAAAGGGCATGGGATGGGTGGCAAGGGCTTTTAAAAAGGAGGGGCTCACCGCATCGTCCAGGAAATGAACATGGGCCGGGTTCATCTGTTCCTGGAATTGCATGAGATCCGCCAGAAGTTCGCTGTTTTTTTGGGGTTTATAAACCGCCCCCTCCACGGTTTCAGGACAAAATTTGCATTTTCGCCAATAACAGCCAATGGCCGTGCGATAGGGAACGATGGCACCCGGGGCCAGATACTCTTCCCAATTACAAAAATCAAAATCCGGCACCACCCGGTGAAGAGATCCCTGTTTTTCTCCGGGTGATTCCCCCCGCATAAGAGCCACCACCGCATCCTCTCCCCTGCCCCGGATCATGGTATCAATAAGGGGGGAAAAGGGATTTTTCCATGCCGGGGCACTCATCCAGGAGGTGATCAAGCCGCCGCCCAGAATAATTTTTTTCTCCGGGAACGTGGCCTTGATCCATCCGGCAAGGGCAAATCCGGTGAGGGCCTGGCTCAGATAACAGATGGATAACCCCACATGGGAGCTACTGCTCTTTTCAATTTCAGGTGCCAGCACTGACTTAAAATAACCATAAAAGGGATTGTCTTTAAAATTTCGAGCAGATGCCAGCAAATCATTACTTTTTACCGGGGAAAGTTCAGCGTCCATATAATCCGACAGAGAAAGCCGGAACCGGGGGGCACAACTAACATTAATCACCCGGTTCACATCCATGACCCGTTGACGGTATCTGTCCCGATTCTCATAAAGGGAGGGGGTCTTAAGATCTCTAAGGTTTTTATCAAAATGGGACACGGCCCGGCGGGTCCAAGAATCTTGGGGAGTCAGCCCATTGCGGGCAAGCCACAACAGCCCACCCATATTGGCATCAATGGCCGTGCAGGCAAAGCCGTTTTGTTTTAATGCCCCTGCAAGTAAAGCCACACCGGCCGGGGGTTCACAAGCTTTCCCCAGGGGGGGGAATATCAAAAGCATTTAATACGTTCCTTTGGGTACTCTATCAGTAAATTTTTTTGGCATCCTTCACAGTCGCTCTGGGCCACTCGTGTGGACTCAATTACGACCTGTCCACCTGCCTTTTTTTGAATTAAGGAGAAGCCAAAAATAACAGACCCATTTAAAAATTAAGACACGCTATCCATTAAAGATAGCGTGTTCTGAAATGGGCAAGCTATTTAAGTCTGTTCCTAAACAAAACTCATAATCATATGCACAAATTAAATGATTATCAAGAGAATCCGGCTTTGTTTCTTCAAAAAGAAACAAGACCCTTGACAAAATTTCTTTTGGCCTGTATTTGAACAGATAGAGGTTATGATTGAGTTTTTAGTTCATATTGAGTTTTGAGCCATTATGCTCGATACTTATTTTTTACAGGGCTCCCCCAAGGGCTCATTGACACAAGGCAAGGCAAAGGTAATGAAAAATACAACCAGAATTACAGAAAAATCCCAATGGTGGCACTGGTGGTGCTCACTTCTGTATTCCGGTATGCCGATAGTATAAAATCACCCATACATATGACAAAGACCGCGGCTGCCTGTATTGCCCGGTCTTTTTTTTTATACAAAACGAACAGGAGACATCGTCACAACGCAAAATTATCCCTCCATCAGGGTGCGGATGTTGTGATTAATCTCTAAAGCATGGATTGGAAAATAAAATGATACTTAATTGCTATCCCACCAAAGAGACCTATGAATCAATGTGCCAGACCAGTAATGTCATACCACTTTGCGTAGAACTCCTGGCAGACACAGAAACCCCGGTGTCCATTCTTCAAAAATTCTACAAAAAAGACCAGCCCCTGTTTTTACTGGAAAGTGTGGAGGGCGGCGAGCACTGGGCAAGATACAGCTTCATGGGGATCTCTGCAAAAAGTCATATCATCGTTCTTGAACATGACATTGAAATCACCTCCTCAGATCACCATGAAAAGATTCCCCACCATGGCGATCCTCTGGCTGTATTAAAAGAGATCACACAGAAATACCAGCCCGCAGACATCAAGGAACTGCCCCGTTTCTGGAGCGGACTCACCGGGTACATGACCTATGAAATGGTCTCATTTTTTGAGAATATCCCAACGCATCTGCCCCAGGGATCTCCCTATGCCCATTTTATCATTCCCGATGCCATGATCATCTTTGACAACATGAACCACACATTGACATGCCTGAGCATCTGTTATACTGAGAATATGGATAAAGAGGCTTGTTATAATGAGGCCATGGCCCGGCTTGAAAAAATCATTGCCACCATTCAAGCACCCGCCCCGGTGGCGGATGAATCCGTTGCCAAACCGGCATCCTCCATGGACGCGGCCATGACATCGGACCCAAACACAATGGCGTTTTCCCTGCAATCAAAAACCGACCATGACACCTATCTTAAAGGGGTGGAGACCATCAAGCATCACATTGTTGAGGGTGACATCATCCAGGCGGTCTATTCCCAGCCTTTTGTGTCAACCGCCCCGGTGGACCCTGTCATGCTGTACAGAGCCCAGCGCTACATCAACCCTTCTCCTTACATGTTTTTCATGAATCTGGGGGACACGGCCATTGCAGGCTCTTCCCCGGAAACCATGGTGCGTCTGGAAAATCGCACCGCCACCCTGCGTCCCATTGCCGGAACCCGGCCCAGGGGCAAAACCGAACAGGCGGACAGGGCCCTTGCCGATGAACTGTTAAACGATGAAAAGGAACGGGCAGAGCATCTCATGCTGGTGGATCTTGGCCGCAATGATCTGGGCCGAGTAGGGGAAACCGGCACGGTGCAGGTGACGGACATGATGTTTGTGGAGCGTTATTCCCATGTCATGCACTTAGTGTCCAATATCACCTGCGAGCTGGAGGAAGAAAAAGATGCCTGGGATCTGCTGAGGGCCACCTTTCCTGCGGGGACCCTGTCCGGTGCCCCAAAAATCCGAGCCATGGAGATCATATCAGAACTGGAGCCACGCCCCCGGGGTATCTATGGCGGGGCTGCCGGATACATCTCCTTTTCCGGCAATATGGATTTGGCCATCACCATCCGCACGGCAACCATCCAGGCAGGGGAGATGACCGTACAGGCCGGTGCCGGTATTGTGGCAGACTCTGATCCTGAACGAGAGTATCAAGAGTGCATTAATAAAGCCAAAAGTGTGGAACGTGCCCTGGTCCTGGCCTTGGGCAGTGACAATGGAGGTGCAGCATGCTGATCGCCGTGATTGACAACTACGATTCGTTTACCTTTAATCTGGTACACTACATCCGACAATGCGGGGCCATGGTCAATGTGTTCAGAAACGATAAAGCAACCCTGGAAGATATCACGGCTTTGAACCCCGATGCCATTGTCATCTCTCCTGGCCCAGGACGACCTGAAGATGCCGGTATTTCCATGGAAGTTATCAACGCCTTTTCCGGAAAACTGCCCATCCTGGGAGTATGCCTGGGACACCAGGCCATTGCCGCCTGTTTTGGTGCCCGCATTGTCCATGCCAAGCGCATCATGCACGGAAAAACCTCCATGGTCACCGGGGATGACATAGGCATCTTCAAGGGCTTGAAAAAACCCTTTGTCGCCATGCGCTATCACTCCCTGGCCGTTGAAGAAGCCTCTTTGCCAGATTGTCTCATTGTCACGGCCCGCACCAATGACCAGGAAATCATGGGTCTTCGCCATGCCACCCACCCCACCTATGGGGTCCAGTTTCATCCGGAATCCATCATGACCACTGTAGGCAAACGATTGATCAGAAATTTTGTAAAAGGAGCACAGAAATGACCTTCACCGACCACCTCAACACCATCATCCGGGGCGAAAACCTGAGCCATGAGAACATGACTGCCATGATGGGGGATATTTTTTCCGGCAATATTACCAGCGCCCAGATCGGCGCATTCATGGCAGCCCTTGCCACCAAGGGAGAAACCTTTGAAGAACTGGCAGGAGCGGCCCAGGCCATGCGCCGCAAGGCCACCCGCATCCAGACCATGACCCAGCAGGTGGTGGACACCTGCGGCACCGGCGGGGATGCATCGGGCACCTTTAATGTTTCCACCACCACCGCCTTTGTGGTGGCTGGCTGCGGCGTCTGCGTTGCCAAGCACGGCAACCGCAGTATCTCCAGTAAATGCGGCAGTGCCGATGTGCTTGAAGCCCTGGGGGTAAACCTCAACACCGATCCAGAAGTGGTGGAAGAGGCAGTGAATGACATTGGCATTGGATTTCTTTTTGCCCCCAATTTTCACAGCGCCATGCGCCATGCGGCCCAGGCCAGAAAAGAGGTGGGGATTAAGAGCATTTTTAACATGCTGGGGCCCTTGACCAACCCGGCGGCCACCCGGCATCAGCTTTTGGGGGTATTTGCCCCCCAGCTAACCGAGATGTTTGCCCAGGCATTGAAATTACTGGGAACCAAAAGGGCCTTGGTGGTTCATGGCCATGACGGCATGGATGAAATCACCGTGTGTGCCCCCACCCGGGTGTCCGAACTCAATGACGGGATGGTCCGCACCTATGATATTGATCCTTTGGAATTTTTCCCAGAGTATGCCGATGCCCAGGATATCAAAGGCGGTGATATCAGCACCAATGCCGCCATCACCCTTGCGGTCCTCAAGGGTGAAAAGGGCCCCAGGCGCAATATTGTTTTGATCAACTCTGCAGCGGCCCTGCTGGCCGCCAATGATGTGGATAATTTAAAACAGGGGATTGAAAAGGCCGAGCAGGCCCTGGATTCAGGAAAGGCCCTGGAAAAACTGGAAGCCCTAGTTCAATTTACACAGGAGAACGCATAAGATGGCACCCAAGGGGTTTTTAAAAATTGTCATTGCAGAAAAAAAGAAAGATATCGCCCGGGCCATGGCCCAGTGTACCCTGAAGACGTTAAGAAGGGATGCCGAAGGGATGCACCATGGGGCAAGTTTTCTATCCGCCATGGAAAACAGTGGGCCGGGCCGGGCCGGTATCATTGCTGAAATCAAAAAAGCCTCCCCTTCCAAAGGGGATATCCGTGTGGATCTTGATCCGGGTCCTTATGCTGAAAAATACACCCGGGCCGGGGCTGCTGCCATTTCCATTCTCACCGAAGAACATTTTTTCAAGGGCAGTCTCAACGACCTTATAGCGGTGCGCAATGCCACAGATCTACCCATACTGAGAAAAGATTTCACCATTTCCGATTATCAGATATATGAAGCGGCTGCTGCCGGGGCCAACTCCATTTTGCTCATCGTTTCCACATGAATATAAATTGGGATTCCTGCCAAATGGCGCAATTCATCCATTAATGGCATGATGTCCGGGTGGAGTTTTCCCGGATCTTTCAGAAATTCATTTTTTTTAAAATATCTCAAATTATCTTGATTTTTCATTTTTCCACCTTTTCCACCTTTTCCACCTTTTCCACCTTTTCCATTACTTAGGAATGAATCTTAAATAACATACCCTTTTAAAAGTTGGGGAACTATCCTTTAACAATGGTGTGTTCTGAAATGGGCAAGTTATTTGAGACTGGTTCCTTAAAACACATACCCTTTTAAAAGTTTTTGAGACTGGTTCCTTAAAACATATGGTTCAAGCCTTTTTAAAAGCTTTAACAGCTTTGACAGCTTTAACAGTTTTAACACCTTTAACACCTTTAACACTTTTAACGGCATACCCACCAAACAAGCGGAGACCATAATAAACCCAAAAAGCCCTTATTCTTGACATGCCATCTTCAATGCAAAGGCGTTGCAAAATGCGATCTGCTTTTTTTCTTGCTGTTTTTTTTAAATGGCCGTCTCTTATCAGTTTATACAAGGCGTCATGGACAAGGGAACCACGCATAAAATCCACCGTATCAATGGCCGGTGCTGATGGGCCATCCCAGATCCACCCTTTTTTTATTTTTAACTGGCCGGTGGTTTCTAAATTAATATGAAGGGTTTTAATATCGGTTTTGGGGAAAATGGAAATTGAAAGACAATAGTCCTGGGATAATTCATACTTATGGTCATGGAGGTTGTTGTAAAAAAAAGAGGACATGGTTTTACTCCTTGGTTGGGTGATTTAAAGTAAGAAAATGGGAAAATATTAATTAAATGTTGTTGACCAGCTTTCCCCAGGGCGAACTGGGGAAAGGTTGAGCAGCTTAAAATTAACCGGGTGCCTGGAGGCAAATCTAAGAACTGAAAAAAAGTTGACCCGGTGAAAGGTTGACCTGGTGAAAAGTTGACCTGGTGAAAAGTTGACCTGGGGAAAAATTGAGCTGGTGAAAGGTTGACCTGGTGAAAAGTTGACCCGGGGAAAAGTTGACCCGGGGAAAGGTTGAGCAGGTTAAAATTAACCTGGTGCCTGGAGGCAATTCTAAGAACTGAAAAAAGTTGACCCGGGGAAAAGTTGACCCGGGGAAAAGTTGACCTGGTGAAAAGTTGACCTGGTGAAAAGTTGATCTGGTGAAAGGTTGATCTGGTGAAAGGTTGACCTGGTTAATATCAACCAAATTAGGTGAATATCAACCAACGGTCAACAAGCAAAGTTATGATAACATAAAATTAAAGGAACAAAATTTATGTTATCCTCTATAAAAATGCCAAATATTGCGCAAACCAGCAAAAAACTCTTTTTTCAAATCACCATCAAAGGCATCATTCATGAGTTCTTTTGCATGGGCTGCCACGGGTTCGGCAAGTTCAAATTTTGAGGTAGCGCCCACGTACCATGTATTTTGGTATCCCTGTAATTGTTGGTACACCGGATAAAGATCCGCATCTTTAAATCTGGGGAAATAATCCCATTTTTTGATAGTATGCACCTTTACAAGAGTCGCGTTGATTTGTTCAAGATCTTGTTTCAGACCGGAAATAATTTCATCATTAGACCTGTTTTTGTTTTTTTCCGGGATATAACACACACAAAACCCAATTGTTTTGGAGACAGTTTCTTCAATCAATGCCAGGTGGCCGGGGTTATGAACCAAATGGGGTAAAAGTAAGCATTGATTATCTACCCCTGCCACCTCACAGGCCACAATGGTGTAAGGGTTAAAATAAATTTCTTGTGCAAGTTTTTTTTCAGTTTCGTTGAAATCAAGAATACCTTGGAGTTGCGGTAAAGGCACAGAAAGCACAATGGCATCAAATTCATATTGAAACAGGTTGTCTTGTCCTTGATTCCCGGTATTAAGGTTGTCTTGCCCCTCATTCCCGGCATTCAGCTTGTCTTGCCCTTCATTCCGCTTGTCTTGTCCTTGATTCCCGGTATTAAGGTTGTCTTGTCCTTGATTCCCGGTATTAAGGTTGTCTTGTCCTTCATTCCCGGCATTAAGGTTATCTTGCCCCTCATTCCCGGTGTTCATGTCTTGTTGCTGGACATTTTCAGCATTAATATTATCCGGGTTGAGGTTTTGGTGGCGAACGGTGATCTTAATTCCCTGTTCAATCACCTGTGACCGGTCAATGGCCACCACTTCATGTTGAGTTTTAACGGTGATGCCTTCACCCAGTTTATTGACAAGGTCTTGATATCCCCTTTCAAGTCGTTTAACCGGGGCAATCCCCCCCAAAATGAGCATAAAGGCGATGCCGAGCAAATTAGTGGCCGTGATGTAGGTAAAAACAAACCATGTTTCAATTTCATCCATATCCCCATATCCAAAGGAGACCACGGGCAGATCTAACCATGCCGGTATGTGGATTAACCGGTGTTCATAACAAAATTCTTTAAAAGATACGCGCCAGCATTCGGGGATATCACGATATCCGGTCTTTTTGTCACATGTTTTTGCAAATTTTCGCACATGGAAAAGATAAACCATGATTTCACGCAAAATTTCCATGGTGACCCCTTTGGGCCAATAGCGGTCTTTAAATGTGCGACGTTCACCGTCGATATCCACCACCTTGAACGGCATTCTTTTGATAAATTTTGCCTTTTTCTTCCTGGCAAGACCAATGATAGTGGAAAAACCAGGGGCACAGGAGCAAGCCCCCATTTCATAGGCTTGTCCATTAATTGTGGGGGAAAAACATTTTCCACCAATGCCGGTGTCAAACTCAGGGGGATCTATTGGCTCACCATTTGTAAACTCTGTTTTTCGCCCTTTTTCAAATACGGTGACATCATGCCCTTTTTCCTTGAGAGTGTAAGCTGCCACCATTCCCCCCAGGCCACCACCCACAACACAAATCTTTTTTGATTTCATTTGATATTCATTCCTGTTTTGATATTCATTCCTGTTTTGATATTCATTCCTGTTTTGATATTCATTCTTGTTTTGATATTCATTCTTGTTTTGATATTCATTTCTGTTTTGATCCAGGTTCCTGTGATCCAGGTTCCTGTGATACAGGTTCCTGTGATACAGGTTCTTGTGATACAGGTTCCAATTTGTTATAAACTCGTTTGGGTTGAGAAAACGCGAATTGTTCGTTAAGTTGTCTGAAATTATTGATAATATACATGGTGGCCATAATATATGCTGCAAAGATGGCATTTAAAATTTCTTGGATAATATCCCACCATTTGACCAGATTTTCGTCATGATCCTTTAAAAACCAAATGATATCTATGGAGATCATGCTAACCATAATAACAATGGCAATAATGGGTATAGCCGCACATATGCCGGGTAATTTGTTGTTGGATGCCAGCACAAAAGAGACAAGCCCATAAACAGCGGTGGTCATGTAAATAAACATATTTATCAGGGTCAGATACTGGGAGATTTCCACCAAAGAGCATTTCTTTGACAGAAAATTGGCAAGAATCATGGAAAGCACCACCCCCCATATTTGAATAAATACCCGTCCCGATGTGATTTCCTGTTTCATTTGTTTGTTCCTTGTTTGTTCCTTGTTATTTTTTTAACTGATCTTTGTTGTTTTCAGGGGACAGTGTCTGGCAAACCTTCAATAAGCAGCATGTCTATTCATAAAGTTCAATTTCTGTAACAGCATCATATATTTTCCCCTTTTCCCCAAGATAGATGCGATAAAATAAAAATTCCATGGTTTCATTATAGGGAATGGTTTGGTCTAAAACCCAGTCCCCATTAACAGCATTGTTTAAAACACTTATGTCAGTCCATGAATCTGATATTTCGTTTTTGCCTTGTAAAAGAATGCTACCTTTATAAATTCTATTTTTGATTGATACCTGTCCAGCTATTTTAATTTGTCTAATACGTTTGGGCGTTACAAATTCAATCATTATTTCGCTGAATCTATAAATTATTTCAGGAATACCCCCCACGATACGTTGAAAGTAAGAATTGGTTATAATATCTGTGCCAAACTGCCCATCTACAGAATCCGTGGTAATGGTGCAAACAGTCGGGTCATTCAGGTTGATTTTGCGCGGGGGCCAGGTTACCAAAGGCGTCAAGGTTGTTGTCATCGTACATGTAAGGCAGTTCCAGATCATTTATACAATTATCATGCAAAATCAAGTTGAAATTGCCAGGAAACCCCCAGGCAAACAATTCAATATAATAAGTTCCCGGCGATAAAGTTAAATCAAATGAGGTCTGGTTATTATCGTTGGAAGGAGCGCCACCGGCAATGACAGCACCATCCATGCTGTTTTGATGCAGGAAACTAATATGTTCAACGCTGGCATTGGTGATAATTTGACAATGACAGGAAAATTCAAGGGTGAACTTGTAAAACCGTTTGGTTTTTTCCGGGATATATTGGGACAAATTTTCAATAAACCATCCGTCCATGATCATTTTCCCGGGCGTCACTATTTTTGCCTGGGGGGGTGTCCATTGGATTATTTGTTGAGTTTCAATATTTTGGGTTCTGTTTAATTCAATTTCTGCTTTAATGTCTGAAATTAAATTATTTGCATTGTCATAGGTTGGGTTTAAGGTTTCAACGGTGGGGTCTGGAATACGTTCCAAAAGGGGTGTTGTTTCGTCAAGATGAATATTAAAGGCCAGGTCAGATTCTTTTGACACCCATTGACGAATACCACCAATAAGTTTCCATGTTTCTTGATGTGTCCATAATTCATTATTGAAAAGTTGTTGGTACTTGGCTTTGTGCAGGCCGCTTTCAAGCAATTCTATATATAAAGGTGTGGTGTTATGAAATGACATGGAAAAACTCCTAATAACAAATTTTAACTACAAGGATTTTGGGGGACAGATTAAAAAATCTGTCCCCCTGGGTTTATTCTGGAGGAGGTAAATAAACCGGAGGAAGGGGAAAAGGTGGAAGGACAGATTTTGTTGAATCTTTTTAAATCTTGTTAAAGCTTGTGGGATTTTGTGGGGGAACAGATTTAAAATCTGTTCCCCAAGTGACTTTTAAAAAATCAAAGAGACAATTTTATTCAGGCGAACCAGAACCAGAACCAAAATCAACCATTGGGCGTTTTGCCTTCATTGCACTGGTACTTGCGCCATAAGAGTCCAGAAAAGCCGCAATGGTAAGAGTCAAATCCATTTCATCGGCATTATCAACGACACAAACAACGGCATCATTGGTGTCAGAAAAGAGAAAAAGGGCGCGGGTAATGGGGCCGCCTTTTTCAAGGGCAGTACCTTTATACACGGCAGGGCCAATGGGATCTGCATCGGACGGTTTGATACGACCATCACAAACCAGGGGCCATTTTTCATCTTTTGCGCCTTCTTCCAAGAGCATTGCTTCAGTTTTTGTTTTTACTTCAAAATCAAGCATGATTACTGGCATAATATTTTTCTCCTTGTGCATTATGTGGTGTTGGATGGGCCATCAAATCTTTATTTTCATCCGACGTTCTGTGAAGTATATTTAGCATTTACGCAAAATGCAAGTATTATTTTGATGTTATCATAAATATTATTGATATATTTTAGCAAAACATCAAAATAAGAAAATGTTAAAATAAAAAATTATGTTTAATCCTTGTTCCATCACGACGGAACAAGGGGGTTTCATAAAAACCCGGCCGTTCAGGAACCGGCATCAAAAAAACCTGCTTAACCTTTCCCCAGGGCGGAACTGGGGAAAGGTTAAGCAGGTTAAGATTAATCGTGGGTAGGCCGGGGTCAGAATAAGATTTACCTTTGGCAGTTATTGGAAGTATTCCATGATCATGCTTTTAAGATTGGGTGTCAATCCATGATCATCATGGTTGAGATACCGGCACGTCATGAACTTTTCTTTTAACTGCTCTTTGGTTTGGCTTTGTTCCGGGGCATAAAATCCTGCTTTTTCCTGGGTTGTCATGATGGGCCAGGGCCGGAACAAATTAAAATAGACGGTTTCAACTAATACCTTACCTTCAAAGATGGGGAATTGTTTTGCTGCTATTTTTAATTTTTTAGAGACGTAAAATTGTGGGGTATGTGTGGCAAAATTAAAAATAGGGTCAATGCCTGCATCTTTTAGAAAATCAAAAGTTTGCCACAATAATTTTTGCCACCTGCCTTTACCCCTTGATTTATAGTCAGCCATGTTGTTAAGGGGGGGGGTGTTCATTATC
>Ga0222626_1001005_pt1 | contig 13666 bp, 17 predicted proteins | sample AntAcemetageno91_FD_179862 | JGI IMG/M metagenome (GOLD analysis project Ga0222626, IMG submission 179862) | Saline water microbial communities from Ace Lake, Antarctica - #91 | ecosystem: Environmental > Aquatic > Non-marine Saline and Alkaline > Saline | place: Antarctica: Ace Lake | collected...
CATCCATATCAGGCATGGAAAAATCAAGAATAACTGCATCAAATGATTCTTTTTCAATGGTATCCAAGGCGGATTGTGCTGATTCTGCGGTTGAAACATTCATCCCCCTGGCACCAAGCCTCTCAGACATAACTTCCAGAAAATCGCTTTCATCATCAATCAGCAAAACTCTTTAAGGATAAGTAAATGCTTTTTTGCTTTTTGTCAAGAAACAGCTAAAAATTTGCTATAACTCTGAAAAATATGCCCCCGCCCCAGAAGGAACACAACATGTTGTGTTCCTTCTGGGGCGGGGTGAAGATCTATTTGGAAAGAAAAATAGACGTCGGTTGTAAAGAATAATTATTGTTAAAATAGGCTGGGAAAGTCAAAATATGGCTGAAATTGAGTATAGGACATCTGTAATTCCTCAACTCAATTTCATCTTGTGACCTTCAGGTTAAAAATATCAGCTCCAAAAGGTGTCAAATCCTGGAATTTGAGAGCCTGAATTGTCATAATCGGAATCTTCAACATATGTTAATTCAGGAAGATAAACAGGTTCAACATCAGGCGGATCATGGTTGCGGATATCCCAGAGATTCAGATGTTTTAAGATCTTATCTATTATTTCAAAATCATCAATGATCGAGATGATTTTCATTTGATCCAGGCATTTTGGGCATATTAGAGGGTTGACTTCATAAATTTTTTGGCACGAAGTGAAGCTTTAGCGCTATTAAACGAGCCCAATTCTGCCTTGCTTCACTGGAAGACAGCTCATTTGACATAATTGTCGGGATTACATCATCAGTGTCTGCCTTCTTTCTCATACCTCTGGATTTGTTCGAAAAATATCCATAATATCTGACAGTATGCTCATATCTGCTGGGAATATGTGTTACCAACCTGGCAAGCCAGTCCAAAGCAGTAAACACTTTTCGGGTTTTTTTATCCTTGGATGTATAAATAACTTTGGCAACTCCATCATCAGATTTTTTTGCCGGGACATAAACCATTCTTTCCTGGGGCACGCAGTGAAGCTTTAGCGCTCAAAACAGGCACGAATGATATATCTTGCCAGATTGCCAAGTCCGGCTTTATCATCAGGTTCAATTCTATCTCCAATATACACGTTAAAACCTGAATGATGCCATGAAAGCATGTTCTCAATAATAGTATCATTTATCTTTCCCTCTTTCTTGAGCATTTTTACGTGTGACCTTCAGGTTAGCACCTCATACTGAAATGCCTCTCCCAGGTCTTCAAGCATAAATACTGATGCAGTCTGAAAGCTGCCATCTTTCAGGAAAGATCCATCTGAAACTATGGCGTGGAGATGAGGATTGAAGTTGAGAAAATCACCATAGGTCTGCACAGCAATACTGGCGCCGGGAACAGCATCATCATATGGCACAGTAGATTTAAGGTAAGTCGTGATAACATTCCATGCACATATAGAGAGTTTTGCTAGCAATTTGCGATCATAAAGAAAATAAATCCGCAATCTTTTGGGGATACTGCCAAATCATATAAAATGGGCCCATTGTTTATAAGGGACATCCTTTAAAACATTGGTAAGCAGCCATTCACCATATTCGATAACCCTTTTCTGATGACAGGATGGGCAAAAATGTCTGCGCTTACATGAAAAAGCCAACAAATATTCATGGCCGCATTTTTCACAACGCACCCTTGCAAATCCAAAATGAAGGTCACCACAATCCAGATATTTGTAAATCACAGTCATGACATATGTCCGCCAATAGCCGTACCGGGTTTTATACATATCATCCCATACCTGCTGTATTACCGGCAGTTTTCTATTTCGGCGTGCATTACCAGCAATGGTTTTGTGCGAAGCTCGATTGACAATGAAACCCTTGGCTTTCCGGCCTGGAGAGAGAATCGTGAGATGACCTCAACTCTGGAAGCATCAATTCGGATGGGAGCTAGGAATGGTGGTATGCGTAACATATGTGAACTGTTATTAAACGTCGTTATGTTTGACAGGCCAAAGATGCTGTTAGGCCTGGGCCAAAAGGCAAGAGGTACGGATAGAGTGTTCGTCAGTCGCTCTACGTAATCTATGATTCCTCCGGCGGACAAACAGACGCTAACCCATCGTGTATTAAAAGTGGAACTTGGTAAGCCCGTATCTTTCCTTCCTCGGAAGGAAAGCTGGCTGCAAGGCCGGCCTATAGGGATGCGGGTAGAGGAAAACTGGAGAAAGCGAAGGCTGATCTGTAATGGATCAGATACGGGTTCAAAATTTGCCCGACCACGAAAGTGTGCAGACTTCCGGCATGGTGTTGAATCACGTGAAACGATTTGAATGGGATAACTGTATTGGTGTGGATAGATGATATCATTTTATGATGTTGACGGCCGTATGGGCTTAAAGAATGTGTGGGATCTCCTTAACTGGGACAAACACAGACAGATAGTATCCCGTATACAAACGCGTATCGTGAAGGCAGTAAGATCTGGATTAAAACAAACGGTACGTAGCCTTCAACGGCTGCTGTCGAACTCGCTTTCGGCAAAGCTTATCGCCATCAAGCGGGTGATATCCAATAGTGGAAAACGAACCCCGGGTGTGGACAATATATTAATTGATACACCCCGAAAGCGATGGGACACGCTCAAGAATCTTAATCTTCCCGAGTATAAGGCAAAACCGCTGAAACGCATTTATATCCCTAAGAAAAATGGCAAAAAAAGACCATTGGGCATACCGGCCATGCACGACAGGGTGGAGCAGGCTCTTGATTTGCTGGGGCTTGATCCGGTATCTGAATCCACTGCAGATCATCATTCCTATGGATTTAGGAAAGTACGCTCGGCTCAGGATGCCATGGGGGCTATTTACAATGCATTGAGGCGAAAAGGTAGTGCTGACTGGATTTTGGAAGCAGACATCAAAGGTTGTTTTGATCACATTGATCATAAATGGCTGGATGAAAACATCCCCATGAACAAGAAGAAATTAGAACAATGGCTCAAGTGTGGTTATCTTGAGAAGCGTATGTTTAATTCGACAACTGAAGGGACTCCACAGGGTGGGATAATTTCACCAACACTTGCCAATATGGCGCTTGACGGTATTCAGAACCTCCTTGCAGACAACTTCAGGAAAACTGACAAAATTCATTTTGTCAGGTACGCAGATGATTTCATTATAACAGGCCGTTCCTCGGAGCTGCTTGAAACCAGCGTCAAACCTTTGATTGAAGGGTTCCTTAAAATCAGGGGCCTGGAACTGTCAGAAGAAAAAACCATGATCACACATATTGATGATGGCTTTGATTTTCTTTGCTTTAATGTCAGGAAATACAAAGGGAAACTGCTGATAAAGCCTGCAAAATCCAGCATTAAAAGTATCAAAGCAAAAGTCAGAGACTACCTGAATGCCAATAAGACCAGGCGAACCGACATCGTTATTGCCAAACTGAATAGCTTCATACGCGGTTGGGCAAATTATTACAAACACGTCGTCAGCCGAAAAGTATTCGGGGATCTTGACCATGCATTTTGGCAAATGACATGGAAATGGGCCAGGAGAAGGCATCCAAATAAGTATAAAGGATGGGTTAAAGGTAAATATTACCGAAGGATCAAAGGTCGAGACTGGCGATTCATGGAAAAAGGTAATCCTGAACCCCTGATTTTAATAGGCCCTACCCGGCTCATCAGGCATACAAAGATTAGAGCGAAGGTCAATCCATATGATCCTGTATGGGAGGGCTATCTCAAAGCTCGTTGGAAACGAAAACAACTGCTGGGTGTGGCAACACGCCTTATCAATGCTTGAGCCGGATGAGGTGAAAGTCTCATGTCCGGTTCTTAGGGGGCTTGGGGCTGGCAACAGCCCCCGGCTACCCGGCGATAAACCGCAGATGTTCGGCGTTAAAAAATAAATAAAGTGAAATTATAACAAAATCTCATCAAGATTTAGGTTGCTACTATGATAAAAAAAATAAATAAAATTTCAAATTACGGTCAATACCGTACATTTACCTGGCAACCTTCAATTAGTGACTTTGCTAAATTCAATGTTTTTTATGGATGGAATGGAAGTGGAAAAAGTACATTATCTTCAGCTTTGGATATGTTATCGTCTACTGCTAATCCGATAGACTTTTCTTCTGAATCTATTCAAATAACTGATATGGATGGGAGGACACAAACAGGGCCAAGTCAAACAGATAGTATAGGTATCAGTAATGATAAAATTGTTTTTAAAATCCCCTATCCATCCGAGGATGGAGAAAAAATGTACTCCTGCGAAACAGATATTATTGTTTCTCCATACAGCTCAGTAAAATTCGATACTAAAGCAATAGATAAAAACGAAATTGTAATTTCCCTTAAAACTACCTCTAAAGACAGAATGGGAAAAATATTTCTTGATAAACTTTTGATGCAAAAGTTTGCTAAACACCCAGTCAAAGTGATCGGCATTTTCTTGAATGATGTTCAGAGAAAAGAAACAAAAAAAACAGCTATACTTTTGTTTATGGATTATTTATGGATTATTTATGGATTATTTATGGATTATTTATGGATTATTTATGGTTTATTTATGGTTTACACTCAATTTTTAACCAAATTGGAAGGTGTCTATTTTGTTGATCCACCGCCTATTACCCGGAAAAATCCTTTTAATAAGCACATTGCACCTTTTTCAAAATTTATTGTAGTTGACATTTGGAAATTATTATCCCCTTAATTTTCTTCGTCGCTCTGCTATTTCAACTTCGTTTCCATTATCAGCAATTTTTTCAATATGTCTGCGATCAGAAAGCCTATTTTTTATTACATTACAATATTCCAAATTAGTTTCAGTCCCAAGCCATTTGCGGTTGAATGCCTCTGCTACTGCATATGTTGTTCCTGAACCGCCGAAAGGATCAACAACCAAGCCATCTGAGTTTGAAGAGGCTAATATACATTTTCTTACTAACTCTACTGGTTTTTGAGTCGGATGCTTTTCTCTTTCCCAGAAATTGTTTGTTAATGTCGGTATTTCAAATACGTCCTTTGGCTTTGCTCCCTTTGGATGGGGTGTCCATACGTAGCTTTTCCCATTGCCATATTGCGAACTTTTTGCTTGAGGATGCTTAGGATATTTAAGGGTATGCGTATTATAAGGCACTCTTACTTCATCAACATTAAAAATTGATTTACTGCTTTTTCTGAAGTGCAGGAGGCTCTCATGTGACCGCCCCCAATCATTAGACAGATTAGCTTTGTTTCGATAGTACCAAACAAGCCACTTACATCCTTTAAAAAGACTGCTTGCTGCCCATTTAAGGTCTGCTAATATTCCAGAAAACCCACATATATATACTACCGTTTGGGGATAGTACACGATGGGCTTCTTCTATCCATGCCATACTCCAATCTACATATTCTTTTTGGGATTCAAAAGTATCCCATTCGGCTTTTTTAATATTATAAGGAGGATCTGCAAAAATGAGCTGAACAGAGGACGTTTCTAAAGTTTTAAAAAAAGTTACAACATCCGCATTAAACATTTTGCCAAGATCTGTCTTAAAATATGGCTTAATTTGGTATTGCAATGAATTAATATAATCAGTTAAATATTTCTGTCTTTGCTCTTCTATTACCAATTCAATCTGCTCATCGTTATAAACGCGATAGTTATTAATAGGATGTCTTTGTGATGAGAATTTACCAGTCTTATCCCATCGCCTTAGTGTTTCAGTACTTACGTCAATTTTTTTTGCGGCTTTGCTAATTGTAAGAAGGTTTTCCATATTTCTTTTCCAAATTATAAAGTCCCTAAAACATTAAACAACATTACACATAAACCTTATTCAAAAAATAATATGATCTGGTCAATACATTTTTAATAAATTTTTAAAATATTTCAACTAACTATATTAACTATTTGATATTTAAGTAAATATAAAATTAATATTCGAATTGACTACAAGATATTTTGGCAGTCAAAATTTATTCCGATTAATCGAACCGGAGTAGAACAAACACTCGTCATCTCCCTTTTCAAGAATTGAATTTAGGCAGCCACTTAATACAAAATAAATTGTATGTGAAATTCAAGGGACACAATAACAATCCAAAGGCACCGGGCGAGCCGGTGATTTAGGTGGCTCATCGCGCCTGCGGCGCGATGAATGCCGAGTTGAGGAAAATGCGTACCGCAGGGCGAAGAACCATCGAGTTTGAGCAGGCGACCAAACAGTCGCTCCTCAACTCGGCATTAAAATTTAAAAACATCAATAAAGGATATTTATCTTATGGCATTTAAGAAAAAAGGAAGTGATGGAAAAGAAATTACGATTCCTGATGGTGAAACTTGGAAACAAGGATCAGACGGACATATTGTTGCAATAAGAAAAGGCTACATATGGAAACAAGGTTCTGATGGAAGAATTGTCGCAATACCCCCTGGCGGCACCTGGAAACAAGATAGCGATGGAAGAGTCGTAGCCATTAAAAAGGGTGACACATGGAAGCAAGGGTCTGACGGTCATGTTGTTGCCATACCAAAAGGCGGCATTTGGAAACAAGGCAGTGATGAAAGAGTTGTGGCGGTCCCTAAAAGTAGAACATGGTTCCAAAGTCCAACTGGCAGAATTAAATTGCGACCATTGCGTAAATGAAACCTAATAAAAACAAACACACGGAGCCTCCCAGCGCTCCGATTAGTCGATCCGGTGATGCCAGCGTTCTGTAGGGAAAATAAATGAATGCACCTGTTCTTGTCCATTTGATAGACTCTAAACTTTTAACACCTCTTGGTGAGATTATTTCTGTCGAAAAATTACCACGAGATGAACTTAGAAAAAGAATAACAAATTTTAAAATTTTGCGTTTAAAAAACCTTGAGCAAGAATTAAGCAGTTAGAATAACTTGAAAGCACTTTGTAGAGGCTTGAATTGGGCCGATTATCAATAAATCCTTCAGGCCCCATATCTTTATATCTTTGAGCATTCCTTATACCGTCGTTCGATTTATTTTAAGGGCCTTAGCAAGTTCAGCAGTCGTCGCAAGGTCTAAAGAAACAATAATGCCCTGGGCCAATCTTTTGGCAAATTTATCATTTTTTTTAAAAGAGTAAAAAGGCCCCGTGGCTGAAAAAAAAACGACCTGTTCATTATCACTATCCATCGCTATTTTTTCATTGATCCGAGTGGTATTTTTTGAGCTATATGAGATGTAGGTTTGAAGCATCATATTTTCCTTTATTGATGCTTTTCATCCTACGATATATTCACCTATAAGTCAAGCAAAACCCTTTAAAATGAGGCTTTTCAAAGCTTAATGTCAGGAGCTCTGAATTTACCAAATAAAATGTCATATTTGTTGAATAATGTTTTTTGACTATCCACATCTTCGGCAAGACCCCGTGAAACTAATCCAAGAGATTTCCTTGATATATGCTGTAGACCAACATAGGGAGTATCTGCTGTAACCTCTCTAGGATGCACTGTCTTTCTAACATTGTTGCAAACATCCCCCAACGTCCCAACCCTCCACCCCTTCGGAATTGGGCCAAGTTCGCTGTCCTGCATTTCACCAGTGGCACCGGGGAAGTGGAAATCCACAAACCATTCCTTGAAAATTGTCTGGGGAATGGTCTCCAGTGTGGCATTGGTCTGGCGATTCAATTCGATCTTGTCGTCGAGAGCTGAGAGGATTGCGGTAATATGGGTTTGGGTTGGGAGGTCGGGGAAAGTAATTTCAAGATTACCGATTTCTTCCAGATTTATGTTTGGTTGAGCTGCTTGCCCTGTACTTTGATTGATGTAATTGAAAAACGACTTTTGTCTCATAAAATAAACTACATACTGCGGAATTACGTGGTTTTTTTAAGCCGTATTATAGCTAATGCTTGATTTGTATTTGCAGGCAAGAATTCTTTTCTTACAACTGCAGTTTTACCAAGAACCATGCCAGCCATTGCGAAAAGAAGATCCTCTTTTTCAATTTAAGATCTTTTTAGTTTGATGTGTGTTTCTGAATCAATGAAAACAAATTTTGTAAAATCAATACTTCCATCCATCAGTATTGATTCCGCTTTAATAAAATTAATCCCGCTTTCAACGAATGGATGGCCTAATGTTGTTGGCGTTGTTCCCTTTGTTATTTTTTCTGTTAAATCATCTAAACGAGATGTTTCCCATCCTTCAGCACTCATCCCAAACCCCCTCCCAATTCAGTTTCAATCTCTTCAATGGTCGGCAGGCTTGATTTGAGGTTTGATGGCAATGAATGGGTCAACTGGTATTCGGAGACACCCATGGGCTTGTGAATATCACTTAATGCGTACTCGGCCACCAATCTATCTTTGTTCTTGCATAACAGCAGGCCAATGGTGGGCTGGTCGTCTTTGCTGCGGAGCTGTTCATCAAAGGCCTTGATGTAAAAATTCAGTTTCCCTGCATGCTCGGGTTCAAAATCCATGGCCTTGAGTTCCACCACCACATAGCAGTGCAAGCGGGTGTGATAAAAGAGAAGATCAATGAAAAAGTCCCGTTTACCAACCTGCAGGGGGACCTGCCGCCCAATATAGGCAAAGCCTGCCCCCAGCTCCAGCAAAAACTGGGTGATATGCTGAATCAGTCCTTGTTCCAATTCACGCTCGCTATGCTCTTTGGCAAGCATTATAAAATCCAGGACATAGGGATCTTTAAACGTCTGACCCGCCAGATCAGACTGGCTTGCCGGAAGGGTTTGGGTAAAATTGGTAATTGCCTTGCCGTCGCGCTGCCATAATCCGCTCTCTATCTGGTGTGTCAGGACACTACGACTCCAGCCGTGGGCCATGGTGTTCTGCACATAAAAAAGGGCTTCATCAAGATTCTTGCACTTGGCAATAATGGCCAGATTGTGGCCCCAGGGAATCCGGGTGATGAAAGAAACAGGTGGCTGGACAATTTGGCCAACAACCTGTTGGCCAATTGAAGATCCACCAGAATAAAAGAGGAACCATTGTCTCATATATTTTAAATTGCTGACAGAAAACCCCTTCATTTCAGGGAATTCCTCGAAGAGATCCCGGCTCAGCAAAGGAAGAAATCGATCACCCCAGGAAGCTAATTTCTGTTTTTCAACAATATCGGCTCCCAATTCCCAATAGAATAAAAGCATTTCCTGATTGATTGTAACGGCAGACTTAATCTGGACGCGGCGGAGTTTATCCTTTAGCCCGATAAGCCAATCTCGGTAGCCGGAAAGGGCCGGATCAGAATTCATAGCCGATTCCCTTCAAATTCTCGCGGATGGTCTTTTCCAGTTCATTGCCCCTGGCAAACTGCTCAGCCAACTTGTTGGTAAGGATTTTCATTTTCACATCAAAGGGGATGCCGTCATCCTCTTCAGGCTCAATGCCGACATAACGACCCGGCATCAACACATGCTTGTTGTTTCGCACCTCATCCAGGGTAGCGGCTTTACAAAAACCGGGAATATCTCCATATTGTCCGTCAATATTGCGCCAGGCATGGTAGGTGTCCGTGATTCTGGCGATATCGATATCGGAAAATTCCTTGTTGCGGCGGTTGATCATGGCGCCGATTTTGCGGGCATCGATAAAGAGAATTTCGTTTGAACGATTACGGAATTTACCGTTGGTTTTATTCCGGGCCAGAAACCAGAGGCAGGCAGGAATCATGGTGTTATAAAAAAGCTGGGGAGGCAGGGCCACCATGCAGTCAATCAAACCCCTCTCAATCATTTTTTTACGGATCTCACCCTCGCCGCCGGAGTTTGAATTCATACTGCCGTTGGCCAGCACAATTCCCGCCGTACCGTTGGGACTGAGTTTATGGGCGAAATGCTGCAACCAGGCATAGTTGGCATTACCGGTTGGCGGTGGCCCATATTTCCAGCGGTTGTCATCGCGCAGGTGTTCACCGCTCCAGTCACTAACATTAAAAGGTGGGTTGGCAAGAATATAATCCGCTTTCAGGTCCTGGTGTTTATCGCCAAGAAAGGTGTCCCCTAATTCAATACGGGCATCAATACCCCGAATGGCCAAATTCATCTTTGCCAGCCGCAGGGTTGTAGGATTGGATTCCTGTCCGTAAATAGACAGGTCTTTGATGTTGCCCTGATGTTTTTCCACAAAGCGTTCACTCTGCACAAACATGCCGCCGCTGCCGCAGCACCCGTCATAGACCCGGCCATTGTAAGGTTCAAGCATGGCGACCAATACTTTAACGATACTGGCGGGGGTGTAGAACTGGCCCCCCTTTTTCCCTTCGGCATCGGCAAACTGGCCTAAAAAATATTCATATACCCGGCCCAAGAGATCCTTTGCTTTGTGCCCATCCTGGCTAAAACCTATGGTGCCGATCAGGTCGATGAGTTCGCCCAAACGTTGCTTGTTTAATTCCGGATCGGCATAGATCTTGGGCAAACACCCTTAAGCGATGGGTTTATTTTTTCTATTGCGTCCATTGCCTCGTCAAGCCATTTGCCAACCTCCGGCTGTTTGGCCCGGTCCTGTAAATATTGCCAGCGGGATTTTTCCGGTACAAAGAAAATATTGTCTGCCAGATATTCATCAGGATCTTCGGAATCAGCACCTTCAAACTCCCCTTTGCCTGCTTTGAGCTTTTCGTACAGATCGTTGAAGGCATCTGAGATATATTTTAAAAAGATCAGGCCCAGAACAATATGCTTGTACTCGGCGGCATCCATATTCGAGCGAAGTTTATCCGCAGCCGCCCATAGAGTTTTTTCCAATTCATTGTTTTCAGCCATGTACAGTATTGCTCCTGCCTTTACGGTTAAAATCCATCTGCTTTTTCCCCTGACACGCCACTACCGATTTTGAGGAATGACACTGTATGTCGTATTCTCACAGGTTAAGAATTTAAAATATGGTGTCTGCATACCACTCATTTTTATTTCCATCAACTTGTAACAATATTTATAATCCCTGTAAAGAATTAAGACATTCTATTTACAAGGGAATTGACAAGCAGAAGATGCTACACTCATAGTGTGTCTTACCCACAAAAATTAATCGAAACATCTCATGCGGATGATGTCTATGATTTCACCCTCTCCTTAATATCCATGCGCTAATTATATCCAAACCAGGCTTGATAATTTTCCTTTCCTGTTTTTAAAAAGGGAAATATTTTTAATTGTCTTTCACCAGAGGATTTACTTGAGAATGAAATTTTAATATAAAGAAAGGCATGAAACGATTTGACGACTCAAATGAATTCCAGAATGAACTGTTCGGCCATCTAAACTTTGAAAATCAAAAGATTGCCAACAACCTGTTTTTTGACTGTGAATTTCGAAACTGTAATTTTTCATATACTGATTTTGAATCAACCCTTTTTGAAGGCTGCTCATTTTTCAATTGTAACTTTTCTTTGTCTAAAATGCCCAGAACACAAATCATAGGGGGTCTGTTTAACGGCTGTAAAATTCTGGGAATCGATTTTACAAAATGTGACACGCCTATGATCGATTTTTCCATGGAAGAGTGCAAGATAAAAAGCTGCATTTTTTCGGGTCTTTGCCTGAAAAAATCCAGCCTGTACAAATCAGCGTTAATTGAATGCGATTTTGTGAATACCGACCTTTCAGAAACCAACCTTTCCAAAGCAGATTTTTCAGGGTCACTCTTCCACAACACAAATCTATTCAAGGCAAATTTAACAAATTGCATCAACTACAATATCGACCCGCTCAAAAATAATATCAGACAGGCAACCTTTTCCTTGCCCGAAGCCTTGACCTTGTTGAATATCTTTGAAATTACCATCCGGTAAAGGGCATTCACCCAGGACATTCCGGCAGCAATGATTGACAAGCCCTTCCCCCCCATGATACTTTCTCCCAAGAAACCAGTGCAAAATGCAGTGGTCGGCTGGGGGAGTCGATAAGGATCGGCTGAGAGGAGACTATAATACGTTTCGACCCCTGGAACCTGCCCCAGGTAATTCTGGCGAAGGAAAGTCATTCTGTCTTTTTTCCTGAGGGGTTTATCCGCCGATTGTATCCATCTATTTTGCTTGGCATTTAAAATAAAATTTAAGGAAGTAGTTATTTTACCTTAATATTTAAACAAAGAGTTGTATGGATATGCTCCAGTTATCAGGTGCCACAAAAATTTATAACGGCCAGGCAGTCTTTTCCAATTTAGATCTGTCGGTTTCCCCGGGGCAGTTTAAAGTGCTGGTGGGACCTTCCGGATGTGGCAAAAGCACGCTGTTTGACGGGCTGACCGGGGTCATGAACCTGGACCGGGGAAAGATATCATGGAAGGGTGAAGCCCTCGCCCACCTGGGACGCCATGCCGCCTATATGCAGCAAAAGGATCTGCTCCTTCCCTGGTTCTCCCTGATGGACAACGCCCTGTTGCCGGCCAGAACCGGAAAAATGGACATGACTAGGATGAAATCAAGGGCAAACAAACTTTTTATCCGCCTGGGATTAAAGGGATATGAGTCCCATCATCCCCATGAGGTCTCCGGGGGCATGCGCCAGCGATGCGCCCTGGTCAGGACGCTTATGTTCAACCGGGACCTGATCCTGCTGGACGAACCCTTATCCGCCCTGGACGCCATTACCAGAAGGCGCCTGCAATCTTTGTTATTGCTGCTCCAGACCGAATTCAACAAAACCATCCTCATGATCACCCATGATATTGAAGAAGCACTGCTGTTGGCCGATGAAGTATGCCTGCTCAGCCCCCAGCCCATGGCCATCAAGGAGCAGTTTATACTGGACCAGCCAAAGCCCCGGCATTTCAATGATCCCGATCTGTTGAAAATAAAAGAATATATGCTGGCACAACTTGAGGGAGAACCCACCTGTGAAGCCGGCTAATTTAATTGCTCCGGCCCTGGTGATAATGATCCTGGGTTGTTGGGAGGCTGCCACCCATCTGCTTGAGATACCGGTTTTTATTTTACCGCCCCCATCGAGTATCTTTGCTACGGCCATCATCAAGGCCCCCCTGATTCTGCCCCATGCCGCAACCACCTTGTCTGAAATCATCCTGGGGATAATTTTGGCCCTGGCCACCGCCATCCCCCTGGCCATTGCCATGTTTGCAAACCCCAGCCTAGAAAAAGGACTGGCCCCGTTTCTGGTGGCCTCCCAGGCCATACCGGTGTTTGCCATTGCGCCGCTGCTGGTGGTCTGGATGGGATACGGGATTGCCTCCAAGGTATTCATGGCCTGGATCATCATTTTTTTCCCCATTACCATCAGCCTGCTGGCAGGGCTTAAGAGCTGCGACCCTGAATTTCGGGTCATGTTCAAGCTTATGGGGGCCTCGTTTTATGACACATTGATCCTGCTCTACTGGCCCTGGGCCCTGCCCCATTTTTTTGCCGGGCTCCGAGTGGGTGTCACCGTGGCCACCATCGGGGCGGTCATAGGAGAATGGGTGGGGGCCCAGCAGGGACTTGGTTTTCTCATGATCCAGTCCAATGCCCGCCTCCAGGTGGACCTGGTGTTTGCCGCCATTCTCTGGCTGACGGCCATGGGGCTTGGCATGTGGATTATAGTCGGAATCCTGGAAAAAAAGAGTATAAAATGGAAACCATAATCGGAACTCGTAAGGGGCTCCAATCTAATACAACAATTATAATGCTTTAAGGAAAAAAACATGAAAAAACGTATTCTCTCTGTACTTATTCTCAATGTGCTTCTGGCCAG
>Ga0222626_1001025_pt1 | contig 13473 bp, 11 predicted proteins | sample AntAcemetageno91_FD_179862 | JGI IMG/M metagenome (GOLD analysis project Ga0222626, IMG submission 179862) | Saline water microbial communities from Ace Lake, Antarctica - #91 | ecosystem: Environmental > Aquatic > Non-marine Saline and Alkaline > Saline | place: Antarctica: Ace Lake | collected...
CGGGCAAGTTATTCAGTATGAAGCCATATTAAATAAGGAAGAAAATATGTCAAGTTCAGTAGTGGTAGGGGCACAGTGGGGAGACGAGGGAAAAGGCAAGATAATAGATATTCTTTCTGAAAGCTCAGATTATATTATTCGTTTTCAAGGGGGGAACAATGCGGGCCATACGGTAGTAATTGATGGCGAGTCGTTTATACTGCATCTTATCCCGTCAGGTATTTTGCATAAAGGCAAGACATGTATTATTGGAAACGGTGTGGTGGTAAATCCCGCTGCATTGATAGAGGAGATAGAGAAGCTGGATGCTCGAGGCATAAAAGCGGGCAAGAATCTAATAATCAGTGAGAGGGCTCATATCATATTTCCTTATCACTGGAAAATAGATGAGCTTCGTGAAATATCTAAGGGCAGGAGTAAGATAGGTACTACCAAAAGAGGGATAGGTCCATGTTATACAGATAAGGTATCCAGATGCGGCATAAGAATGGCTGATCTTCTGGATGCTGATGTCTTCTCCAGGAAGTTAAGGGCGAATCTAAGGGAAAAGAACGCCATATTAAAGAATGTGTATGGCTTTAAGGGGTATTCCTTTAACGCCTTATATAAGCAGTATATGGATTATCGCAAAAAGATCAAAGGCTATATAAAGGATACAACTCTAATAATTAATAAGGCCCTGGATGAGAATAAAAGAGTTCTTTTTGAAGGTGCTCAAGGCGCCATGCTTGATGTTGATTTTGGTACATACCCTTTTGTTACGTCCTCAAACTCTACAGCGGGTGGCGCATGCACAGGTTCCGGGGTAGGGCCTTCAAGGATCGGAAAGGTAATAGGGGTTGTTAAGGCTTATACTACACGAGTAGGAGAAGGCCCGTTTCCCACTGAATTTTCCGATAAGCTTATGCAGCTAATAAGAAATAAAGGAAAGGAATTTGGGGCCACTACAGGTAGGCCGCGACGTTGCGGCTGGTTTGACGCGGCAATAGTAAAGCACGCGGTTATGGTAAGCGGCATAACAGAAATAGTTGTCACAAAGCTGGATGTATTAGATGACCTTGAGAAGATCAGGATCTGTACAGGATACAAATATAAGGGCAAAATATGTAAAGGGTTTCCAGCAAACATAGAGATGCTTTTTCAAGTAAAACCACAATATGAAGAGATGCTAGGCTGGATGTCCGATACATCATCTATACAGAATTTTAACAAACTGCCCAGGAATGCCGTGAGGTATCTTAAGAGGTTATCTGATCTGGCCGGTGTAAAGATAAGTATGGTTTCAATAGGTTCGGAAAGAAAACAGACTCTCAAGGTATAGTAAACAGTTTCAATGCTTAAAATTCGTTATGAAACTAATAGTTATTATTTTTATATTTGTTGTATGCAATATTTGTTTAATGCCACTTGCGGCAGAAGATAATTTAGAGGTTTTGCCTGTAACCACAGCATGGGTAAGCGGCGAATTACCCGGTAAATTTTCAGCAGAAGGTGATTGGATATGGAATGGGGAAGTAACTCATAACGAAGTCAGTACCCATAAGAATAGTACGGGCAAAGGCATAGAGGCTCATGGATTTAGGACAGATGCGATAGTTGGGCTGAACCAGGAATCAAAGGTGATTCAGTACGTGAACCTGGATGTTGACAATATGCCATCAGGTATTATGTTAAAGCTATTTCTGGCTGCTGGAAAAGACATTATTCTTTACTGGGAGGGATACGAAGAAGTGTTTGTTGAACTAGATGAATATATAGCTGCCTGGTATATGGGTTTTATCCCAAAGCCAGGCATATGGACAGGTCTTGAAATTGATTGCAGGGGGCTTGATATAAAATCCGCAGAGCTTCTTGGTATGGAGTTTATTACAAATAATGGTATAGCCTGGTGGGGCGAGACAGTAATTATTAGTCCTTCTTCCGGCCAGCCTATTATGGATTAAAAACAGTATTAATTTAACAGGGGGATAAAGTAGATGCCAAAGAGAAAGCGAAAAGGTAAGTTAAAGTGGCGCAGCAAAAAGGCTAATAAAGGTACAAAGCCTTGTTGCGGATAGTCTTATTTTATAATATTGACGTTTTTTGCGCAAAGGTGTTATAATAATTCAAAACAGGGAGGTACGGTATGGCAAAATGGTTTAAGATTTCGTTAGTTTTTCCAATATTGATGGTATGTTTTGTTGTTTCAGGATGCGCAGTAGGTTTTTATAAGGGCAGACCTAGCGATAAGGTAAAGATAGAAGAACTACAGGATGAGCTTGAGCGTCTCAGGGAAGCTAAATCGTTATTGGAGGATCGTTTAAGCAGTGAAATAAATTCAGACCAGGTTGCTCTTACCATGGAAGACAGGGGCCTGGTTATTACTTTCGTCGCTGAGGTATTATTTGATTCTGGAAAGGCCAAGTTAAAGCCCGGAGGGGAGAAGATACTTAAGAAAGTAGGAAGCGTTATAAAAGAAGAAACATCGGAGAACGAGGTCGGTATAGAAGGCCATACGGATAATGTGCCTATAAAATATTCAGGTTGGAAATCAAATTGGGAGCTTTCTACAGCGAGGGCAACAAGTGTTTTGCATTATCTTGAAGATAACTGCCAGCTTAGGCCTGATAAGCTTTCAGCAACAGGTTACGGTGAGTATCGGCCGGTGGCATCCAATGATACCAAAGAAGGCAAGAAGTCAAATAGGAGAGTAGAGATCATAATAAAACCTCTTCCGCAGTCAAAAGTGCAATATGAAGAGGTAGTAGAAGAAGACGTAGAGTATATAAAATAATGCTACTTGGTATACAGAATTCTAAGATAGTAGTTAGCGCTCTAGTTATCATACTGCTGACCTTGATTATGATGCTTTTTGGTTTAAGCGCCAAGTCAGATTTTATCTTTAGTAAGAATCAAGAATTAACAGAAGAGGTCAGCAGGTTGGCTAGTAAGATATCTGTATTAACAAAGAAGTTGAATTCTGATACATCAGAGCTGGCCAGCGCAAACGCAGAACTAGAGAAGACCAGGAATAAGCTTACGCAGGAGAGACTTAAGAACAGGCAGCTTTTACAGGAAAAAGAAGAGCTTGAGGGGGAAGTTTCTACTTATAGTGTCTCGGTAGAATCCGAGGCATTTTAATTGAGGATAAAGTAATTTACAATCCCCGTACAACTACAAGAAAATCGCCTTAAAAAATTTCACTGCGATTTTCAGTATTATCTGATTAAAATTTCATACTATAAATAGTTTTATTGGAAACCTTTATCTTATAGAATATGATTAATAAAACAAATCTTCCCAGGCATCTAGCGATAATAATGGATGGAAATGGCAGATGGGCAAAAAAGAAGAGATTGCCACGTATATTTGGCCATCGTGAAGGCACAAAAAGCGTAGATGTCATTGTACAGGAATGTGTAGAGCTGGGCATCGAGGCCTTGACGCTTTATAGTTTTTCTACTGAGAACTGGAAACGTTCAGATAGTGAAATAAGTGGCCTTATGAACCTTCTTCATGCTTTTCTTAGTAAGAAATATAAAAAAATGCAGGATAACGGTATAAGATTAAATGCCATAGGCAGGCTTGATGAGCTTCCTGAAAAGGTAAGGGGTAAGCTTACCGATATCATCAAAAAGACATCAAAGAATACCAAGATGATTCTTACCCTTGCCTTGAATTATGGTGGCAGGCAGGAGATAACAGATGCCGCAAAACAACTTGTAAAGAGAGCCATGCAGCGAGAGATATCTCCCGGTGATGTCGATGAAGAATTATTTAGCAATCATTTATACACAAAGGGACTGCCTGATGTAGATCTGCTTATAAGAACAAGCGGCGAGTTTAGGGTAAGCAACTTTCTTCTATGGCAGATATCTTACGCTGAAATAATAGTGACAAAGACTTTTTGGCCAGATTTTAGAAAAGAAGAGCTTTTTAATGCAATAAATGATTATCAAAAGCGTGACAGGCGTTTTGGGGGCAGGTGATGCTAGGGCACAGGGTAATAAATTCCGCATTATTGATTATATTTCTATGGTTGCTTATATTTATTTTGCCTATATGGGTATTCGCGATTGCCGTTGTTGCGGCAGTAGGTTTAGGGCTCTATGAATTTTTAAGCATGGTTTCTAAGAAAGGCATACCTATATATCGATATTTTGGGATTATTATAGGTTGCCTTATTCCAATAACAACGTATTTGCAATTTAGATCTAGTGCGGAGATGGAGTTTGTGCTTATTACCGCGGTATGTTTTTGCGTCTTCCTACTGCAGATTGCAAGACGTAAAACAGAATACGCCTTAGTTGGCATAGCAACTACATTTTTTGGTATATTTTACATAGGATGGTTATTTTCATTTGCTATAAAACTTAGAATGCTGCCGCCACTTAATATGGATGGCAGATTTTTGGTACTATACCTTCTTCTTGTGACAAAATCAGGTGATATCGCGGCATATTTTATAGGTACATTTTTTGGAAAGCATCAATTAATACCCAGGATAAGTCCAAAGAAATCTATTGAAGGAGCTGTAGCGGGATGCGCTGTAAGCTTTATGGTAGCTATCGGTTTTAAGTCATTATTGCCGGATGTTTCGATTATACATATATGTGCTATAGGTCTGATTCTGAGCCTGGTGGGGCAGGTGGGGGACCTCTCTGAGTCTTTGATCAAAAGAGACTGTCAGGTTAAGGATTCAGGTTCTTTATTTCTAGGATTAGGCGGGATGTTGGATTTGATCGATAGCCTGATATTTACTACACCGATATTTTATTTTTATTTAAGGCTCATAACTTAGCAGAGATGCTAGCTTTTTAAAATCAATAGGTTTAAACGACATGAAGAATGTGGCGATTCTTGGTTCAACAGGCTCCATAGGAATAAACGCACTCAAGGTAATAGAGGCATTCCCGAAGCATTTTAGGGTTGTAGGGCTCTCGTCTTTCTCCAATATAAGTCTTTTAGAAAAACAAGTAAGGAAATATAGCCCCTCATATGTTACTGTCGTTAATCCTAAAAAATCAGACAAGCTTGATAAGTCTTTAAGCAAGAGGGGCCTTAAGGTCCTATCCGGAGTGGAAGGCTTAAATATCATAGCCTCTCACAGTAAGGTAGATATCCTTATTGTGGCTATATCAGGCGCTGCGGCGATATACCCATTACTTGCCGGAATAGAAGCAAAAAAACATATATGTCTCGCCAATAAAGAGTCTATCGTTATGGCAGGCGACATAGTTATGGAAAGAGTAAAAAGGCAAGGACTTTCTCTTATTCCGATTGATAGTGAACATAGCGCTATATTCCAGTGTATAAATTCATCCAGGATTGAAGATGTGAGCCAACTTTTTCTTACGGGTAGTGGAGGTTCTTTGCATAAGACACCAAAGGCTCATTTTTCAAGACTCAAGGTAGACCAGGTCTTAAAGCATCCAAAATGGAAAATGGGTAAAAAGATTACCGTAGATTCAGCAACGCTTATGAATAAAGGCCTTGAGATAATTGAGGCCCATCATCTTTTTGATATTCACATTGACAGGATAAAACTGTTGATACATCCTGAGGCAGTGGTACATTCTATGTGTGAATTCGTAGATGGAAGTGTAATAGCACAATTGGGCATAACAGATATGAAGCTTCCCATTCAGTTTGCTCTCACTTATCCTGATAGGAAAGAAACCCCGTTTGCGAAATTAGATTTTGCAAATATTAAAAACTTAAGTTTTGCCCAACCGGATACTATGAAATATCCCTGTTTGTCATTAGCCATGGCAGCCGCGAAGATCGGTGGTACGGCTACGGCGGTGCTTAATGCAGCGGATGAGGTTGTTGTCGGAGCGTTTTTAAATGGTAAGATAGGTTTTTTGAAGATACCCGCTATTATAGAAAAGGTTCTCTTAAATCATAGATACGTAGAATCGCCTACACTTGATCAGATATTTGAATCAGACAAATGGGCAAGAGAAGAATCCGCGCGGTTTATCTGATATATCTTTTAGCGTATAGATTGGAAGTTTTTCCGCCGCTTAAAAGAATTATGTAGGGCGAATATCTTGTTAGCGAATAAGAAGTCTAAACTTTATTATCAGTTTTTGGTTCCCACGTAATAGTAGATTATGCGTGACCCAAATTCCGGTTACAACGCAAGAAGGGTTTTGTATGTTAAGTGTTGTTGGAGTCGTTGTTGTCTTTAGTATCGTAATATTAGTCCACGAGCTTGGACATTTTTTTATGGCACGCTATATGGGCGTTAAAGTAGAGAGGTTTGCCCTGGGCCTTGGAAAAGTATTGCTATCAAAAAAATTTGGCGATACAGAGTACGCAATATGCCTTATACCATTTGGTGGTTATGTCAAGATGGCAGGAGATGACCTAACGGATAAGCCATCAGCCAATAGACAGGAATTCTTTGGCCAACCTCCGGGTAGGAGATTCTGGATAATATTCGCAGGTGTTGCGGTAAATTTTATATTTGCTTTTCTGATATTCTCTTTTATTGTCCCTACTTCGAGAGTAGGGGTGGTTGTAAAGGATATGCCGGCATATAGATCTGGCATAGAGACAGGTGATAAGATCATTGCTATTGACGGCAAAGAGGTAAAATACTGGTATCAGATACTTGATCTTGTGTCAAAAGATTACAGTGCAAGGCCATTGAAAATGGCGATAGACAGAGATGGAGCGATTTCTGAGATAGAGATCGTACCGCAGATACTGGAGTCAAAGGGGATATTTGGCAGAGAGATTAGAAAGGCAAAGATAGGTATCGGCTATTTTGGAGATGTAGTAGTGCTAAAAGGTGGGCCCGTTAAACACCTGCTTGCAGGCACTCGCCAGACATTTATGAACGCCGCATTAACATATAAATTTATGTGGTACCTTATAACAGGAAAGATAGCGCTTAAAGGTTCTGCCACAGGCCCTGTGGGTATAGCTGTTATTTTAGGAAAAGCGATAAAGGTGGGCATGGTCTACCTTATTTATCTTGTGGCACATATTAATCTCGCACTTGCTATATTTAATCTCCTGCCATTTCCTGTTCTTGATGGCGGGCATATATTTTTTCTTGGTATTGAAAAGATAAGAAGACGCCCCCTTAGCGTAAAGGTTCAGGAGATTATCCAGTATATAGCAGTTATACTTATAATAGCGTTCTTTTTGCTGGTTACATGGAATGATATATCCTTATGGATTCTTAAACGATGATAAGAAAGACCAGGCAGATAAGGTTAGGTAGTATCGAGATCGGCAACGGTGCGCCTATCTCTATACAGTCGATGACAAATACCGATACAAGGGATATTGCCGCTACCCTAAAGCAGATAAGGGTATTGGAGAGGGCAGGTTGTGAGGTTGTAAGGATAGCTGTAAGAGATGCTGATTCAGCTGGGGCGCTTGCCAGTATTAAGAGTAAGGCAAGAATACCTATTGAAGCAGATATACACTTTGATTATAGGCTCGCACTTTTAGCGATAGAGTCAGGCGTAGATGGCATACGGTTAAATCCGGGGAATATATATAAGGTAACCCAGGTAAAGTGTATAATCGCGGCATGTAAAGGTAAAAAGATACCAGTAAGGATCGGAGTCAACTCCGGTTCTTTGCCAAAATTTAAAAATTCAAAGTCGGTTGCAGATAATATGGTTGAGGCCGCATTAAAATATATTAAAATTCTTGAAAAAGAACGATTTTACGATATTATGATCTCTCTAAAGGCCTCAGATGTTGTAACTACTATTGCCGCATACAGGAAGATATCTTTGCTTTGCCGATACCCGCTTCATCTAGGAGTTACCGCGACAGGAGAGGGAACCGAGGCATTGATAAAATCCGCTATCGGTATAGGCGTGTTATTATCTGAGGGGATAGGTGATACCATAAGGGTTTCATTGACAGATGAGCCTATTGAAGAAGTTTTTATCGGTAAAGAAATTTTACAGGCATTAGGAAAAAGGTATTTTAAGTACGATGTTATATCATGCCCTACCTGTGGTCGCTGTCAGGTTGATCTGATCAAGATGGTCAGAGAGTTTAAGAAAAAGCTTGCGCGCGAGAATGTACAGTGCATGCCTGATAAGAAATCACAGATAGCAATAATGGGATGTGAAGTTAATGGCCCGGGAGAAGCTAAAGAAGCGGATATTGGTATTGCTTTTGGAAAAGAATTTGGCATGCTATTTAAGAGGGGCAAGGTTATTAGAAAGATAAAAGCAAAAGACGCGGTTAATGAGTTACTAAAACTAGTAATTAGTAAGTAACTAACATAGATCATATAACATATAGAATTCAGCATCATAAGTTACTATAGAGGTACTATAATGAGATATTCAAAGGCTTTTATACCCACAGTAAAAGAGGATCCTGCTGACGCGGAGGCGATAAGTCATAAGCTTATGGTGCGTGCCGGTCTTGTGCGCAAGCTTACGGCAGGGGCGTATTCATATCTTCCTCTGGGCGTACGCGTTCTTAAAAAGGTAGAGGCCATTGTCCGCAGGGAGATGGATAATGCTGGCGCGCTTGAGATGCTCATGCCTGCGTTGCAGCCTGCTGAATTGTGGCACGAGACAGGCAGATACGATATTATAGGGGATGAGCTCTTTAAATTTAATGATCGTACAGGCAGAGAGATGGTTATAGCTCCTACGCATGAAGAGGTTGTGACGGATATAGCGAGAAAGCATATGCACTCGTATAAAGACTTGCCTAAGACGGTATACCAGATACAGACAAAATTAAGAGATGAGCCGCGCCCCCGTTTCGGTGTTATACGCAGTAAAGAATTTATTATGAAAGATGCTTACAGCTTTGACCGTAATAATGCAGGCCTTGATAAAAGTTATAAGGTAATGCTGGATTGCTATAAGCGTATATTTACATCTTGTGGGCTCGACGTAATCCCGGTTGAGGCTGATACAGGATTTATGGGTGGCAGTGAATCTGTTGAATTTATGGTCTTATCTGACAGCGGTGAAGATATGGTTGTGGTATGTGAGAGTTGTGGATACAAGAGCAGTCTTGCGAAAGCAAGGTGTAGCAAGCCTAATATTTGCAGAGAAAAGGCAAAGGATGAAAAACCGAATATAAAAGAGGTAGACACTCCAGGTGTTACTACAATTGAAAAAGTATCGGAATTTCTGAAATGCAGGCCGGAATCCATGATAAAGACCCTTATATATGTTGCAGATAAAACCTCTGTGGCAGTATTGGTAAGAGGTGATCATGATGTAAATGAGGCGAAATTGGCCGCTGTTTTAGGCGCAAAAAAACTTGTTTTAGCTGATGAGGATACGATATTAAGTGTTACAGGCGGGCCATTGGGTTTTTCCGGGCCATGCGGGCTTAAAGAAGGTATCGGTATTATAGCGGATTATGCCGTAGCAGACATTGTAGACGGAGTTATAGGTGCCAATAAGAAAGATAAACACTTTTTGAATATTGTTCCTGGACGCGACTTTGAGATAAAAGAGATATTTGATATACGGTATATGGTTCGGGGGGATGCTTGTTCTAAATGTGGTAAGCCTGTAAGCCTGAAAAGGGCAATAGAGATAGGTCATGTCTTCAAGCTTGGTACAAAATATTCTGATAGCATGAAGGCTAAGTTCCTGGATTCTGATGGAAAAGAGAAGCCCCTGATTATGGGCTGTTACGGCATAGGCATTAATAGAATTATCGCCTCAGCCATAGAACAGAGCAATGATAAAGATGGTATTATATGGCCGGTAAATATAGCGCCGTACAAAGTATTGATTTTAGCGTTAAATATAAATGATGATAAAGTAATAAATGAGGCTGAAAAACTGTATAAGCAGCTTTTGCACGATGGCGTAGAGGTGCTTTTTGATGACAGAGACATTAGCCCCGGCATAAAATTTAAAGATGCTGACCTTATAGGGATACCGTTGCAGGTTGTGATAGGTTCAAAATCTCTCCAGAAATCAGTTGTAGAGGTCAAGATCCGCAAGACAGGCGAAAGAACCGAATATCCTCTTGATAAGCTCTTATCAATAATCCAAAATCTAATATAAATATCAGAAGAGTAAAGTTAAAGAAAAATTAAAGGGACTCTCCTAAAGGGGGCACCCCTGAGCACGCTATTGCTCGCAATCAAGTCAAAATTATAACCAAACCCCTGCCCCGATAAGGTACTTTGTAGCTTTTGAAGTATAATCTTCCCCCTTTGGGGTAATTTTACTCATGAAGGATGGTTTTGCTGAAATTGGTGCAGGGCTTTTTAGTGCGAGCGGGCAGGGTTCGCCTTTATTAACGTTAAGCGAGAGCGAGCAGTAAAGCAGAGTAAAATTTCCACGCTGGGAAAATTTTACGCCCATGTACAATTGTAGCAAAACCATCTTGAAAATAAGTCAGATTCTATGAGGCGGAGATAGCCTAAAAAATACCTTGACAATATTAGTGTGGATATTATATAATCTTCTAACAAATTTATTATGGAGTGAAAGGAGAATGCAAGTGGGTTGACGTATGTTTACCCGCTTTTTTATTCCATGCAGGTTAATGATGCGCTAAGGAAGTTTAAATTAGATATTCAGCCTATACTAATAGATATGGGCATAGATATTGTTGATATTTCGCTTAAGAAAGTAGGCGGGATCTTTACATTTAGCTTGTTGGTAGATAAGTCAGGCGGTATTACAATAGGTGAATGTACAAGGCTCAACAAAAGGTTGAGAAGGCATATAGAGGATAAAGAGTTTGTATCTGGGAGATTTTTTGTGGAGGTTTCATCTCCGGGGGTCGATAGGTCCTTTAAAGCGGCAAGTGATTTTAAGAGGCTAGAAGGAAAGATTGTAGATATCTGGCTTTCTGAACCCCTAGATGGTCAGAGCCTCATTAGTGGCAAGATAGAGTATGCAGATGAAGATATCGTAAATATACTAGATATCAATAATAGGCAATATATAATAAGTTATGCCTCAATAGATAAGGCAAAACTTAAGATTTAATCAAAAAATGAGCTATTACTAGTGCAAGGAGCAATATTATGAACGGTGAATTACTATCAGTGTTAGAGCATATTGAGAGGGAGAAGGGGATTAGCAAGGAGATCCTTATAGAGGCGGTTGAAAGTGCTTTAGTCAGCGCGGCACGTAAGGTTATAGGTCAAGACGACGAAGACGATATAAATGTTAAGATGGATACCGAGACTGGTGCTATAAAGGTTTTTGCTGGCGAAAAAGAGATCAAGTCAGCGGAGTTTGGTAGAATTGCGGCACAAACCGCAAAGCAGGTAATTATTCAAAAGATACGTGAAGCTGAGAGAGATGTTATCTTTGCGGAGTTTCATACCAGGAAAGGCACTATTGTTACAGGTGGCGTCCACCGTTTTGATAAAGGCAATATTATTGTAGATCTTGGAAAAGCGGAGGCTTTATTGCCAAGGTCCGAGTTACTTCCCAGGGAGCGTTACAAGCAGGGCGAACGGATAAAAGCGTTTGTTGTAGACGTAGAGAGAACGCCTAAGGGCTCATGCATATTGCTTTCGCGTAAAGATGTTGGCATGGTTAAGAAACTCTTTGAGCTTGAGATACCTGAGATAGGAGATGGTATCGTAGAGATAAAATCAATAGCGCGAGAACCGGGGGATCGCACTAAGATAGCAGTGTTGTCAAAGGACACAAAGGTAGATTCTGTAGGTGCTTGTGTTGGCATGAGAGGCCAGCGTGTAAAAAATATTGTAGGTGAACTCCAGGGCGAAAAGATAGATATTGTTCGTTACAGTGAGGATATTCAGGAATATATAAAAGGAGCGCTTTCTCCTGCTGAAATCGCTACTATCAAGATTGATACTGAGCATAAGAAAGCAGAGGTTATAGTTGAGGATGATCAGCTTTCTCTGGCTATTGGCAGGCACGGGCAAAATGTGAAACTTGCTTCAAAACTGGTGGGCTTCGAGATCGACATTAGAAGTAATTCTGACGCGAGCGATAAGAAGAAAGCCAAAGAGGAGTCAGCCCTGTCTATAACTGACTTACCCGGTGTTGGTGAAAAAGCGGAAGGCCTTCTTGTTAAAGCAGGTTTTAAGGAGATTGAGGATATCGCAAATGCTAAACTTGAAGATCTCATTAGTATAAAAGGGATCGGTCAAAAGACAGCGGAAAAGATTCTAGAATCCGCTAAAGAGTTGATGGAATAAGGAGGAGTCTTTGAAAATATTAGAACTTGCAAAAAAGATAAAGATGCCGTCAAAGGTACTGCTAATACAGATTATTAAGCTTGGTATAACCGCCAAGTCTGCCCAGGCATCATTGTCGATTGCGGAGCTTGATAAGGTATTAAAAGCGCTTGCTAAGAAGAAGCCCTCTTTGGATATAGAGAAGATCAAACAAGGTGTTTCAGTTAAAAAAACAAAGCCTGCGGCTGATAAGCCGACAAAAGAAAAAAAGACACAGGCTACAAAGACAAGAGCAAAGATCTCGACCGCAACTACTAAGAAAAAAGTTACTACAAAAAAGTCTGTGGTAAAAAAGGAAACAGCAGAAAAGCCTACAAGGCGCAGGCAGAAGGTTGTAGAGCCTGCAAAGGAGGCCCAGCCAGAGCTAGACCCTATTAAAAAGACAGAGACCCCTATAAAACCTCCCGAAGCAGAGAAGGTGGTGCCGGAGAAGACTGAGTCCAAAACAGGCCTTAAGGTTTTAGAGGTTAAATTCCCAATTGTTGTTAAAGATCTGGCGCAAAAGATGGCTATTGGGGCAAGCCTTGTTATAAAAGAGCTGATGGCTATAAAAGTTTTCGCCAATATAAATCAGTTAATCGGTGAAGATGACGCGAAGGTTATCGCCGAGAAGTTTAGTTACCAGCTTGAAAAATTGCCGACTGTAGAAGAAGAGTCTCTGTCTGTACATTTCGAGGAAGAACAGGATGAGGGGGTTTTAAGCCAACGCCCACCAGTAGTAACTTTTATGGGTCATGTCGATCATGGAAAAACATCGCTTTTGGATTATATAAGAAAAACGAAAGTAACAGATCAGGAGACAGGCGGTATTACCCAGCACATTGGCGCTTATGAAGTGATTCTTAGCAAGGGAAGTATTAGCTTTCTTGATACTCCTGGCCACGAAGCCTTTACCGCTATGAGAGCAAGAGGGGCAAGCGCTACGGATATAGTTGTTCTTGTCGTTGCTGCTGACGATGGCCTTATGCCGCAGACTATAGAGGCTATTGACCATTCGAGGGCTGCTGATGTACCAATTATTGTCGCGATAAATAAAGTAGACAAGCCGGATGTCGATATTGATAGGGTAAAGAAACAGCTTGCTGCAATCGACCTTCTTCCGGAAGATTGGGGTGGCAAGACTATTACAGCGGATGTTTCGGCGAAGACAGGGCAAGGGGTAGACCACCTTCTTGAGATGATAATACTTGAGGCAGAGATGCTCGAGTTAAAGGCAAATCCTAGCAAACCCGCAAAGGGTGTAGTAGTTGAAGCAAAGATCTCAAAGGGTGGTGGGCCGATAGCAACAATGCTTGTGCAAA
>Ga0222626_1001033_pt1 | contig 13391 bp, 15 predicted proteins | sample AntAcemetageno91_FD_179862 | JGI IMG/M metagenome (GOLD analysis project Ga0222626, IMG submission 179862) | Saline water microbial communities from Ace Lake, Antarctica - #91 | ecosystem: Environmental > Aquatic > Non-marine Saline and Alkaline > Saline | place: Antarctica: Ace Lake | collected...
TATGGATGAGAGATTACCTTTAAATATTACTTAAAAAATTAAAATCGGTATTCTCTGAAATCGCATGCCACCAAATGGCTCCCAACCCTACCTTGCCTCTCAGGACAGCTTCGCTTCCACTGGGCCGAATAGGCTATTATAAAGGAGGTAACATACATTTTATTTATGTTTCAGACCTATATGATAATGAAAAGCGTTCCTATGCATTAAAATTATGGGGTAATTTATGTAAAGGCCATGTTTTAGCTTATGAGACTACAGGAGATCATATAGCAATGCTAAACAAAAATAATGCTGTGAATACAGCTAAGATAATTGATGAAATATTAGAAGGGGAATAATTATGTTTAACTATAATTTTGAAGAAAAAGGTGCCAATACGTTAGAAATCACTATAGAAGGTGGATTCGACACAGATGCAGCACTTAAAGTGATGAAGCATCTTGAGTCATATGATTGTAAAGAAATTAGTACAATAGTCTTTGATCTGTCAAAAACCTCTTTAATGGCAAGTACAGGTTTGCGGGTGATTTTCTATGCAGATAGTCGGATCAAAGATGACATGAAAGTTGAAATTAGAGGAGCACAGGGACTTGTTGCCAAGGTTTTGAAAATGAGTGGAGTAGATAAAATAATTAAAATTGTATAACATATATTATGAGCAGAATATTTACAGCTGAGTTATCAGAATTAAAAAAAATGATATCATATATTGTCAAAGAACTTGAATCTTTGGGATTTGATAATGAAACTGTAAACGCGTCCCATGTAATATGTGATGAGATAATAACAAATGTCATTAAATATGCATATGCAAAAAAAACTACGGACGAATATTTTATTAAAGGATGTTTATATAAAAGACCCTTACAGATTTCATGCAATAACAAAAAATTCGATTCTAATAAGGTGAGTATACGTTTTACTGATTGGGGATTATCTTTTAATCCATTAAAATATGAAGGTGATCCAAGAGATCAAATAAGACAAGGCGGCTATGGAATTCAAATAGCTATCAATCTTGCAGAATGTATAAAATATAAAAGAGATAATGATAAAAACATATTAACTGTTTACATGAGTTTCAGGTAATATTCAATGCCGATCCTTTGCTTAGTAGGGCCGTGCTTCCCGAAAATATAAACCGATCGAAAATCTGATGAAATACCAAAAAATCCTGAACCAAGAATATTGGATTCACTTCAACAACCCCAGCACTCGACAAACCCAAGCCTGAGAAACCCCATTACACATAGCTAATTCAGATTGATTTCTGTATTTGGTGTGACAGGGGGATATTATGTTTTGGGGAACCTACTTTACAACACCAAACATCGGATTGCTAAAACCTACTCGATCCCCCCCAGGGCATTTCCCTACTCAACTGCCTCTTTACCAATGCGAAATGGATGGGTGGCAAACCGTGCGCTGTTTGCGATACTCGGGGAACCATTGTTAATTCCTGCGAATTTTTCACTGCAAATACCTTCGTTTTTTATCAAATTTCATCCTCGACATATGAATAATATGCATGCGGTGAAATTGTATAAAAAGCCTCGATCTTTTTGCGAAATTCTTCGCAGGAAATGTTAACCCGTCTAGCGTGCCAACTCTATCATTCTCAAAAAAATGATCACCCCATCTTCCAACGCCACTCTTTAATAATCCTACTAACACTCGCACCGTGCATCCCAAAATAATCTCCAATTTCTGCAAGCCTATACTTATGCTCCTGAAAAGCTTCATATATTTTCACATTTCTATCTGACTTGTTGATGCAACCCTTGAGAATCTCTTCCCACGCCGGTTTGAAAATTTCCCTTAAATCGGATGTCATGTGTCTGGTCGTGGATTTCTCTTCTAACTTTTTTCTCAGTTGTTCTACAGAGTCCTTTCTACCGAGGAGACGTTTTCTTCTGAAGTTTGAAATCGCTTTTTCACTGATTCCTTCAGAGACGAATTTGACGAATTGCTCAATTGCCTGAAATTCCATAATATCCGCCATTAGCACAAGGTTGACAGTAAAGAAGACCATTTTTTTCTATTTCTTGTTTATCTCTTACCTGTTCTCCACATGACACACATATAATACTTGTTGGTTTGCCAGGCAAGTCTTCTGGCAATATTGAAACTGAAATTTTTTCAAATTTAAAAATTTTTTCTATTGGAACAGATGCTACCATATTTGCTAAATCTGACTTGTCAGAAAAATCAATTATCTTTTTTTCAGTAAACGGTCCCCAGAATACTGGCATATTCGGTGTGACTTCAACAATAGGTGAAATTCGAATCCCTTTATTAGTATGAATATTTACAAAGCATATTGCCATTTTCCCATATTCGATAATCTTTAGAGCTTTTTTCCCAACTGTAAGTCCACTGACAACAGTTACCGCATCAACCATACATCGAGCCATTTCTGAAATAATGATAAAATCCTTGTGGGACTGCTCATTAAATCCACTTCTTTTGGCTCCTTCTAATGTCATCAATATTCCAAGGACAATGCCATTGCATAAATGACCATGAAATTTTTCACATCTTTCAAATTCTTTTTTTATACGTTCCGGATTCATTGATAAATACCCCCTATTGTAATTTTTCTGTTCCTGAAATCAATACTTTTACAATTTTTTCAACATCCTCAATCTGATTAAACCTTCCAAAAGAAAATCTGATACATCCGTTTATGTATTCAGGATTCACTTTCATTGCCGATAAAACCGGTGATGGCATGTGTTTTTTCATACGAAATTCTGCGCATGCGGAACCAGGTGAAGCAAAAATTTCTTTTCTTTCCAAAATATTTAGTAAGTCTTGTGCAGCAATGTTCTTAAAACCAATATTGGAAGTCCCTGGTATTCGTTCAGTATTGTTACCAATAATGATACAATCCTTAATTTTTTCTATCACCAGTTGCTCAAATTTGTCCCTGATTTTTGTGATTTTGATTTCTTCCTTTAAGTGAAGTTTATTACACAGTTTAAATGCTTCAGCAAAACCAATAATTCCAGGAACATTTTCAGTTCCAACACGAATGCCATTTTGCTGATGACCGCCAAAAAAACGCGGTATAATTTCAATACCGTTTTTTAAATAAAGGAATCCGCAACCTTTGGGTCCATAAATCTTGTGTGAAGATGCAGAAAGCATCGAAATGTTATTTTTTTTGACATCAACTGGTATTTTTCCAAAACTCTGTACGGCATCTGTATGAAAAACAATATCACTTTCTTTACATATTTTCCCAATTGATTCAATGGGTTGAATTACACCAGTTACATTATTAGCATGCATAATTGAAACAAGAATTGTTGATTGTCTTATCTCTTCTTTAATTCTTTCAATTCTGATAACTCCATTTTTATCAGGTTCTATAAAGGAAATTTCAAAACCCAATGATTTCAGATACTTATGAAATATTGCTTTTACTGAAGGATGTTCAATTGGTGATGTAATAATATGATTACTCTTATTTTTATTTGAAAGAGAATAACCAATAATGGCCAGATTATTAGATTCTGTTCCACCACTTGTAAAAAATATTTCATCAGGATGACAGTTAATATTTTCCGCAATATAATTTCTGCTGCTTTCAATAGCTTCCCTTACGCATCTACCTGCGATATGAGAACTTGATGGGTTCCCAAATTTTTCACAAAAATATGGCAACATTTCATTAAGAACTCTTTGATCAACCTGTGTTGTGGCATTATTATCGATATATATTGATTTGTTCATAGTTTCATCACCTTCTCCTGTCCAATCTTTTCTATCTTTCTTTTTCTTCGTGTTCTGGTTCAATTTCTTCATCAGTGAATTAATGGAATTACAATTTTCATTCTATTTCTGCCCTCCATTATTTCAACTTCCATTTGATATAATTTCTCAATATTTTCTTTTGTTAATACTTTGTCTGGCAAACCATCAGCCATGATTTTACCTTTATTTGAAAGCATGATTATTCTGTCAGCGAAAAAAGAAGCCATGTTTGGATCATGTATCGACATAAAAATCACCAGATTTTTTTGCCTTGCAAGAACTTTAACCTTTTCTAATATTTGTGCCTGATTTTTATAATCCAGATGTAAATTGGGTTCATCAAGAATAAGGATATCAGCCTGCTGTGCCAATGCTCTTGCAATAATCACAAGCCGCATTTCGCCGCCGCTCAAATTTGTATATGCCTTATCAAGATGTTTTGTGATTCCAATATTTTCAGCTATTTCATAAACTATATTGTAATCAATGTCTTTTGGTGATGAAAAGGTTGAAAGATAGGGCGCTCTTCCCATAACTATAAAATCTTTTACAGAATATGGAAAAGACGGGCTATGATTTTGTGGAACAAAAGCAATTTTTCTTGCAATTTCTTTCCGTGAAAGTAAATTAATATCAACACCATCAATAAGTATTGACCCAAAAGATGGTTTGAACAGACCAATAATACAATTAAAAAGTGTGGTTTTTCCTGCCCCGTTAGGTCCGAGAAATGCTATTATTTCACCACTGTTTGCAGAAAATGAAATTCCATTTAAAACGCAGTGGCTACCATAACTGAAATGGATATCATTAGTCGAATATTTGCAACTCATATTTTTTTTCCAATTTTCATTTGTCCTCTATGTGAAATCATCCTTTTCATAATTCTTTATGTTTTTCATGGTTTAATTTCTTTTTCCTTTATCTATGGTTATTCAATTCCATAATTCTGCGCTCTTTTTTCGAAGAAGATAAGCAAAAAATGGTGCTCCTATTAAAGATGTGATAATTCCGATTGGGATTTCACCACTTGTAATTGTTCTTGCAATATTATCAGCTATTAAAAGAAAAATGGCACCAATAATTGCTGAAACAGGAAGCAATATTCTATGATCCGGACCAAAGATCATTCTTGTAATATGGGGAACTACCAATCCGATCCAACCTATGATCCCACATTCGGCAACTGCACTTCCAACAATTAAAGTGATGGTTATGATGATAAATATTTTAAGAAATTCAACTCTGACACCAAGAGATTTAGATTCAAAATCACCAAGAGAAAGCAGATTAAGTTGAAAACCTGACAATGATAAAATAACCGAGCCGCCTATGATGAAAATTGAATTTGGAAATAAATTTTCCCAGCTTATTGCATCAAATCCCCCCATCAGCCAGAATGTTATTGTTGGAAGTTGGGATTCCGGGTCGGCAAGATACTTTAATATTCCTGTCATTGAATGCAAAAAAGCAGAAATGACCACACCGGCCAATACAAGTTTTATCATGGAAACATGACCCGAACGGTTATAGGCTATGAAATATGCACAACCAACAGCGAAAAGACCCCCAAAAAATGCAAATAACTCTATCATATATGGATCACTTCCAAAGTATATGATTGCAATGCTTGCGCCTAGGGCTGCGCCTGCGGAAATACCAAGAATAAAAGGACTGACCAGAGGATTGCGGAATAAAGCCTGCGAGGCTCCGCCTGTAATTCCAAGTCCTGCACCTACGATTATTACCATGAGGATTCTTGGTAAACGGAGATCCAGCAATACGAGCTTCTCCTGTTCTGAATACTGGTCGGATAAATTATTTGTGTCAGGTATAAAGATTCTTGACAGTATGGAGAAAATATTTGTCAATGGAATTTTGTAATTTCCAAGGGTCATGGAATATAAAAATAATACGGCCAGTATGAGAAGAAGCATAGGAAAAAGAGTTTTTTTCATTTTCACACTCATATTGTTTTTGTCCACCAGATTATTTTTATTCTTCTTTTGACTCTCACCACATATGGTTCTTTTTTGTTTGCAAATCTGCTTTTAAAATATTTATCCAGTTTTCCCTTGTCAAAATTAAAAAACTTGCTGTATTTTTTAACTGCTTCGTCTATGGAATCAAATTTACGTGTATCTTTCAATTGTATATAATCAACATGAGGAAATAAACCCATCAGGTGAACAAGAATATATGTGGATAATCCGGCTTGGTTTGCAATTCCGGCATTGCCTTCTGGATTATCATATGTAAATTCCCGAAAGAGTGTATAAAAATTTCTGTCGTCAGGCAATTCATAAGCCGGTGGAATAATGAAAACAGATTTTCTGGCTATTTGGTTCATTTTTTCAATGCTGCTTTTGAGATCAGGGATGCCGTCATCAGCGCATGAAATAACCCCAAGGGATCTGTGTGATACAACAATATCGTGTGGTTGGATATCCTTTGGGGTTTTAACATTCGTCCATCTTTTATGAATGATATTGATATTATCTATCTTCTGGCGTTCTACTCTTTCTTTAAGAAAATTTAACATTTGCAATGAAATATCACAAACGGTTATTTTTTTTACTATTTTTGCGATAGGGATAGATAAAATTCCTGTTCCGCAGCCAAGATCTAAAAATGTGTCAGATGCTTTTAATTTGCTTTTTGCTTTAATGTAATTGACAATGGTACGGGTATATTTTTCAGACACACTGGTAAAGATTGATTTATTGAAATCTTCTGCTTTCTCGTCCCAGAAAGATTCCAGCTCTTTAAATTCATGACGGCAGTGAGAATCCCAATCAAGTTTGAAAAGATTGTTCCAGTTTATTATATCTAAGGTATTCATTTTTCTATTCTCCCTTTGCGTTTAGAATTAGACAACTTTGTTTTTACCTTCTCATAGTCCATTTTATAAAAAGTTTTATAAAAAAGAGCAGCTTCGTGTTCCATATCAATGTCAGTGAAAGCTTCAGGATAAAGCGTTTTTGCTGTCCACATGAGGCCAAGCGGGAAACTTCCATTTGAATACCAGGCAGTAAGTGAGCAATAAGGGTCATCATAGGGGATGGAATATATACTATTATTTTTTACAGCTCTCAGCAGTTTCCACCATGTTTTATTTTCAATTCCAATCTTCTGTTGATTATTTCCGTGAGTGAATCCCTGAAATATAATAACATCAGGATCCCATGTATAGAGTGTTTCAATTGATACGTTCATCTGGGGAATTGTATTCATGCTGTCAAAAACATTGAGACCGCCTGCAGCATTTATTATGTCATAGGCAAATCCTGTTCTGGTACCTCTTATGTACAATTTATTTCCCCAATTGATCAGGAAAGCAACTTTTTTCCTTCGGGTTTTTGGGATATCACTGAGTTTTTTCCTTACTTCAGCCATTTTTCCTTTGCAGTAGGAAATATATTTATCAGCGCGAGGTGTAATATTTAAACATTCTGCTACCAGTTTTACAGCATCAAACCAGTCAAAAATGGTTGAAAAACCACAATACACGGAGACAACTGGTATCTTTGCCTTTTTCAATAATTTTGTACACTTGATATAGTGGGCTGGTCCAATTATAAGGTCTGGTTTTAAGGCGACCATTACTTCCATATTTGGTTTTCCAGGATATCCCACGTCAACTATATTTTTAAGTTCAGGAGCAACTTTCAAATAAAAGTTATCTCCTTTGTTCTGTTCAACATGAATTTTCATATTGGGAAATCCAACAAGGGATGAACCAATTCCAAGAACATAAACTATATTCATAGCTTGCGGAAAAAGTACTACAACCCGTTTCACATCTTGAGGAATTTTAACTTTTTCGCCCCGTTGATCTGTTACAATTTTGAAATCCGATTGAAGAACACTATTTGTTGAAACTGCATTTGATACACAAGCTAAAAACAAAAAGATTATAACAATCGAAACTAATTTATTTCTCATTTATTTTTCCCTATTTTTTTCTTTTCTCATCATTTTCATATATTCTCTGCGCCTCTGCGCGATTTCTTTTTTTCGGGTTCATTATTTCCAACGTAATTCGTATCCTGCTGAAATTTTCCGGCCGAAATCAGGATAAGTTGAAATAGTCTGATACCTTTCATCCGTTATATTGTTAACAATCAAAAAAACGGTATCCTGTCTGGACGAACTATTTCTAAGTTTATAATAAATACTTCCATCAAGACGTAAATAATTGCCGATATCCAGAGATTTACCCTGTGGTAAAAAACTGGTTCCTTTATATCCCGAAACATATTTTCCCGACAGGTTACATGAAAGATCCTTTTTATTGTATCTCAGGCCAAAGTTATAATTATATTCGGGAAAATGGTCCTGAATAGCCGGGTCATCATCACTTTTATAACTTCTTTTTCCATACCCGCAGGAAAGCTTCAGCCACCGACTTACTTTTTTTGAGAATGTAAATTCAAAACCATCAGATTTTATATCAGCGTTTTTATAAACATTAATATATTCATCTATGTCCACTGTTATTAACCCATCACTTATCAGAGCATCATCCTGGTTTATTTTAAAAAGAGAAAGGCCAGCTGAGATAGAATCGTTTTTAAACGGCTGATATGAAAATACAAGATTGTACTGTTTCTGTTTTTCAACAGAAAGTTCATCGCCAGTTAGATTTGCATATTTATTGCGTGGTATTTTGTTGCCTGTCCCAATTCTGAGGCTTGTTTCAAATTCAGGATTCCATTTTTTCAAAATGCCATATGAATAGCTGTAAAGAGGTTGTTCTTTTTGATTGGTGATTATTTCTCCATTTTTTCCCCAATATGCAGTATCTTTGATAATATTAGTCGTATCCTGTCTGAGTCCGCCATCAATTGAAATACCATTTTTTAATATTTTTTCTCCCTGCATGAATATGGCATAGTGTTCCTTTTCACATCCGCCTTTACCAACATAATATAGTTTTCCAGTAGGACATTCCCAGTGTTCGTATTGAGTTCCCAATCTCACAGTTATATCTTTTTCCAGTGAACTTACAGTATGTCTCAGATTAATTCCTGTGGTCTTATCAATGGATCTACTTCCAGTTTTTGGAGGCATTATATTTGTAGAGTCCCTTTTATTCAGGAAAATATTAAAATTTGTACTGGCTGTTTTCTTCCATACCTTGTGATATTCAAGATTTGATAGGACTGTTTTCCACGGATCAAACTTCCAACCCGGTGTCAATTTCAAACTTGCAAGTTCTTGTTTTGTAAAACCAGTAGTATCAAGTTCCTGTATGGGTAATTCAATATAATTGTTGTCACTATTAAGATTAAAATGTAGATATGTTCCTTTGGAATCGAGGTTTTTCTGAAGTTTGAGTTTAATATTGTTCAGTTCTTCCTTTGCACCTTTTCCAGAGGGTCCTTCTGTATAATCACGATTCAGGTCAATACCATATCCAAAATCACCTTTTTTTTGATTGAAGCGAAAAAGAATTTTGCTGGTAGAAAAAGTACCGCCTTCAATTTTTAAAACTGTTTCATTTGTTAAAGGTTTGGATTTTATGTTAATAACTCCACCAATTCCTCCTTCTCCATAAATTAAAGAACTGGAGTCCTTTATCACATCAATCTTTTCGATATCATCAGCAGGCAAAGTATACATCGAACGCTGATCATTTCCCTGACTGACACCGTTAACAAGTATGGTAGCCTTTTCGCCTCGTACATTTATGGATTTTTTAGATTTTCTTCCCTGATAATTAATTGTAATATTTGGGCGGAAAAATACTGCGTCTATTACATTTTTTGCACCAAGTGCCTTTATCTCCGTACTGTCAACAACATCTGTAGATAATTTAACGGTTGGTGATTGCACAAGCGGTTCACTAACCGGAATGACCGGTTCTGACACTTCCTGATATTCTCCCGACACGCTAACCTTTGGAAGTTGTAAAACACCCTGTCTGGTTTTGTACATTGCCTGTGCGATAGATGCAGTCTGTGTGACAGGGACAGCCTGTTTAAAATCTAATTCCCTGGTAACACCGACAAATTCTCTGTCGGACTCACAAATACTAGCTATAGAAATCAGAAATATGAAAACAATAACGACTGAAAAGACTTTTTTTAACATTCAACTAATACTCCATTTTATTTTCGTGGTTTATTCTCTTTTTTTTCAATGAAAAATCAATTGGAACAGCTATAACCGGATAATAGCTGTTAAAATTATCAGGCGGTTTTCTGAATGGGGCAGCAGATTTGAGAATTTGTAGTGCTGCTGACTTAAGAACGGGAAATGAGGATTCCTTTACTTTGCAATTTGTTAAACTACCATCCGAAGTTAGGCTGAATACAATCATAACACGGCCTTCCTGGCAATTGTACCTAGCGTTTCCAGGATAAAAAATATGTTTTCTTATCTTTGCCATAAGATGTGATATGTATTCGTTGTATAGAGTAATGCTGCTATCTGAAACATGCTTATTTGGAACAATTTTTTTAACTGATGTTCCAGCGGTTTTCCTTTTTTGCGGATGTAAACTTTTTTTATTTGAATGCAATACGTCTCTGATCTTTTTCACCCATTCCGGTGGAGAAGATTTCCAGGGTTTGGCAGGATTTACACTTTTGCGATTATTTTTTTTCAAACATTTCTTTTTGACTATCAATTTTTTAATAGTTTTTTTTTTCTTCCTTACTGCTGTTTTAAAAGTTTTTTTTTCTTTTTTCGTTTTTTTTTGTTCAACAGGTTGTTTTTTGACGGGTTCAGGGATTTTCTTTACTATCTTTTCAGGTTCCTTTTTAACCTGTGAAGAAGATGACACAGGTCGAATCTGCCGTACAGGAACTCTCATAATATTTACAACTCTGGTTGAACTTTGGTGTTCAGCCAGAACAGCATAACTTTGCAGATATGAAAAAAGGAAAAGAAGTGGTAGATGTATCAATCCGGCCATTACCGCTGGCCAGAAATTCAAAATAAAAATATTTTCCTTTTTACATTTCATTCTTTTTTATCCACTATTCACTTCTTCAGGGTAAAATTTTTATTTTTTCGTATTCCCTAGTTGGGTATATGCTGCTAGGACAACTTTCATTCAACCAAGTATTCAGTTTAAGCAGCGTTGAACAAAAGCTCCATCTGGCAACGGCATTAACTATTTTCTTCTTCCTTCATACTCTTCATGGTTGTATATTTTTTTCCTCAACGGCAATATTTACATTTCTTATACCCGAGCTGCGCAGGAGGTCAAAAGAAGCAATTGCTCTGCCCAGATCAATTTCACGGGCACAAAAAAGGATCACAGTTCTTTCTGTAACATCATTGTCCCGTGATATAATATTTTTCAATTTCCTCACAAGCACTTTTGGAGTCAACATTCTTCCATTGAATATAAAATGTCCTTTCCTATTCAATACAATCCTTATTCTATTATCAGAATGTGCTTTCCCATTTTGAGAAACTGGCAAATTCAATTTCAATCCCTTTGAGACTATCAGAGTAGAGGACATGATAAAAAACAGAAGCAGGAGAAAAATGATATCTGCCAGCGATGTGGTTTCCAGATTAAAATACTCTTCATTCTCAGCTTTGCTTCTTATCATTCTCTTTACTCTACGTCCCTGTGTTTCTCAGTGCAATTTTTTCTCTTCTTTATAACCTCATTGTATTCATTAACCATATCTTCCAGGATGTAGACCGTTCTATCCATCTGACCTTTGATAATGTAGTAGGCAACCCAGGATATTGCAGCAACGCAAAGGCCGGTCAGTGTTGAAATTAATGCTTCAGAAATTCCACCTGCAAGTTCCTGCGGGACGACTGAACCGCGTACAGAAATCACATCAAATATCTGGATCATTCCGGCAACCGTACCCATAAATCCCAGAAGACATGAAAGTTTTGCCACCACAGCTATGGGCTGCTGTTGTCCCTTTAACATTTTTATTTCTCTTTCGTAACAATAAGTCAGTATTTCTTCCATTTCGTCTGACCCATTTAAAAATGCATTCCATGCCGGATGAAATATATTATTAAGAAAAGAGGACATGTGTTTGATCAACTCAGTTGATTTTTCATATTCTTCTTTCGAAATATATTGTTTCAACAATATAAAATTATCCCGTGTTTTCTTTGTTCTAATTTTTCTTAAATAAAAAAATAATTTCCAGAAGCGTGTCATGCAGAACAATGAAGCAAGCAGTATTGGGATAACAAAAAAACCCCCTTTTTGAATAAATTCTCCACATTTTGTAATTGTCATTTTTAGTTATATCCGACTAAATTAACTTGGTTTTTAAAAAACTTAGATACCCTTTTTTCATTATATCATTGATAATACTACAAAAATTATAAAAGTGTTGCAAAATGTTATTAAAATATTTTAAATGATATAGAATGACATGTAATTATCGATTCAACTATTTAATAGCAAAGTAGATACGCAATGCTCGAAAACTCCTTGAATGATTAGTCCTTGAGGGAGATTTAAAAACATACAGAAAACATACAGTATCTGACTCTGTATATACTACTGAAACAAATGTTTTGTATTGTATAATATCCTATGATTGTTAATCTGTTATTATTGGGGTCGTAATAGCAAGTGGACAAAAAACGTCGATCCTAGAAATGAGCTCTCTAAAATAGGGCATTTTCATTAATTACACTTTTTTAGAAGTCTTTTTCATAACACCATGTTTTTTCATCCAGTGATAGAAATTCGCTTCGGAAGTGTTATATCGCTTAGCAATAAATTTCTTTGTTGATCCATTGGCAAGCAAAGCTAAAATTTCAGCTTTATACTTATCCAATTTGCTTTTTCCGGGTCCTTTGGGTCTGCCAAGTTTGAATCCCGCATCCTTTCTTGCTTTCAAGGCTTCTTTAGTTCTTTTTGAAATAAGATCCCTTTCAATTTCAGCAGCCATTGAAAAAGCCATAGCAAGTATTTTAGATTGGATAGTATTATCTAGCTGCCAGCTGCCTTTTACCGAATAAACATTAATTCCTTTTTGGGTAGCGATAGATAGAACTTCCATACATTCCAGCATGCTTCTTCCCAGCCTGGAAAGTTCACTTATGATAATGTTATCTTTTTCTTTTAAGGAGTCTAAAATCCCTGCTATTTTCCGCTTTTTCCATGGAACTTTCCCGGAGATTTTTTCTTCTACAAAATGAACTCTCCCCAAGTCTTTATCATTAGCCAGGATTATAATATCAGCTTTGTTTTTCTCCACATCCTGATCAATTGTAGAAACTCGTAAATAAGCAACTGTTTTTGGTTTATTTGCCTGCATTTTTTCACCTCGCTTTGTAGAATCCTATAAAAACATAAAAACAGTATTTATTTACTTATAGGAATTTGCTTTTTCTGACACAAACAAAATCCTCCAAATCAAATCATTATTATCACTAAAATCCCAAAATCTGTCCCAAAATAAAACACCCATGTTTCATTTTGATAACGAACTAATTAGTATTATAGCATAGAAAATAAAACTATAGAAAAAAACGAAAAATTTACCCAAAAGCCCCTGATTTATGAAAATCAGGCCGTGCTGTACCGTTAAAGACATTAATCAACAATTCTCACAAAATTTCCTCCAATTGGCTTGTCGGTGGAGCCCGCGATAATTCTACAGCTTGGGAAAAATGCGATGGAT
>Ga0222626_1001042_pt1 | contig 13306 bp, 13 predicted proteins | sample AntAcemetageno91_FD_179862 | JGI IMG/M metagenome (GOLD analysis project Ga0222626, IMG submission 179862) | Saline water microbial communities from Ace Lake, Antarctica - #91 | ecosystem: Environmental > Aquatic > Non-marine Saline and Alkaline > Saline | place: Antarctica: Ace Lake | collected...
AGGAACAACGGAATAAGTTAATTGCGGAACTTCAAAAGGCACTATCAGAGGTTAAAACATTGCGGGGTTTCCTACCCATTTGTTCACACTGCAAGAAAATTCGTGATGATAAAGGCTATTGGAATCAGATCGAATCATATATCCAAGATCACTCTGAAGCTGAGTTCAGCCATGGCATTTGCCAGAAATGTGCTAAGAAATATTATCCGGATATGGATATTTATGATGATAATGGCGGGGTTACAGAGGACTAATACTGCATAATGGAAGTCAAGGATTATTATCCCAAAGTGGAGTATGTATTGATCGGATTTCTTTAGGATAGAAGCCGTGTGTATTGATTGAAAGGATCTGCCGGGAGGGGATTAGAAGGAAAAAAATGAAAATACGTCAAAAAATGATGATCAATTTTTTAATCATCTCACTGTTGATCTGGTGCACCGGTTATCTTGCTGTTTATAAAAGCCGAGAAGCACTAGAGGAATCCATCGGACAAAATTCCGTGATTTTGGCCAAACAGACATTAGATAAGATTGATAGAAATATTTATCATAGAATTGAAGACTTCAAGGTTTATACTGAAAATTTAGTCATTCGGGAATCTGTTTTAAAATCGAATCAGGAATTTGAAAGATTGGATAATATCCAACAATATATTGATAAAAATGATAAAGACTGGCTGGCTGCGGAAAAAAAGGACAGAACAGCCTTTATGCAGAATATAATTCAAAACGAAATGTCGGAAGAATTAAGAGCCAAGACTAAGTTCTATGAAGCAGAATATGGTTATGCGATCTTTAGCGAAGTTTTTATCACCAACAAATATGGCGCTAATAGCGCTCAAACAAACAAAACATCCGATTACTATCAAGCGGATGAAGATTGGTGGCAAAAAGCGAAAAAAGAGGGTTTATATGTCGCGGATGTTAAATATGATGAAAGCGCCGGTGTTTATTCCGTAGATATTTGTCTCAGAATCGATGATAACGATGGAAAATTTTTGGGTGTGATGAAAGTTGTTTTAAATATTGAAGGTGTAATCAGAATAATAAAAGAACTGGAGTCCAGCGAAGAATCCATCAAAGACAAGGTTGTTTATTATAAAGGACATGCTGCTATAAAATTCAAATTAGTCGCCAAAAGCCGAAAAATTATTTATTCAACAGAAGAATTTAATTTCTTGCAAGATTTATCCCCCAACCTGGCATCGCAGTTAAATACACAAAGAAAACACGGCGATTATTTTATTGCGGCTGGCGTTAACCCCGGCGAATCGGAAGCATTATTCGCCTACGCCCATTCAAGAGGCTATAAAAGGTTTAAATCCCTGGGCTGGATACTTTTAGTGGAGCATGAAACAGAAAAAATATTTAATCCGGTTATTAAATTAAAAAACCAGCTCATGGTCATTTCAATAATCGTAACGGCATTGGCAATTCTGATAGGCCTTTTTATCTCTTATCGCATCTATAAGCCGATTGCCACCCTAAAAAATGCCGCGTTGCTCATTGGTCGGGGAGAATTGGATACCGAATTCGAAGTGGAATCAAAGGATGAAATTGGACAACTGTCCGAATCTTTTAAAGAGATGGTGGCAAATTTAAGATCATCAATGACATCAATAGGCAATCTGAATAAGGAGATTGCCGAGCGCAAGAAGGCGGAGAAGACGCTGCGGGAAAACGAGAAACGCTTTCTCGATATCACCCATAGTATGGCGGATTGGGTTTGGGAAGTTGATAAGAACGGTAAGTTCACATATGTTTCCGACACAGTAAAGAACATTCTTGGATATTCATCCGAAGAGTTGATTGGAAGAACACCCTTTGAGATTATGCCTGAGAAAGAAGCGATTAAAATCAGTGAAATATTCCTTAAAATCTTTTCTAAATCCGGACCAATTGTTGATTTAGAAAATTGGAACCTTACAAAAGATGGAACCGAAGTTTGTATACTAACAAATGGTGTTCCGGTTATTAATGACGACGGAGAATTGAAAGGGTATCGCGGTGTTGATAAAGATATTTCAAATCAAAAAAAGCTTGAGGCAGAAAGGCTCCAATTTGAATCCCAACTACTCCAAGCCCAGAAGATGGAATCCATTGGCAACCTGGCAGGTGGTATCGCCCACGATTTTAACAATATTCTGTCATCGGTCATAGGATTTACTGAACTGTCGCTTGACGAGGTTGAAAAAGGAACTCACCTTGAAGACAATCTTCAAGAGGTATATACGGCAGGAAAACGGGCCAAGGACCTTGTCAGGCAAATACTTGCTTTTGCACGACAATCAGAGGAGGAATTAAAACCGATTCAGGTCGATACGATTGCAACAGAAGTGCTTAAGTTTATCAGATCCTCTATTCCTGCCACCATTGAAATCAAGCAAAATATCGAAAGTGACTCTTTGATAATGGGGAATGCCACGCAGGTTCACCAGATTCTGATGAACCTGTTCACCAATGCCGCTTATGCCATGGAGGATAAAGGCGGCCTTCTTGAGGTAAGTCTGAAAGACGCCGTGGCGGATAGGGGCGTAAACCGGGAAAATCTGGATTTAAAACCGGGGAACTACATTGAAATAATGGTATCGGATACCGGCACAGGGATCGCTCCTGAAATCATTGGCTCAATTTTTGACCCCTATTTCACTACTAAAGGACCAGGAGAAGGAACCGGTATGGGGCTTGCCATGGTCCATGGTATAATTGAGAACTATGGCGGAAAGATTTCGGTGGACAGCAAACCCGGTCAAGGAACGCGGTTTACGATTTATCTGCCGGTAACCGGAAAGCGCCAAGAGCACCGCCCATATCAACCGGAAACGCTCCCTACAGGCAAAGAACGGATCTTATTTGTGGACGATGAAGCCCCCATAGCAAAAATAGGGGGCAAAGCTCTTGAACGACTTGGATACACCGTATCAATAAGGACCAGCAGCATAGAAACCTTAGAGCTGTTCCGAACAAAACCGAATGATTTTGATCTGGTCATCACGGATATGACCATGCCAAACATGACCGGTGATAGGATGGCCATCGAACTTATGAAGATCAGGCCTGATATCCCGGTTATTCTGTGTACCGGCTACAGCAAAAACATATCTGAGGAATCGGCTTCAGAAATCGGCATCAAGGCATTTATTTACAAGCCTGTTGTAAAGGCTGATTTGGCAAAAACCGTTCGAAAAGTATTGGATGAGGCTAAAGGTTCTGCTCAATGATTATCCTATATTTGAAATCAGCCTGCTCCTAAAAGTCAACAATACAATACGGACTCTTGAATGTTGCAGGGTTGCGTTATCTGCTATCAAGGCTCGACATAATTTCAAAAACATTGTGTTTTCAGATATTAGAAAGGCAAATCCTTTTTTTGGAATTTGCCTTTATTGCATTTCCGTAAGAAATAAGATATATGTACTTAAAATTGAGATGGTTGGACCTGTTGTCTTGGCAAGTTATGTTGTCAGTTTGATTATGTTGTGAGTCTTTGTAACTATCTGTTATTAAATCAACTATTGATTTCTAAGGCCTTGACTAATATCTCTATATATTTCAATTGGATAGGTAGATACACAGCATAAGCCAAGATATGTGCAATAACGTCCAAGTATCAAGCACTTGATTTTTCTGTGATACCTTAATACCATATCACCAAACGATAGTTGTGGCGTAACTGCTATATTTCATCTCATTGAAACACAAAAAAGTGATGCTATTTTCACATCTTTGGTAGTTTTATAGTAATTAATTACTTGATGCCTTTACAAGGTATTTGCAAAAGTGCATTTTTTAGTATAACAATTCCTTTCCAATCGAATTTGTTGTTAAACGCAAACAATGGCAGATGAAAAGTGGAGAGCATAGATCATGACACAGGAATCCAGACCAATACCCAAAACAGATCCTTCCGGCTTACTTCGCTTGAGAGATAGTGTTTACGCTTCTGATCTGATCATCGCAGCGATAACCTGGCTCGATATCTTCAGCTGGTTGTCTGAGAACCCATCGAACCAGGAGATAATCTGCTCCGTTTTCGAAATTGATCGTCGGCCTACAGATGTTATGCTCACTTTGCTGACGTCAATGGGCTTTATAAGGCACGAAGGCGGCAAGTATTATGTGTCGGATTTGGCCAAAGATTATTTGGTACAGGAATCATCTTGGAGTCTCCGCCCGTACTTTGAGTCGATGAAAGAAAGGCCTACTTGCAAAGACATGCTTCAAGTTTTGAAAACCGGAAAGCCGGATAGCTGGGGTAGCAAGAAGGATGAATCGGAATGGATCGTAGCCATGCAAAAGGAGGAAGTCGCAGAGAGCTTCACAGCTGCAATGGACAGTCGCGGGGCATATCTGGCTCCAGCAATGGCTGAAAGACTATACTGCAGCGGACATGAAGCTCTTCTGGACATTGCCGGTGGTTCAGGTATATATGCCTGCGCATTAGTTGCGCAAAATGACCATCTGCGTGCAGCGGTTTTGGAAAAGCCTCCGGTTGACAATGCTGCTAAATACTTTATCTCGAAAAAAGGATTGTCGGATAGAGTCGCCGTGATAACTAGAGATATGTTTGACGAACTGCCCCATGATTTCGATATCCACCTCTTTTCCAATGTCTTGCACGATTGGGGTGAACCCGTTATCAGAAGCCTCTTGAGGAACTCCTTTGAAGCGCTTCCTAAAGGAGGGGTGATCGCCATACACGACGCACATATCAATGCGGATAAGACCGGACCTCTTGTTGTTGCCGAATTCTCGGTCTTGCTCATGTATTCCACCGAGGGGAAATGTTATTCTGTTACGGAACTCAACAACATGCTGCAAAGTACGGGGTTCACTGATCCCAGATTCATTCCAACTATTGCCGATCGTAGCATAATCACCGCAAAGAAACCGGTCTAAATGATAGGGGAAGGTTACCTTGTGGACTATATCGATTTTTGTGTTCCGGCCTTTGGCTCGAAAATTTTGTGAGTCGGGTAGACCGGAGGAATTTCACCTCCAGTCCCCCTCAGAACCGTGCGTGAACCTCTCGATTCACACGGCTCCTGTCAGCCATTCTCTTGAAACCTTTCGGCTTCAAGCCGACGCAGAAAGAAATTAGCTCCTCCCAGTTTCTGGTTGGCTGAATCTTTCTTCGAGTTGACTCATCCCCTTCGCTCCATCTCCATTACAGAGACTTCATCACTACTACAGGATGATCCGCTCCCTTCATGTGCATCGATACTTTCCCCCTTCGTGGTCAACACTTATAGGGTTTTCTCTTAACATCACATAAAGAGTTCCCACGTTCCGTACAGGAGCCTAAATCAAAGTCACGCCACCTTTATGCCGGACGCCACCCAGACAGTAAGCAGGTTTCCTCTGGGCTTATCCTGGCGTACAGATAGCCACCAGTTTTGACGTCGTCCGATAATTTTCGACACCTCATCAGTGGTTCGCTTACGCTCGTCTCTTTGATTCACAACTGATCCCGTCTATCGGAACCTTTTCCTCAACGCTCACCACAATGGCTCTTTACCAATGCAGCTTGAGGTGTTTTGGAGCCTGCCCCTGCAAGCCGACTCCGAGGGACCAACATACCCTCATCTCCTGTGCAGCCTCGTGGCGCACTACCTGCTATGTATTTGCAATCCCAAAAGCCGGTTCAGAAGTTGTGATATCATACCAACCAAGTTCTTCCCTGAATATTTGAGATTACATTTATTTTGGGCAATTTTTTCTGTTCCTTAATTTTCAAGGTTACGATACTCTTATTGACTGGCGCGCAACTGTGATATCTGCTATGTATATGGAATCGGAAAACCAATATTGAAGGTTGTGATATCGTCCAGCAAAAATTGAACTGTCCAGAGGTGTATTGATCAGTTTACCTTAATCCGCCCAAGGACTGCTTTTAAAACCTGAGATAGCATCCTTTCTGGTGAAAATATCCGCCGGCCGGAAATCCTGCAATATGTCTCTGACTTATTTAATTCAGAACCACCTAAAAAACATTATATTTTATGGACAGATACGAAAGCAAAAAAAGGGGATTGACCCTACCATCATCTCCCCTATTTCCCTGAGTCTGAACATTCTACAGAAGCCATAAAGCCTCTTTTAAGATTCAATCTCAATAACCTTCCCGTCCGACATGGTCCAGGCCAGTTCATCGGCGATCCATCGACCTGAGCAAGTGTGAAATTGCCTTTAATAAAAATTTAAAGGCACCAAAACCCCGATCTCTCCCGAGTAAGGTTCTGCCTTTGTGTAGTGTTTGTCCAAAGGACAAGGATTCGTTTTTGTTAGGTTCCGATGTCTGCTGTAAGTTTATGAAAAAAACAAAATAATAGTTATTTTTTAGGATCTTCAGTTCACAAGCGAAAGCATATCCTGAATTCACTTCAAAAAAATAGGGGATGTTTAATCCCCTATCATTTCACCTCAAGTTAAACCAAAAATCTTCTGTAGAAAACGAATAAAACCCAAAAGTTATTTTCTCGAACTATAACACCTATACCCCATCCTTGGCGCTAATTCAGGGTCACATCTGATTAGTTCGATTGCATCATTCCAAATTGCCTTGTACCTGGTATGTTTCAGCCAGGATTTAATGTAGCTTAACATGGCATTATGGGCGATCCAAAATCTGGCGTAATTATCGCTATATCTTTTAGTGGTGCTTTTTTTTCCCGAGAGTTCAAATAATCTGGTTACCGCTTCCTGGATCAGATCTTCCTTCAATTCCATCGCTTCCTTATATTTATAAGCGAAGTTTTTCCAAAAGACTCGGCCCGCTAAATTGTAAGCGGCCGCCGGATTGAAGTTTTCACGGTCAATGATAATCTGTTTTCTGGAATAATTCTTTACGAAGAAACCTTTTTTTTAGCACCGGATGCGGTTGTAATTATTAGTCCGTATTTCTCGCTGATCTCCCTGGCGGTCATTCCGTCCGGGATAAAAACTTTTTCCCTTCTGATTTCTATTGGTTCTGCTCGTTCCATAATACCTCTCTTTTGGTTATGATTTCTGGTCAATATGGAAAAGCTTCCACTAAACGCTGGAATGCGATCAATGGAAGACGTGAAAAGGGTGTTAAGTTGGGATGGGTGAAAACGATGGGAAATTATAATCGGTATTCAAAGATGCAACTGGATGGACCGTTTCAACAATTAATATGTATGGCTGAGGGCATTATAATGGATTTTTCGGGTGGATTTTTATTTTATGAACAAAGAAGGTTATTTATTATGGAAAGCAAGTTTGATTGGAAATAATTTGAGGGCGGGGGCAGACGCAGACACGGAGGTGACGGAACCTAATATTTTCTCAAGGTTTAAGCAAATAAGCAAATTTATTCGCCTGCCGATTTGTCATTATTTTATTTAATATCATTATGTTATTTATTATCATTCGAAAAAAAATGCACCAAATATAAAAAAATATTAATATATTTAAAGAAAAGTCTTGACAAATATACTTAGGCGATTTATATTTAAAATAAAAGCAAGGCAAATATATAAACAAATATGAAAGGAATGCATGATGAGTAAGTTTAAATTAAATCTAAAAGATATACCACAGGTTAACAACCTAATGAGAAGGCGACTATTAGGTTTTACATCTAAAAAATTCTATAAAAAGGAAATTGAAGAAAAGGGTATTCCATTTTTCTCTGAAGAGGAGCTGCGGTCAATTGAGGAAAAATATAAAGATAGAGGCATGACAAAAAAAGATTTAATGACAGAAATATATAAAAAGGGATGGCAGATAAAAGAAAATACTATTAAGAGCTATATTCAAAAAGGGCTTCTGCCCCGCAGCTTGAAAAGGGTTAAAACTGATCAAGGAATGATTTCAGTATATCCACCCATTATGATTCGTCACCTTAATTTCACCAGATATTGCCTGTTTTCAGAAGACACTTCAATTAAGTTTCTTCTCGGTATTATAAAATTTACCTCAATTGATGATAAAACCATTCTTGAAGAGGCTTCTCTTGAGATTGACGACAGCGGAATGAGTGGTGATGACTGTATCAATTCTCTTTGGATAGGGCCTGCGAGATTAAGAGACGAAGGTCTGCCATGGGTTGAGGAATCAATAGAAGCAGCATTTTCCAAGAATAAGGATAAGAGAAAAAAATATCAAAAAAAATTCAGAGAAATTAGGGAAATTTCTGATCAACTTGAGAATAAAATAATCGAATTTGAAAATTTACTAAAGAAAAATACAACACCATCAGAGGGTATCAATTTAAAAACATGGATTGATATTAGAGACAAATTAAGAGAACAGGAAGAGAAGAATTAAACCAGAATAAAAAGGAGATGATAATCATGAATCAAATCGATATAGACGATGAAGTTTATGGACACCTCAAAAAAAAATCCATTTGGGAAGACAAAAAGCCAATCTACGCGAGCTTGTTCAATGTAGCATGCTTCAGGATGGTCAAAAACTTATCTTTCATTATCAAGAAAAACTATCCAAAGAATACGAGGCGAAAATTATGAGCGGTGATCTTCTTTGGAACAGCGAACTATATAGCATGAGTAAGCTTGTTGCAGTAATTTTGAAGGATGAGGGATATGACATTCCAAGCGAGGCTTATCGGGGACCTGCCTATTGGCATAATGGTAAAGGAAAAAGCATTAAGGAGTTATGGGAACAATACCTTTTAGAATCCTATTAATTTAGGGTTTCCAAATTAAATTGTCTGGAGGTGATAAACAATGATAGTTTCAAACCATGCGGAAATAAGAAAACGCCAACGTGGATTTTCCAGATTCTCTTTAGATATGATTCAAAAATTCGGACGAAGCGTAAAAGTTCCGGGAGGAGCAATAAAAGTTTTCTTTGGAAAAAAAGAATACCAACATACCGTTCAAGAATTCAAAAAAGCGATTCAGCTGTTAGATAAAGCAAAAGGCGGAAATATTATCATTAAAGACGATTGTATTATAACTGTTTATAAATAAGGTATAAGACAATGGAAATGATGCTACCAATTGATATTAAAGAAGCACGAGAATTGTTGGAACAAGCCAATAATAATGATTATAACCATTCATTACGAGTCAGAAACTTTGAAGAGGGATTTCAAATATTGAATGAATATTTGATGGAAAATCCTTTTTCACCATATGAAATTTACATTGAAAATATAAAAAGAACTTATACTCGTAAGTTTTTAGAGATTTTAAGTTCATTGCCAGAAATAGATTTTGGAATGTGGGTAAATTATCTTTTTTTATTCATTAAGATTCCAGATGATATTGATGCCATTTTAGAAAGAAATCCTGAATTAAAATTGGATTTAAAATCTTTTTTTGAAATACATGGAGATCAAAATGCAGATATAGATGGGATACTCAAAATATCAAAAAACCATTAAGGATATTAGTTGTTTTTTAGTTAAGGAGGCACCAATGCGAAAGTTTTTTCCATATATCGCTCTCTTGATTCTGATTTTTATTATTGTAGGTGATACTACTGCTGACGAAAAATCAAAAGAGGCTAAAATTTCCAACAGTTTCGGAATGGAATTTGTTTACATAGAACCGGGCACGTTTATGATGGGGAGCCCTTCAAGCGAATCAAGCCAGCATAATGATGAAAGACAACATCAAGTGACCCTTACCAAAGGGTTTTATATGCAAACTACTGAAGTCACTGTAGGGCAGTGGCGAATATTTGTTCAGGATTCTGGATATAAGTCTGAGGCAGAAACTGGAGGCGGTATTTATAATTGGAATGGAAAGGAATGGGAAAAGAAAAAAGGATACTACTGGGATAATCCAGGCTTTTCACAAAACGACAGCCATCCAGTAACCTGTGTGTCATGGAATGATGCAAATGCATTCATCAAATGGATAAATCGAAAGGAAGGAAATATCTATAGATTGCCTACAGAAGCCGAATGGGAATATTCGGCAAGGGCCGGGTCTAAGGCCGCAAGATTCTGGGGTAATGATGAAAATAAGGCCTGTTCATATGCGAATGTAGCTGATCGAACCGCAAAAAGAGAATGGTCAGGATGGATAATTCATAACTGCGACGATGGTTATGTATATACATCACCAGTTGGAAGTTTTAAATCAAATTCATTTGGATTGTATGACATTTTAGGCAATGCCTGGGAATGGTGCCAGGACTGGTACGGGGATTACCCTTCCAGCGCTGTTACCAACCCAACCGGACCATCCAGCGGTTTGTTCCGGGTGGATCGCGGCGGCTGCTGGGGCGACGCCCCCATGGACTGTCGTTCAGCGCGCCGCGACATGTCCAATCCCGACTACAGGGTCTTCGGAATGGGCTTCCGCCTCGTGAGGGATCTTTACCTTTTTACCGTTTGAAAGGGGATTTGGGACGAAGCCCCAACGAATTCTTTTGAAAAAATGTTATAAATGGTTTTAGTTATGGCCGTGCTTCCACAAGTGGCGGTACTTTTTCCTCAACTTCACGCCTATCTTAGATTATGAAATTGTTAGAACCTCAGAACGTTCATCAGCGGATGTGGGATGGAAGAAGTTCCTTGATACTGAATATAAATGAATCGTTTATGATTTCGATAACCGTTGTGCTTTGTTCCACGAGCATGGGATATATATATTTGAGATTAGAGTGCATTGATTTAATAGACTAAGGTGGGTAATGAAAACTTTAATCAAACAAATAGAAGATTTAGTAAAAAGAAGAGAAATTGAGATTCACGCACGGATCGCTGAGGATAAATATTCAGCTTTCCAAAGCTACATAGATGATTTAAAAGGTTACAAACGGGGCATATCTGAAATGGGAAATGAGATACTAAAATTAATAGAAACCCACACAAATCTATAGAATTAAAAAGCTCGGAATAATTTCAAGAACATTCTATTTTAGGATATCATAAGGGGAAACTTATCGTGAAGGGTCTGCCTTTTTTGCAATTTTGCAATAAAAGAGATATACGTACTGTAAATTGAGTTCGTTAAACCGGTGGTCTTGGCAAGATGTCCGTGTCCGAGATGATCCATCAATTTAGCCCCATTTTCGGTATATTTTTCTCTAAAAAATCCACATAGTATTAGACAATCTAATACCCTGTCTAATGCTAAAGTATTAGAAATCTCACCTGAAAAATACGAATAAAATCATACTTTCTTCGTATTTACATGTTTGTTTGAAAGTTGTTAAAGGATAATTTGAATATTTTATTAATGTTCAGAGATTGCAGTACCTCATTATTTTTTTATTTTAGGACAAGCTATCAATTCTCAATAGATTACAACCAATCAAATTAGGAGGTGTAACATGAAGTTTAAAGTCTTAGCTTTGTTTTGTTTATTTTCTATAATCTTTTCGGTTCGAATCGCTATGGCTGATCCTACCATTCTCGGTTTCGTTGCCGTGCCTGACGATGCCCGTGGCATTGACGTTTCCGGTTCATATGCCTACGTTGCTGGAGGTTACGCTGGGCTTCATGTGATAGACATAAGTGATCCAGCTAATCCAACCATAGTTGGCTCGGTTGATACGCCTGGACATGCCTTTGCAGTAAGTGTTTCTGGCTCTTATGCTTACGTTGCTGACAGGGATCAAGGACTACAAGTGATAGACATAAGTGATCCAGTTAATCCAACCATTGTGGGTTCCATTGGCACACCTGATCATGCTGTAACCGTAGACGTTTCCGGTTCATATGCCTACGTGGCGGGCTATACAAATGGACTTCTTTCTATAGATATAAGTGATCCTCAAAATCCAATTATTGTCGGTTCGGACGAAACACCGTCTAACAATTCTGCAGTATATGTTTCTGGCTCTTATGCTTACGTTGCTGACGGGGATCAAGGGCTTCTTGTGATAGACATAAGTGATCCAGCTAATCCAACCATTGTTGGCTCGGTAGCCACCCCAGAAATAGCGCGTGGTGTTTACGTTTGCGGTTCCCATGCTTATGTGGCTGATGATACCGGTTTTTACGTAATAGACATAACCAACCCTGCTGAACCAATCGTCGTGGGTTCATATTATATGGCCGTCGGTGCGCGAGATGTATTCGTGGCAATTCCCTATGCTTATGCGGCTGGTATGAATACTGGACTTAATGTGATAGACATTCAGGATCCCACCGATCCAACTTTTGTGAGCCAAGTGGGTTCACCTCCATATTCTCCCAGAGGTATAGATGTTTCAGGTGCGTATGCTTATGTAGCAGACTACCATTCTGGAGATCCTAACGGGATTTATGTAATTGACATCTCAGAATATCACCTCTCACCTCCAATTGGGAATGTGGGAAGTGATGTGGTTGTTTTTGATATCGTCACTCTTGATGGAAGTGAGTCTAATGATTCAGATGGCACAATAACGTCCTTTGAATGGCTGCTACAACACAGAGAAGATCCAAATAATAACATAACCGCTGAGGGGATGAATCCAACAATTTCGGGCCTTAAACCAGGCTTCTACGATGTTGTTCTTACCGTAACTGATAATGATGGACTTACAGGAACAGATAACATGCTTCTCGCTGCTGCTGGTTCATGTAATTGTGTTGCCAGCACGATGCATATTCAGTCCATTATTGCTGGAATCATACCGGCGAGCAAGAACTGGAAATACGGTCATGTTATGGTTACTGTCTTTGATGATTGTGGTAACCCTGTTTCCGCTGCCGGCGTAACCGGCACTTTCACTGGTGATTTTACCGGAACGCTTTCAGGGACGACTGGCACTGATGGCATAGCAATAATAACAACTTCTGTATCTGTGAAAAAGCCTTCATATGAGTTCTGTGTTGAAGGCGTGAGCCATTCAAGTCTGACGTATGACTCAAGTGGAAATGTAGAGACTTGTAGGAGTAAATAATACGAGTTTAGTTTTTATCAGAAGGCAGGGTCAAGAAATGGCTCTGCCTTTCGGTTTTTTGTAGGTTGTGCTCACTGCAATTAAAACGTAACAAAATGATAATTGACCTTTAAATGGTTAAAGTGCATTATCTTGCTGATTTTTCTATTAAAAAAGAGAAAAGGAGGCAGATATGCACAAAGACCAATTACGGAATATCAACCCAAACCATGCTCACGGGTGCCACCCATTAGATCTCCGAGACTATTTTGGAGAATCTCCATTTTATCTTAAAGTTAAAAAGCCGAAAGATACTTTCCCACCGATTTCCCCCCGGCTTATTTACCTGGAGCGTATTTTAGGCGATATCTCTCGAAGCGATCTTCCGGCAAAAGATCATTTTTCGGAATATATGCGTCAGAAATATCGTCGCAACTGTAGACCCAATACCCTTCGCCAGGCAACTGGTTCCTTGACACAATTTCTCA